>JACCDG010904063.1_pt1 | contig 306660 bp, 279 predicted proteins | sample 7442471 | NCBI WGS metagenome assembly JACCDG01 (sample SAMN15323444, study PRJNA562643) | freshwater metagenome | isolation source: river surface water | place: USA:Blue River Watershed | collected 2017-08-17
AACTACCCAAAATTTGCCAAATAGACATGGTGTGCTCCTTAGAAAAAACCTTTGATGCCATGACTATGGCTCATCAAAAGCTCACCAAATGAGCTACTTAATTTAATTGGGGTCAGAGCAACATTAAATTTCAATTAATGTTGCTCTGACCCGAATTGTTCAATTACAGCTTTAACGAAGCTCGCAGTGTGTCATTGATGCGTGCTTGCCAGCCTTCACCACTGGCGCGCAACGCAGCTAGAACATCAGCATCAAGACGCAGCTTGACGGGTTGTTTGGTGACCAGTAATTTGGGGCGGCCACGCGATTTGATTTTTTTGCCTTCGTACAAATCGGCCGAGTCAAAGAAGGCCTGGGTTAATTCAGGCGCTTCGTCTTCATCGACCCAAGTCTTTGGCGAAGATCGCTTTTTCGCGGGCATTTGCTTTCCTCATGCTGATTCCTCTCTTCGCATGATCATATTCAATGAACACGATTTATTGTGCACCCAATAAATAATTGGGCAATCAAATTCATTTTGTGGTCCTTGATACTCAACACGCACCATCATCATTCGCAATCGAGATGTAGGCAATATTTTTGAAGGCAATTGCAAGCCAACAAATTAATGTTGATCTGACCCCAATTAAACGAGCAACAAAAAAGCACCGAGTGTTCCCACTGGGTGCTTGATATACAGAAGAATGTTGGTAGGCGCGATTGGACTCGAACCAACGACCCCCACCATGTCAAGGTGGTGCTCTAACCAGCTGAGCTACGCGCCTACAAATTCAGCCCGCATTGTAGCATCAAAAATTAGCCCCTTTTGAGGCTCGTCCAACAAAGTCCAAACTAAGCCCTAATTTCGCCTCACCTGCCCCACGCCAGACACCGACTTGACGCTCTGCATTACCCGCTTTAAAAGCGACGCATCGGCCACCTCCACCGTAAAGGTCATCCAAGCCGTGCCCTTCACAGAATGCGATTTCACCCCCACCACGTTCATCTTCTCCTTGGCAAAAACCTCAGAAATATCGCGCAGCAGGCCCTGCCTGTCGGACGCCTCTACCGACACCTCCACGGGGTACAACAAGGTTTGGCCTGGTTTTTGTGTGCCCCAGCGCACCTCGATCACCCGCTCGCCGTGCCTAGACAGCAAAGATTGAAAGTTGTGGCAATCGTCGCGGTGAATGCTGACACCCTTACCCCGGGTAACAAAACCACTGATGGCATCGGGCGGTGCAGGACGGCAGCATTTGGACAATTGGGTGAGCAAAGAATCCACACCCACCACCAAAACACCCGACTGCGACTTGGGTGGCACCACACGAGATTTCTTGAGCAGCACAAAATCGTCGGGGTGCATCACAGGCTCGGGCGGCCTTAAAAACACCTCGATGTTGCGCAAGGAAAACTCATCCTTGCCCACGGTCTCGAACAATGCGTCAGAAGATTTAAAACCCAAATCGGAAGCCAAGTCTTCTAACTTGATAGACGTCTTGCCTTCACGCTGCAAAATTTTCTCAACGGCTTCGCGGCCTTTTGCAATGCTTTCATGCGTAATTTGCGCATTGAACCAAGCGCGTACTTTGGAGCGTGCCCGGTGGCTGGCCAAGAAGCCCAGTTCGGTGTTCATCCAATCGCGCGAGGGGCCGCCCTCCTTCACGGTGGTAATTTCTACCGTTTGGCCGTTTTGCAAAGGCGTATTCAATGGAATCATCACGCCGTCGGCTTTGGCACCTCGGCATCTGTGGCCCAAATTGGTGTGCACGGTGTACGCAAAATCGATGGGCGTCGCGCCTTTGGGCAGTTCAACAATGGCGGCGTTGGGTGTAAGCACATAGATGCGGTCGTCAAACAGCGCGGTCTCGTCTGCCGCAACAGATGCAGGCCCCGAAGCCTCCGACGACATCTCGCGCTCCCATGCCAACAACTGACGCAGCACCGCAATCTTGGCGTCGTAATCGCTGTTGGCACTGACGCCCGCATAGCCTTTGGCACCAGCCTCTTTGTAAGCCCAGTGCGCCGCCACACCGTTCTCGGCATGGTCGTGCATAGCTTGCGTGCGAATTTGAATTTCGATGGGACGCCCACTTTCATCTCGCACGACAGTGTGCAAAGACTGATAGCCGTTTACCTTGGGCTTGGCAATGTAGTCGTCAAACTCTGAGGCAATGGGCACGAAGCGAGAATGCACCCAACTGAGGGCCTCATAACAATCGGCCACATTGGACACAATGACGCGCATGGCCCGTATGTCAAACACCTGCGAAAAGTCGAGCGACTTGCCGCGCATTTTTTTAACAATGCTGTAGATGTGTTTGGGCCGGCCTTGCACAGAGGCTTTGATGTTTTGCGCCGCCAATTCAGTTTGCACTTGTTCGCGCAAACGCTGCATGTTGCTCTCGCGCTCTACGCGTTTTTCATCCAGCAACTTGGCAATTTGTTTGTACGTATCGGGCTCTAAAAATCGGAAGGACAAATCTTCCAACTCCCATTTGATTTCCCAAATGCCCAGTCGATTGGCCAGCGGCGCAAACACCTGCAATGACTCTTTTGCCAAAGCCGCAGGCACGGCTTGTTTGCTGCTTGCAAAGTAGCGCAGCGTTTGCAAACGCGAGGCCAAGCGCAACATGATGACGCGCAAATCTTTGCTAAAGGCCAGCAACATTTTGCGCACGTTTTCAGTTTGTGCACGTGGATCGTCTTGCAGCTGCGCAGCCGAAGTGGCGGTACGCGACAAGCGCTGCACTTCTACCAACTTGGTAGTTTCCACAGCCAACGAAGCAAACTCATCGCCAAAAGTTTTAGCAATAACCTCGTGCGGGCGGCTTAGGTGCGGGCAGGTGTAGACCAAATAGCTGGCCGCTTTGACATCGTTGCCACTGTTCATGGTGTCCAAAATGGCAACCACGGCATCGGCATGGGCGAGCATGTTCTCGCCGGTGTCTAGCAACTCACCGGACAAAAAAGGTTCGGCAAATGTTCTTGCCCGAACCAGAATGTCTTCGACCTCCAAACTCATGCACGCAATTCCAAAAATGACAACACGATGTCAATTTGATCTTGATGTGTGAGAGTGGGCGCATGGCCTACACCCTCTACGGTGGCCACTTGCACGCGCGGCCCGCGCTGGGTCATGGCTTTGACAGCATCCACGCTTAAGAGCTCAGATTGAGCACCATGAATTAACAAAGTCTTGCAACGCACAGCATCGTAAATTTGCCACAAGGTGGCCTCCCCGGCTTTGGCGGCATCTTCCGTAACGGCTCTGATGGGCACGCGCAATTGGGGGTCGTAGTGCAAACAATAGGCGCCATCGTCCAAGCGCTTCACCATGTGTTGCGACAAGGCCAGCCACTCGGTGGTTGTATGGGGGCCAAACGACTTTGAAACTTCCCACATGGCATTGGCGGCATCTTGCACAGAAGCAAAGCGCCCTACCTCGCCCACATAAGTTTGCATAAATTGAATGGACTTCCAAGACACGGGTGGCCCAATGTCGTTGAGCACCAAGTTGCGAATGGGCACAGGCATTTCTTTTGAGGCCAACAGCATGCCAATGACGCCGCCCATGCTGGTGCCCACCCAATCCAAGCGCTCAATAGGATGCTGGCTGTTCAAGCTCTGAATGAGCACCGCCATGTCGCTGGCATATTGCGGAAATTGATAGCCCATAGGGTCTGACAACCAATCGCTGCGGCCGCGCCCCACCACATCGGGGCAAATAACACGGATGGGGGGCAATTGCGCTGCTTCGGCAGCGGCCACCAAGGCCTGCGCCAAGATGTCAAAGTCACGCCCTTGCCTGGTTAAGCCATGCACGCAAAACACCACATGCGCGGCATTGGCAGGCCCCCAAGAGGCATAGGCCATGCGGTGTGAGCCCTCTGGATGAGGGCAATTGACGTATTCAAGGACAGGTTCAGACATGCAATTTCACTTCATTCAAGCGCAAAGTCAGGCCCACGTGGCCGAGTCGCGCCATAATCAACTTTTCCACATCGTAAATCATTCGGAGATCAGCATGCTGAAAGGCAAGACCGCACTCGTGACAGGCTCTACCAGTGGCATTGGCTTGGGCATTGCCAAAGCCTTGGCCAAACAAGGTGCCAACATCGTTTTAAACGGCTTTGGTGACCATGCCGGCCCCGAGGCAGAAGTGGCGGCCTTGGGCGCCAAAGTGGCCTACCACGGCGCCGACATGACCAAGCCCGCCGAAATTGAAGCCATGGTGAAGTTTGCCGAAGAAAAGTTTGGCCGCGTAGACATTTTGGTCAACAACGCTGGCATTCAGCACGTATCGCGCATAGAAAACTTTCCAGTTGAGCGTTGGGATGCCGTGATCGCCATCAACTTGTCGAGTGCCTTTCACGCTACACGCGCTGTGTTGCCAGCCATGCAAAAGGCCAACTGGGGCCGCATCATCAACGTGGCCTCGGTCCATGGCTTGGTGGGCTCGGCCGAAAAATCGGCCTATGTGGCCGCCAAGCACGGCATTGTGGGTTTGACCAAAGTCACTGCCCTAGAAAACGCCACCTCTGGCGTCACTTGCAATGCCATCTGCCCGGGCTGGGTGCTTACGCCCCTGGTTCAAAAACAAGTGGATGCCAAAGCTGAGGCTTTGGGCCTCAGCAACCAAGCGGCCACAGAATTGTTGTTGGGCGAAAAAGAGCCTTCTAAACAATTCACCACCCCCGAAGAATTGGGCGAGTTGGCTGTGTTTTTCTGCTCGGCTGCAGGCAACAACATTCGCGGTGTGGCTTGGAACATGGACGGTGGTTGGGCTGCGCAATAAGCAGTTCTGCCCAATTTAAATGCCACCTTCACGGTGGCATTTTTGTTTAGGGCTTGTGAATCAACACCACAGCCCTGGCTTCCATGCTGAGGCCCTCGCCCACGGGTCCCATTTTTTCTGCTGTTTTGGCTTTGACATTGACTTGAGATTCGGTCACCCCTAAAGCTTTTGCAATGGAAGAGCGAATGTCAGAACGGTGTGGCGACAACTTGGGCGCTTGAGCCACGATGGTGCAATCGACATTGCCCAATTGCCAGCCCAACTGCTTCACATGGTCGTACGCTTTTTTCAAAAGCACCACCGAGTTGGCACCTTTGTAAGTGGCATCAGTATCTGGAAAGTGCTGACCGATGTCTCCCAATCCAGCGGCACCTAAGAGTGCATCGGTAATGGCGTGCAACAACACATCGGCATCGGAGTGTCCTAACAAACCTTTTTCGAAAGGTATTTGCACGCCGCCCAACATGAGGGGGCGGCCTTCTACCAAGGCATGTGTGTCCCAACCTTCACCAACTCGAATGTTCATGTTCTGCTCCCCAGCAAATCTTCCGCAAAAGCGAAATCGGGTGGATAAGTGACTTTGAAATTGTACGGACTGCCCACCACCAATTTAGGCGCAAAACCCGCCATCTCCATGGCACTGGCCTCGTCGGTAATGCCCTCAAAATTCTCTGATACCTTGGCTTGCAGTGCTGCATGCAAGGCCCCCGCCCTGAACATCTGCGGTGTTTGCGCCAACCATTTGTCTTGGCGAGGCAAGGTTTGGCTAACGCGGCCATTGCTTGCAGACTTCAAGGTGTCGGGCAAAGGCAAAGCCAACAAGCCACCCACCTCATCGTCTTGGCATGCGTCAATGAGGCGGTTAATTTCTACGTGGGTAATGAGGCAACGCGCGGCATCGTGCACCAAAATCCAATCGTGGGCCTGCACGCCTTCTGGGTTGTGCTGGCCTTCTTTGAGCAAAGCAGACAAGCCATTGAAAACAGAATGGGCCCGCGTCGCGCCACCACAAGCCATGCGCTGAAAATGGCCGGGCCATTCTGGTGCTTGGGGCCAGGGGTGCGCATCGTCTGGCGACACCACCACCACCACTTGCTGCAAACGCTCGACAGAACCCAAGGCCGCCAAGGTGTGCATGACCATGCTTTTGCCTGCAATCAATTCGTATTGCTTTGGCTGGGGTGTGCCTGCACGCGAACCCGAACCAGCGCAAGGCACCAACGCAAAACAGCGCGAAGCGGGTGCATCGTGTGCAACATCGATGTCGTATTGAAGACTTGCGGGCGTTAGTGGATTCACGGTGCTTGGACAGAGAGGGCCTATACGCCAACTATACTATCGCACTTAATGCAATTACCCGCGCTTAGCCTAGGAAAACGCTTCACCCTGCCCCGTCCCATGGGATCGGCAGACGCTGTGCTATTGGCCCAATTGGCCGAGCGAGAAAAAGCGCAAGGCAGGCTAACCGCCGTGGTGACGTCAGATGCCGCTGACACCCAGCGCTTGATGGACGAAGTGGCCTTCTTTGCACCCAGTCTGCGCTGCGCCATTTTTCCAGACTGGGAGACGCTGCCATACGACACGTTTTCTCCCCATCAAGACCTGATCAGCGAGCGCTTGGCCACTTTGTGGCGCATCAGCCAACGCGACAAAGCCGAAGGCGCCGACCTGGTGTTCATTCCCGCCACCACGGCTTTGTACCGCTTGGCGCCGCCTGCTTTTTTGGCGGGTTACACCTTTCAGTTCAAGACCAAACAAAAACTAGACGAGGCCAAGCTCAAGGCGCAGCTGACGTTGGCCGGTTACAGCCACGTCAGCCAAGTGGTCAGCCCTGGCGAGTATGCGGTGCGCGGTGGCCTGATTGATTTGTTCCCAATGGGCTCACAAGTGCCCTACCGCGTCGATTTGTTTGACAACGAAATTGACTCCATCCGCACTTTCGACCCCGACACGCAGCGCAGTTTGTACCCCGTGCCCGAAGTGCGCTTGCTGCCCGGCCGCGAATTCCCAATGGACGAAGCGGCGCGCAGCAAGTTCAGAGGCCGCTGGCGTGAATTGTTAGAGGGCGATCCCACCAAGAGCCGTATTTACAAAGACATGGGCAATGGCGTGGCCACTGCGGGCATTGAGTACTACCTGCCTTTGTTCTTTGAAGAAACTGCCACGGTGTTTGACTACTTGGGTGCAGGCACCGACGCGCCCGCCACCTTGGTGTTGCACGGCGATTTAGAACCCGCCTTTCAGCGCTTCTGGCAAGACACCAAAGACCGTTACCGCTTGGTGCAAGGCGACCCCGAGCGCCCAGCTTTGCCACCCGAAGCTTTGTTCTTGTCGGCTGAGCAGTTTTACACTGGCACCAACCAACATGCGCAATTGGCACTCAGGCAAAGTGCCGATGCAAGTGCAGACAACACCCTTGCACAAGCCCTGCCCGACCTCACGGTGGTGCGCGGCGCCGAAGAGCCTCTGGCCAAACTGCAATCGCACATTCGCAGCACAAGCAATCGTGTCTTGATTTTGGCCGAGAGCTCTGGCCGACGCGAAAGCTTGCTTGATTTCTTGCGTGCCAGTGGCCTCAACCCACCGGCCTTTGATGACTTGCAAGAGTTTCAGGCAAGCGACGAAAAAGTGGGCATTGCCACGGCGGCTTTGAACGCGGGCTTCCATTGGTTTGAAGCGGGCATCGATTTGGTCACCGAGACCGAATTGTTTGCAGCTGGCGTCACCACACGCAGACGCAAAAAACAAGAACAAGTGAGCGACGTTGAGGCGCTCATCAAAGATTTGTCCGAGCTCAATGTAGGCGACCCTGTGGTGCACAACGCGCACGGCATTGGCCGTTACCGCGGTTTGGTCAACATGGACCTAGGTGAAAAGAACCCAGACGGCACGCCTGCGCTACAAGAGTTTTTGCATTTGGAATATGCCGACAAGGCCACACTCTATGTGCCCGTTAGCCAACTGCAATTGATTGGCCGCTACACCGGTGTCAGTGCCGACGAAGCGCCCCTGCACCGCTTGGGCAGTGGCCAGTGGGAAAAAGCCAAACGCAAAGCGGCCGAGCAAGTGCGCGATTCTGCCGCCGAGTTGTTGAACATTTATGCAAGGCGTGCTGCGCGCGAAGGCCACCCCTTTAGATACAGCCCGCAAGATTACGAAGTCTTTGCCAACGACTTTGGCTTCCAAGAAACCGCCGATCAAAACGCGGCCATTCATGCTGTCATTCAAGACATGATCAGCCCGCGTCCCATGGACCGCTTGGTGTGCGGCGATGTAGGCTTTGGCAAAACCGAAGTAGCCTTGCGTGCCGCCTTTGTGGCGGTCACGGGTGGCAAGCAAGTGGCCATCTTGGCGCCCACCACCTTGCTGGCAGAACAGCACTTTCAAACCTTGAAAGATCGCTTCTCGAAATGGCCTGTGAAGGTGGCCGAAGTGTCGCGCTTCCGCTCGGGGAAAGAAGTGACTGAAGCGCTCAAGGGTTTGGCCGATGGCACCGTGGACATTGTGGTGGGCACGCACAAATTGTTGAGCGAGTCCACCAAGTTTAAAAACTTGGGCTTGTTGGTGATTGACGAAGAACACCGCTTTGGTGTGCGCCATAAAGAAGCCATGAAGGCCATGCGCGCCGAAGTGGATGTGCTGACCCTAACGGCCACCCCCATTCCGCGCACCTTGGGCATGGCGCTTGAAGGCATTCGCGATTTGAGCGTCATTGCCACAGCACCGCAGCGCCGCTTGGCCATCAAAACATTTGTGCGCAATGAAGGCACAGGCGTGATTCGCGAAGCCGTGCTGCGCGAACTCAAACGCGGCGGCCAGGTTTACTTTTTGCACAACGAAGTAGAGACCATCGAAAACCGCCGCCAAAAGCTAGAAGAGATATTGCCTGAAGCGCGCATTGCGGTGGCCCATGGCCAAATGCCCGAGCGCGATTTGGAAAAAGTGATGCGCGATTTTGTGGCGCAGCGCTACAACATCTTGTTGTGCTCTACCATCATTGAAACCGGCATTGACGTGCCCACTGCCAACACCATTGTGATTTCGCGCGCCGACAAATTTGGCTTGGCGCAGTTGCACCAATTGCGCGGCCGTGTGGGCCGCAGCCACCACCAGGCCTATGCCTATTTGATGGTGCCCGAAATTGATGGCCTCACCAAACAAGCCTCGCAGCGTTTGGACGCTATTCAGCAAATGGAAGAACTGGGCAGCGGCTTTTATTTGGCCATGCACGATTTGGAAATTCGCGGCGCGGGCGAAGTGTTGGGCGAAAACCAAAGTGGCAACATGCTAGAGATTGGCTTCCAGCTTTACAACGAAATGCTGAACGAAGCGGTGCGCTGTTTAAAAGCCGGCAAAGAGCCCGACTTGCTCAGCCCGTTGTCTGCGGCCACCGACATCAATTTGCATTCGCCAGCCTTGTTGCCCAACGACTATTGCGGCGACGTGCACTTGCGATTGTCGTTCTACAAAAAATTGGCCACCGCCAAAACTTCAGACCAAATTGACAGCCTGCTAGAAGAAATTGTGGACCGTTTTGGCAAGCTGCCACCCCAAGCGCAAACCCTGTTAGATGTGCACCGCCTGCGCGTATTGAGCGTGCCTTATGGCGTGGTTAAAGTGGATGCATCGCCTGGTGTCATTGTGATCAGCTTCAAGCCCAATCCGCCCATCGAGCCTATGCGCATCATTGAACTGATTCAAAAGAACAAGCACATTCAATTGGCAGGCAACGACAAGTTGCGCATTGAGCGTGAACTGCCCGACCCCAAAGCTCGCGCCCAAATGGTGCGAGACATTTTGCGGTCTTTGGGGCAACCCAAAGTTGAGAAAGTGGAAGGATAAATCATGAGCACACCCCAAACCTTTCAAGGCATGACGTTGAAGGGCTTCACTGCGCCTTTGCAATTGAGCCAATTCAAGCTGATCGCTTTTGACATGGACTCCACCCTGATCAACATTGAATGCGTAGACGAAATAGCCGATGCTGCGGGCCGCAAAGCCGAAGTGGCCGCCATCACAGAAGCCGCCATGCGCGGCGAAATTACCGACTACAAAGACAGCTTGCGCAAACGTGTGGCCTTGCTCAAAGGCGTGACGGTGGCGCACATGGAAGAAGTCTTAAACAACAGACTGCAACTGAACCCAGGCGCAGAAAAATTGGTCAAAGCCTGCCAAGCGGCTGGCATGAAAGTCTTGTTGGTGTCGGGCGGCTTTACGTTTTTCACAGACCATGTGCGCGATCGCTTGGGTATTCATTGGACTCGATCCAACGTACTAGAAGTGGTCAATGGGCAATTGACAGGCCGCATGGTCGACCAAGAATGGGGCGACATTTGCGATGGTGAAGAGAAACGCAAAATGCTGTTGCACATTTGCGCACAGATGGGCATTGCACCTTCACAAGCCATTGCCATGGGCGATGGCGCCAACGACTTGCCTATGATGGGTGTGGCCGGTTTATCGGTGGCCTACCACGCCAAACCCAAAGTGCGCGAGCAAGCCATGGTGGCCATTGAAGAAGGCGGCCTCGATCGGCTGTTGGAAGTGTTTGCAACGGCGCAGTAAAGCCGCACCTCAAGCCTTGCGATGCACTTGCGGCCTGCCCGCCTCCACCTCAAATTTGGCCAAGGTTTCAATCTTGGTTTGTGGCTGACGCACATCGTCCACCACGCGCAACTCTGTTTGAATTTGCTTGGCCGTGAACTCCACCACGCCGTAGCCTTTTCGCTCGCTGTCGGCAAAAATAAAGTGCGGGTTTTCTGCCAAGCGTGTGGGTAACTTTGAATTGCCTGCAGAGCGCGCAGTAATGCCGGCACCACAAAACTCAACGCCCACCTTGGCGCTGTCGTCTTGATATGCATCGGCCATGACATGGCCCACCCAGTTTTCGTGCACATCGCCACCCAACAAAACCGGGTTGCGAAGCGCATTGTGTTGCATGGCCTGCGTCATTCGTTGACGCGCTGCCGAGTAACCGTCCCAGCCGTCATTCCAAAGCGAATGGCCAGCGCCAATTTTGTAATCGCGCCGGCCAAAAATGGTTTGCTGTGCCACCACACTCCATACACGTGAATTGTTGCGCGCATTGGCAAAGGACTGATTCAACCACTGCTCTTGCTGCGCACCCAACAAGGATCTTTGGGGATTGAGCCATTCGTCACATTGGTCTGGATCGACCCAACCTGAACCGAAGTTCAAGCCTTTGTTGCACACCTGACGGTCGCGGTATTGACGGTCGTCTAGCAGATAGAAATTGGCCAGTTTGCCAAAGGCCACCTCACCATAGATTCGCAATTCTGCGCCGCGTGCCAAGCCCTCTAAGGAGCGCGTCAAGGCACTGGCGCGCAATGGCATGTGCTCGTAAAAAGCTTGGTAGGCACGCGCACGCTGCGCTTCAAAATCTAAGGTGATGTTGCCGCTAAAGCCGCGCACCAAACCCGCGTAGTCATTGGACACTTCGTGATCGTCCCAAGTGACCAGCCAAGGGCACTGCGCGTGCATGGCTTGCAAAGATTTTTCGGTTCTTTGCAAAGCATACCGATTGCGGTAATCGGACAAACTGGTGACCCACCCACCGGGCGGTAAGCGCACAAAATTGGCGGCACCTGCGTACTCGTAGATGTAATCGCCCAAGAACAACACCATGTCGAGGTTTTCTTGGGCCATGTGCTCGTAGGCACTGAAGTAGCCATGCTCCCAGCGCTGGCAAGAGGCATAGGCAATGCGAAGTTTTTGCACCATCGCTTGCGGGTGCGGTGTGGTGCGCGTGCGCCCAATGGTGCTTTGCGCATCACCCAATTGAAAGCGATAGAAATACCAACGATCGCTTTGAAGACCTTCTAGTTCTAAGTGCACCGAATGCGCCAAGCTGGCCAAGGCCATGACCTGGCCCGACCGGCGATTGACTTTGAAGTGCTCGTCGTCTGCCACTTCCCATGTCAACGACACATCGTTTGGGGCAAAGGCATCTTGGCCACTGGCTGCATCGGGCATGAGCCGTGTCCACAGCACCACCGAATGGTGATTGGGCGACCCACTGGCCACGCCAATGCTAAAGGGGTTGTGCTTGAAAGATGTTTGTGCAGACGACACCGAATACGTCAGCGGCACTGCAGCCGCCGCAGTCCACTTGAGCCAATCTCGCCGGGTATGAAGCGTTGGCGCTTGTGAGCTGGCAATGGTGTTTTTCAAAATCAAGCCAACCATTCTTTGAGCAAGGCATTGAACTGCTCAGGCTTGTTGCTCATGACCCAATGCCCGGTGTCAAAGCCCTCAACCCTAGAGCCAGGGTGCGCTGCAATTTTTTCGAGCCAACGATCGGAGTGAAACATGAAAGGCTTGCGTTTGCCGTAGATGTACAACATGGGCCGCGCTGTGGGCAAAATTTTGAGCGCATTGCAGGCCAACTCAAAGCCCTCTAAGGTGCCCATCCACTTCATGGCGTAAGGCACATTCATGCCGACATGCATGTCGGCCAAGGAACTGGGGCAACGCAAAGCCTTGGCCATGTAGCGCGTCATGCGATTGGCCAAAGGCCGCGCAATGTTGCCAAACACATTGACCAATTGCCATGCAATGGCCAACCAAATTTGATAACTGAACACGCCCCATTTGGCTTTGGCTTGCCAAGATGCGTACAGCGCTCTGGAGTTGTGGTCTCCTACGTCGACCGCCACCATGCGGCCCACGCGATGCGGGTGAACCGCCGCATACTCATAACCAAAGATGCAACCCCAATCGTGCAACACCAACGTAATGGGTTGATCGGGACTGACTTGCTGCACCACTTCATCGATGAAGGCCACCATTTCGATGAGTGACTTGGGGGGCAGCGGTGCGTTGGCGTCAAAGGCGGGCAATGTTAGACGCACACAGCGATGGGTAGTGCGCAATGCTTGGACGGTGTCGTTCCAAAGCGCCAGCGTATCGGGCCAACCATGCAACATGAGCAAGGTTTCTGTGCCCTGCCCCTCAATTTGAACTTCAACGCCTTGAACGTTAAGGCGTTGAATGGGGGGCAATGCCACCGTGTTAGGCATGAAGGGCCTGTTTCAAGCGCTCTACGCCTTCTAAAATTTTGTCTTCGCCAACGGTGGCAAAACTCAAGCGCAAAGTGCTGTGATCGGGGTTTTGACAATAGAACGGTGCGCCAGGCACAAAGGCCACGCCTTTGTCGATGGCCATTTTGGCAAAGGCATTGCCGTCTTTGACTATGCCATTGGCGCCCGTTAGGTTGGCCCACACAAACAAGCCCCCTTGCGGCTGCACAAAAGAAATGGCGTTGCCCAAATCTTTGCGCAGAGCATCGCACATGGTTTGTGCGCGGCCTGCATACACCTTGCGTACATTGTCTAGAGTGGCGGGCATGCGGCCCGCTTTGAGGTAATGCGCAGCGGTGGCTTGAGCAAAGGTGCTGGTGTGCGCATCGCTGAATTGTTTGCACATGACGGCGCGACTTAAAAGCTCGGGCGGTGCAATCATCCAGCCTACACGCAAGCCAGGGCTAAGCACTTTGGACAAGGAGCCGCAATGTACCAACCAGTCGCGGCTACCGGGCACTTGCGAACTGAGGGCCAACAAACTGGGCGGCGGTGCGTCATTGAAATACAAATCGCCATAGGGATCGTCTTCCACCATCAGGGTTTGGTATTTGACGGCCAACTCGAGCAATTTTTTGCGGCGCTCTAAGCTGAGCAAGGCCCCTGTGGGGTTGCCAAAGGTGGGGATGACATACACAAATTTGGGGCGGTGTTCGGCAATCAGCTTTTCTAAGGCTTCGGTGTCAACACCTTGGCCATCGACGGGCGCAGAAATGAGCTGGGCGCCATACAAACGGAAACATTGAATGGTGGCTAAGAAGGTGGGGCCCTCAACGATGACCTTGTCGCCTGGGCTGATCATGGTTTTGCCAATCAGGTCGAGCGCTTGTTGGCTGCCGGTGGTCACAATGAGCTGGTCTGCCGCCAAACCCGTCACGCCTTTTTGGCCCATGAAGTGAGCCAATTGCTCGCGCAGTGGGCCGTAGCCTTCGGTGGCACCGTATTGCAAGGCAGCGCCGGGCTCTTGGCTTAAGGCCTGCGACGAGGCTTCGCGGATGCCTTCCACATCAAACATGGCGCTGTCGGGGAAGCCGCCGGCAAAGCTGATGATGCCGGGTTTGCCCAGAAGTTTGAACAACTCCCGAATGGCTGAGGTCTCGACATTGTTCAAACGATCGGCAAATTGCAAGGACATGGTGTATCTTCCACAAAACTCTGGGGTGCTAAACGTCTATTCTGACTTGAATTGACAGGGCTCATTTGCCAATTTGCTGATATTTTCTCTCATGAACGCTCACAACATCGAACTCTTTTTTCACACCTTGCAAGCCGCCAACCCGATGCCCAACACCGAGCTGGCCTACACCTCGGTGTTTGAATTGCTAACGGCGGTCTTGTTGTCTGCGCAGGCCACCGATGTGAGCGTGAACAAAGCCACGCGCAAGCTCTTTCCAGTGGCCAACACGCCCGAAACCATTTTGGCCTTAGGCCAAGACGGCTTAGAGCGCTACCTCAAGACCATCGGCCTGTACCGCAACAAGGCCAGCAACTTGCTCAAAACCTGCCAAATCCTGATTGAGCAACATGGCGGCCAAGTGCCCAGGTCTCGCGAGGCCTTGGAAGCTTTGCCTGGGGTGGGACGCAAAACGGCCAACGTGGTGCTCAACGTGGCTTTTGGCGAGCCCACCATGGCGGTTGACACGCACATTTTTCGAATGGGCAACCGCACTGGCTTGGCGCCCGGCAAGACGCCCCTGGCCGTTGAATTGAAACTGCTCAAGCGCATTCCCCAAAAGTACTTGGTCGATGCGCACCATTGGCTCATTTTGCATGGCCGCTATGTGTGCCAAGCGCGCAAGCCTTTGTGCCCGCAATGCGCAGTGTCGGCCTATTGCAGTTTCAAACCCAAAACGGTTTAAAAACTACTTGGGCAGCGCCACCCAGCGCGTCTCACCACCCTCTTGCCACTCACGCCACTGAAGTCGATTTTGAAAAACGTCTGACAAGGCCTGATGTGTGTCGCTTGAATGTGGCGCACCCGAATGCACCATGTGGCCCGCCGACATGACCCATACGCGGTCGGCCTGCAATGCCAAATTGAGTTCGTGTAGCACACTGACCACGGCCGCACCTTGTTCGGTGAGGCAACGCACCCACTCCAACCAATCGGCTTGGTGCGGCACATCGACACCCGCCAGGGGTTCGTCCATCAAATACACATCGGCCTGAACAGCCAATGCACGCGCCAGCAACACACGCTGACGCTCGCCCCCCGAGAGTTGCCCCAAACTGCGCGTGCGCCAATCCCAAGCCTGCACTGTTTTGAGGGCCACCTCGACCACGGCACGGTCTTGCGCACTGGGCGACGCTAACCAAGTTTGATGCGGCAAGCGACCCAACATGGCCACGTCATAAACCGTCAAATCGTCTTGCCCGGCTTCTGCCTGACCCAGCCAGGCCAATGTTTGAGCCCTGTCTCGACGTTGCCAATGGTCCCAAGCTTTGCCCAACAACTCAACCTGGCCATCGGCCGGCGTTAAGCCCGCCAAGGCTTTGAGCAAGCTGGACTTGCCAGCGCCATTGGGGCCCACCAGTGCAACCCACTCTCCCGAATTCAAGGCCAGCGACACTTGGTCAACGGCTTTGAATGGGCCATGCCTCACAGAAATCCTGTCGGCTTTCAAGACGATTTTTGTAGGGGTGTTCATGATCGGCCTCCACGCGCAGCATTAGGCACAGCAATGCCGCGCATCAAGTACAACATGTAGCCGCCGCCCAAGATAGCCGTCAAAACACCCACCGGCAATTCTGTGGGCGCCATCAAACCCCGCGCCAGCAAATCGGCACTGCCAAGCAGCACCGCCCCCATGAGGCACGACAAGCTAAGGGTTTTGCCATGCACCGCTTTGACCCTGGCCCGAACCAAATGAGGCGCTGCCAAGCCGACAAAAGCAATCAGGCCAGTCTGAGCAACGGCCGCAGCCGTGCACAAGGACAGCACAGCCAGCAAAAGCCAGCGCAAAGACTTGACTGGCAAACCCAAACTTAGAGCGGTCGACTCGCCCAGGGCCAAACCATCGAGCAAAGGACTGGCTGCCACAGACACCACCCACGACACCAACAGCACAGCCAGCATCAAGGTACAAGCCGACCAACTGACATACGCCGTAGAGCCCAGCATGAAAGATTGCACCGAGCCTTGAATTTGCGGAAACATGACCAACAACAAAGAAGCCAAGGCGCCAAAAACAACACCCACCACCACACCCGCCAGCAACAAACGCAGCGTGTGCTGCACACCCCAAGACAAAACCAAAGACAAAGCTACGGCCAACCAAGCACCCAAGAAGGCCATGCCAGTAATGCCCATGCGCATGAACCATGGCGACATGTTGAGTTGCGTGAGCATCACCATGCCAAGCGCCACACCCAAACTGGCACCCGATGCGCTGCCCAGCAAATAGGGGTCGGCCAATGGATTTCTAAACAAGCCCTGGGCCAAGGCACCAGCCAGTCCTAGCAAGGCGCCTGCCAAACAAGCACCCAAAGTTCGGGGCAACCGAATGTCTGCAATCAAACTGGCATCTGCTTGAACTTGCGACCACGCCAATCCTTCGCTGCCCACCAAAGCGCCTAAGCCGACAAGCAGCAACAGCAGCAAGGACAATTGAATGGCCAAACGCTGAGCGGATTGAACTTTGCGCGCGTTCATTCAGGAAACAGTCTTCTCAAGCAAGCCACCATCAGGTCGGCGGCTTCTGGAATGCGCGGGCCCGAGCGCACAATGATGTCCGATTGGGCAGGCGGAAAAGCGCAAATTCTTTGCTGTGCTATGGCTTCAATGCGCTGCCAACCCGGACGATTCTTCAGATCTGTGGCGGTGCGTTCGCCCATGAAAATAATTTGCGGATTGGACTTCACCACAAATTCAGGGTTAACTTGCGGAAACGCACCCATGCCAGGCGTGACCACATTGACCAAGCCCAAACGCTTGAGTGTTTCGCCAATGTAAGACACCTCACCTGCCGCAAAATAACCACTGCCAGCTTCAAAGTAAATCCGCATGCCTTTGGCTTTGGCAGGTACACGCAGCGCAGCAGCATCGAGTTTTTGTTGAATGCTTTGCCACAAGGCTTGCGCGCGATCTTGCGATTGCGGCAAATGCAAAGCGCCCGCAATCAATTGAATCACGCGGCGCATGTCTTCTTGGTTTTGAGGTTCTAAAGCCACCACCTTGATGCCCATCGATTCGAGGCGCTGCGTGACGCGTGAAGAACGCGCCAGCAAGACCAAGTCGGGTTTGAGTTTGACCAAGGCTTCAAGTTGGGTGTCGTCAATGCCGCCCAATTGAGGCAAGGACTTGACCCGTTCTGGCCAATTGCTATAACGGTCTACACCCACCAAACGCTCGCACGCCTGCAGTTCGCAAACAATTTCACCCAAGGAAGGCAGCAAGCTAATGATGCGCTGAGGGGCCTTGTCAATGATGACCACTCGGCCGCGGTCATCGGTCAAACTGAAGGGCAAAGAAGCTTTTGGGGCGGCAGTTTGTGCCATCGTGATCGACGGCAACATACAACCCCAAAGTGCCAAACTCATGACCAAACGCATGGGCATTTGGTTTAACGCGCAGGCGCCCAGTTCAAGCCCACAAACAAACCACGCTGGGGCATGTTGTAACCATAAATGCTTTGGTAGGTTTGGTTGGTGGCGTTTTCAAGTCGCAAGTTCAATCGAAGCGCTGCTGTCAGCGCCCGGCTGGCGGTCAGGTCTAACAAAGTGTAGGCGGGCAATACCTTGGATGCGTCATTGCGCGCGCCGCTGTAACGCACTTGAATACCTGCATCCCACTGACCCAGACTTTGCGTCCACCCTGCTTGCGCCAATGATTTGGCCCTGCGCGCCAATGCTTGCTGCGTGATGTCGTTTTGCGGGTCTTGCGAGGTGAGGCTCAAACGCCACTGCTGCAAGCCCCAACCGGGCATCTGCAACTGGCCATTGAGGGCCAATTCAAGGCCTTTGTTGTTTGCTTTGGCAATGTTGGTGCGGTTCCACTCTGTGTCGTTGTCGATCAAATCGGTATAACGATTTTCAAACGCTGTGAGGCGAGCTTGCCATTGCGCTTGGTTGTACTGCAGTCCCACTTCCTTGGACTTGGCTTTTTCGGGTCGCAACAAGGGGTTGCCGCCCCATGGATAGTAAAGATCATTGAAGGTCGGGGCCATGAAACCCGTGGACGCACTGGCCTTTAAGCGCAAAGCTGGGGTTAAGAAATATGCATACCCTGCATACCAGGTGTTGGCATCGCCAAAATCGGAATACTGGTCACGGCGTACATTCAGTTGCCATTGCTGATTGTCGAGCTTGCCTTGATAACCCAAGCGCCAAGAATCGAGGGCGCGATCGGTGGGCTTGTATTCGGTGTCGCTGGCAATTTTTTGGCGCGTGCTTTCGTAGCCAGACGTGAGTGAGTGCTGGGGCCATAAGGTCCAGACCGCCCCCACCGACGATGTTTGAGACTGAGAATTGACGAAGTAGGGATAGGCCGTGAGGGCCGCATTCAGCTTGTCCTCTTGTTGTCCAACTGAGAAGTCCCATTGCAAAGTAGATGAGGCTTTGTAGCTGCCATTGAGCATTGCATTGCGCAGCACACTTTTGGATTCATCGGCCTGATTGGCAGGGCCCCACTGGCTGTCGTATTGCACATTGGCATGGGTTTCGCGCAGCATCAGGCCCACGCGGCCCGCCTCAAAAACTTGCGAAAAATTGACCGCATTGGACTGTCGGCTGTAGCCATCGCGATCAGGATTGGTATCGGGCCTTTGCAAAGGGTTGATGGCATTGAAGCCCTGCGTGTTGACTTTTTCTAATGAAGCATTCACACCGAAACCAGATGTCCAGTTTTGTCCGGCACTCACCTGGGCGCTTTTGAAATGATTTGCACCGGCTTGGCCGTTGGCTTCCAGCCATGGGCCTTTGGATGCTTCGGCCGCACTGACTGCATTTTGTCTTGTGAAAATTTGAACCACACCACCCAGTGCGGCGCTGCCATACAAACTCGAAACATTGCCACGGACCACTTCAATGCGCTCAATGCCACTCAGTGGCAGATGCTCGAGTGCAGCCAAATTGAAGTTCAAATTGTTCATGGGCAAGCCGTCTACCAGCACCAGCGCATGGCGCGATTCGGCGCCGCGCATGAACAAGGAGGCAACACCGCCCATGCCGCCAGATTGACTGATTTCCATGCCCGCCAAGTTTTGCAACAGTGTGGGTACGTCTCGCGCCTGTGAGCGCTCAATGTCGGCCCGGGTAATAAGCGACACATCGGGCAAGGCGTCTTGAGCGCGTTGCAAAACCCGACTGGCAGAAATGACCATGTTGGGCTGAAAGATTTGCGAATGGGCGACAGGCGATGCACACAAGGCAGAAGCCAAGGTGCCGAGGGCCAAACCAAGTCGTTGAGCGACAGGCACAGAAATGCCCAAAGAAGTGCCCAAAGAAGAGGCAAGCTTCGCAGGAGGAAACACTGAATTTTTCATGATGACACCGACAAAAGAGTTCTCACCGCCTTCCCCGACAGTGCATGAACGTTCGGCCCACCCGAAACTTAACCCGAGAGTTAAGCGGTGAGTGAACCACCTTGTTGGCCGGTATCCGGGCTAAGCAGAGCAACCTTCATCACCTTCCCAAGTGCCTGTTTCAGGGCGCTCAGTGGTTTTGGACTAAAGCGGGGCTTTTTAAAGGCCCGTCTGCTGACCGTTGCGGGGGCAGCGCAGGTGAAGTTGACCCCGTAAGGGCCTTCTCTCCTGCTTCCCGTTGAACTGAAGTTTGTGAACCAAACCTCGAGCACCAACAAACTTGATTGTAAGATCAGACCTTGCACCAAGCCTACAATGTTTGAAATTACAATGGCTCTGACATGACGAACCTCACCACCGTCGACCAGATTGCAGACCGCGTCGAGCACCTGTTGCTAAGGCACGAAGAACTGCAAAAAACAAATGCACTGCTCAAGCAGCAGGTGCTGGCCATCTCGCACGAGCGCGATCTGCTCAAATCCAAATTGGCTGCGGCTCGCTCGCGCGTCGACGCCCTGATAGAGCGTCTTCCTCAAAATTCTTCCTCCGAAGCCGACTCATGAGCACCAAGCAGCTAGAAGTTCAAATCATGGGCCAGAGCTATTTGCTGGGTTGCCCTGTGGGGGGCGAAGCGCGCTTGTTGGCTGCCGTCGACAAGGTCGACCAGGCCATGTGCAAAGTGCGCGATGCTGGCAAGATCAAAGCCCGCGATCGCATTGCGGTTTTGGCCGCCCTCAACTTGGCCTTTGAGCAAGACCAGCAAACAGAGCAAACAGAAAATACCGCCGCTGCGCCCAGTGAAGACACCAGCGCATCAAGCAGCACACCTGCCGATGCTACTGCCCTCAATGGCACAGACCACGAGCGTTTGAGTCAACTCCTCCAAAAGCTAGACCAAGCGCTGCACCAAGACGGTCAACTGATTTAAGGCAGTGTCAATGCCCCAATGAGGGGATCTCACAACTAGCCCATTGTGTGCGCCTACAATGGCGTTGTCTGCAGTGCATGCTGGGCTTTATATTTCCTTGAACCAATGCTCTTAGAGCCCGGGCTTGGTACATTGTCTGGTGAGCGTGATCGTCTCGCGTCAGATGAACCCAACGCCAGTCTGCCCTCGCCCACCTGAACCCCGGTTCAGGATGCCGGTCCAGTGGCACTTGCAGACACCTTTTTCAAACCATTTCAAAGCCGCTTCCTATGTTTTTAGAACCCACCCTCATCGCTGAATTGGGCGCATTGGGCCTGCTCACAGGTTTTCTAGCAGGCCTCTTGGGCATTGGCGGTGGCATGGTCATGGTGCCCTTCTTAACTTTGATTTTGGGCGACCGCGGCGTATCCCCCGACCTGGCAGTCAAGATGGCCATTGCCACTTCCATGGCCACCATCATCTTTACCTCGGTTTCCAGCGTTCGGGCACACCACAAAAAGAAGGCCGTGCGATGGGACTTGGTCAAAGGATTGGCCCCGGGCATCATCATGGGCAGTTTCATTGCCAGCATGGGCGCTTTCTCCGCATTGAAGGGCTCTTATCTGGCGCTGTTTTTTGCCTTGTTCGTAGGTTTTTCTGCCACGCAAATGTTCTTGGACAAAAAACCAGCACCCAACCGCGAGGTACCGGGTACCCCTGGCCTCTTGGGTGCGGGTGGCGTGATTGGCTTCTTGTCTGGCATGGTGGGCGCCGGTGGTGGTTTTGTGAGCGTGCCTTTCATGGCTTGGTGCAATGTGGCCATTCACAATGCCGTGGCAACCAGTGCAGCCTTGGGCTTCCCCATTGCATTGGCCAACGTCATTGGTTATGTGGTGGCCGGACAAAATGTCGAAAACCTTCCCGCAAACAGCGTGGGCTATTTGTGGATTCCTGGTTTGGTCGTCATTGCAAGTTGCAGTGTGTTCATGGCACCTTTAGGCGCCAGTGCCGCACACAAACTGCCTGTGAAGCAGCTCAAACGCGCCTTCGCCAGTGTGCTTTATGTGCTGGCCGCTTACATGCTTTACAAAGGTTTTACGGCTTAAGCTTTTTGCAGTGTGTGGTGCACACCGGCTGATGTCCACTGGCTGATATCAACAAGGTGATATCAACAAGGTGATATCAACTATGTGATGCACCAAGGGGCTTGGTTGTGTACCAAGCCCAGCCACAAGCCCCAACCCGAGGTGACGGCCAGTGCCAAGCCAGCCAGGCGAATGCCCCATGCGCCATCACCTAGAGTTTTGAGTTTTAACAACAACCAAGGCGCAAAGCCCAAACTGACCCCGCTGCCCAACGCAAAGCAGGACATGGTCAGTGCGCCTTCCCATATATTTCCGGTTAACGCGGCCACCATCAGGGCGGAATAAAGCAAGCCACAAGGCATGAGTGCCCACAGGGTGCCCACCGCAACAGGCGCCGCCTTGCCCCAAGTGGCATTCAGTTTGCGTACCCTGCCCCAGAGGCGTTGCGCACTTAGATCAAGCCACACCGGTTGTTTGGCTTGCCAAACCAGCAGCAGGCCCAACACCACTGCAGCCACATGCAACATGCTCCAGACAGGCCTTAAGACCGCAGACTCGACCGTTAACCAACCCAGTGCTTGAACACTGAAAGCGGCCAAAGCACCCATGAGGGTGTAGCCCAACCAACGACCGGCTTGGAACGACAAGAGTGCGCGATTTTGCTGATGACCAGACATTTGGCCAATGCCAGCGCAGGCGGCGCCGCACATGGCGACACAGTGGGGCCCACCGGCCAAACCCATGATCAAAGCCGTGAGGGCCAATGAGGTCTGCATGCAGCGTTAGATGATTTTTGAAAATCGAGTTCGGTTGCGATCGGCTTGCAGGTATTTGTCAAACACCATGGCCACACCTCGAACAAAAAACCAACCCATCGGTGTGACTTGCAAGCTATTGTCTTTCAACTCTACCAAACCTTGTGCTTGCATGCTTTCCAATTGAGCCAATTCAACTGCAAAATATTGTTTGGCATCGATTAACCAAGCTTCATTGAAGTCAGCATATTGCACTTGTCCTTGACACATGAGGGCCATGATCCAGGCACGGCGAATCAAATCATCTCGGGTCAAGGCAAGGCCCTTGACGATGGGTAATTGGTGGTTGTCGAGCATGTCCACGTACTCGTCCATTGTTTTGGCATTTTGGCTGTAGGTACCGCCCATGCGCCCAATGGCCGAGACGCCTAAACCAATGAGGTCGCAATCGGGCTGCGTGCTGTAGCCCTGAAAATTACGGTGCAAACGGCCTTGGCGTTTGGCCACCGCCAACGCATCGTCTGGCAATGCAAAGTGGTCCATTCCTACATACACATAGCCAGCGTCCATCAGGGCATCCATCGATCTGGACAACATGTCTAGCTTGCTGGAGGCCACGGGTAAATCGGCTGCCAAAATACGCCTTTGTGGTTTGAAACGTTCTGGCAAGTGCGCATAGGCATACAGCGCAATGCGATCGGGACGCAACTCGTTCACTTGCTTCAAGGTGCGGTCAAATGATTCTGCTGTTTGTTTGGGCAAGCCGTAAATCAAATCGACATTGATCGATTCAAAACCAATTTGTCTTGCCGCGGCAACCAAGTCAAAAACTTGTTCTGCGGGTTGAATGCGGTGAACTGCTTTTTGTACTTCGGGATCAAAATCTTGCACCCCAAAACTCAAGCGGTTAAAGCCCAACTCAAACAAAACAGCCAAACGCGCCTTGTTGACCGTGCGCGGATCGACCTCGACCGAGTATTCGCCACCCGGTGCAAAACTGAAACTGCGCTTCAGCACAGTCATCAACTTGATCAATTCTGCATCACTTAAAAAAGTGGGTGTGCCACCCCCCAAATGCAATTGGCTGACCGATTGACCCTCGCCAATGGCAGCCGAATACATGGCCACTTCTTTCTCTAAGTAAGCCAGGTAGGGTTCGGCGTTCTCGTGGTGCTTGGTGATGATTTTGTTGCAAGCACAGTAGTAGCAAAGGGATTCACAAAATGGAATATGAACGTAAATTGACAGGCTTCGGTTTTTTTGTCCCAGTCCCTGATTGCGCAAGTTCAGCGCTGCATGAAGGTCCGCTTGAGAAAAAGCCTCCACAAAACGGTCTGCTGTAGGGTAAGACGTATAACGGGGCCCTGGCACATCGAAACGTGTCAGTAATTCAGGCGTCAGAACGGACATACGGAAATTCCCAAGGCTGTCATATTTGTAGGTTTTGCTTAATGTGCCTGTTGTCGCGGGGCTTAAACTTGACCTAAATCAACTTTTTGGCAAACAAGGTCAGAAACAGAGATTTAAGAAAGCTTGAGATGTGTCAAATGCTTCAAGTAGGTATAAGCTAAAGACTTGACATGTCGCAATGTCAATTTTTCTAAATCGAGAACGCCATGAAACCTGAAACGATCAAAGTCGCATGTTCCAACTGCAACTTGCGCGAACTCTGCATGCCCATGGGCTTGTCCGAACACGACCTAGAACGATTGGACGAAGTCGTTGCAACGCGCCGCAAAATTAAGCGCGGTAGCACCTTGTTCAGCAACGGCGAAAAGTTCACGTCGCTGTATGCCATTCGCACGGGCTTTTTCAAAACATGCCTGGCCTCTGAAGACGGCCGCGATCAAGTCACTGGTTTTCAAATGGCTGGCGAAATCATTGGCCTCGACGGCATCGTCAACGACCACCACAGCTGCGATGCCGTAGCCCTAGAAGATGCCGAAGTGTGTGTCATGCCCTTTGACCGCATTGAAGAAATTTCTCGAGAAGTCACGGCCCTGCAACACCATGTGCACAAAATTATGAGCCGCGAAATTGTGCGAGAGCACGGCGTCATGTTGCTTTTGGGCAGCATGCGCGCAGAAGAACGTTTGGCCGCCTTTTTGTTGAACTTGGTACAGCGTTTGCATTCACGTGGATTTTCTCAATCCGAGTTGGTCCTGCGCATGACCCGCGAAGAAATTGGCAGCTACTTGGGCCTCAAGCTCGAAACTGTGAGCAGAACTTTTTCTAAGTTTGTAGAAGATGGCATTGTTGAAGTAAAACAGCGCCACGTCAAAATTTTAGACCCCGAAGCTCTTCAGCGCATGGTCAATGCCCAACCGCAGTGCCACTGATCAGCAGCAGCCGCTTCCATCTTTAGAACCCTGAGTGCAATTGGGTGGACGCTGGTCAACTGCCACTGGGCAGCGGTTAACCTCAAAGGGCGACATCGAAAGCAGCGTGGTGAGGCTGCTAGACACAATCGTCAAGGCCCAAAACACAAAGAACGACACGGTGTACACACCTTGCCGCGACAGCGTCGTTTCTAGGCCAAACCAATGCATGTCATCGGGGTCAAACATGCCAAACACCACCAATTCAAGCAAACCCGCCACCAAAAAGGCGGGCCACACAATCCACATCAGTCTTTGCGTCAGCATGTTTGTCTCCTGTTAGGATTTTCTTCGGTCAAAACGACCTTGAATTGATTAGATTATTTTTGTTTAGCTGGCACCACGCCCGTGGCCGCATGGTTTCGCGCTTGAATGGCAGGCGCCATGGCGGCGTCTAGCTTTTGCTGATTCTCGATGGCGTTTCTTGGATTCAAGGCTTCTGTGGGCAGAACGGGGTCGGGAATGGTGATGGCCAAATACAGCGTTGCAAAACCGGCCACCACAACCAGCGCAGGCCCTGCAATGATCATCCAGACCATGCCAAAAGACCACCAAGGTTTGGCTTGATTCAATTCACGATTTGACAATGTTTGAGTATTCATGGTTGATCAATATTCATCGAGGTATTAAGAACACAGACTTCTCTTCCAATTTTTCTTGCACCGTTTCATCATCGTCCGACGCTTGGATAGTGAAGCGCACCGGATAAGAACCAGGCATGGCCGCATCGTATGGCACTTGAAGGCGAACCGAAACCCAGCGAGATTGCGTAGATTCCACAATCAAATCGTCGGAGTCGGTGAGTACTTTTAAATCGTGCATGCCTTCTGCTGTGACTTTGAAATGCTGGCGTTTTTCTGCCGCATTCATAATTTGTAAACGGTACACGTTTTCGATATTGCCACCGCTGACAATGCGTGCCAAAGAGGCACGGTCGCGCACCACATCTACTTTGAACGTCTTGCGGGTGAGCAAACTGCCAAACAACAAGGCCACGACCAACAACAAAATGCCGGTGTAGATGAGAACCCTTGGCCTGAAAATATGCTTGATGGTTTGGGCCGACGTCCAATGATTTTCCATGGCGTGTTGGGTGGAATACTTCACCAAGCCACGTGGATAGCCCACTTTGTCCATGACGGTGTCGCAAACATCGGCGCATGCGCCGCAGCCAATGCACTCATATTGCATGCCTTTGCGAATGTCGATGCCTGTTGGGCAGACCTGAACACACAAACTGCAATCGACACAAGCGCCCAAGTTCAAAGTGGCCAAATCGGCTTTCTTGGATCGTGACCCCCGGGGCTCGCCACGCTCTGAGTCGTACGTGACAATGAGCGTGTCTTTGTCAAACATGGCACTTTGGAAGCGTGCATAAGGGCACATGTACTTGCATACTTGCTCGCGCATGAAACCGGCATTGCCGTACGTGGCAAAGCCGTAGAAGAAGACCCAAAACACTTCCCAAGACGACATGTTGCCCAAGAAAAACTCCATGCCCAAATCACGGATGGGCGTGAAGTAGCCGACAAACGTAAAACCTGTCCAAATGGAAAACCCAATCCAGATTAAATGTTTGTACCATTTCTTGACCAGTTTCTCGAGCGACATGTCTTGCGAATCTAGGCGCATGCGCGCTGTGCGATCGCCTTCAACTTTGCGCTCGATCCACATGAAGATTTCGCTGTAAACCGTTTGGGGGCACGCATAGCCACACCACAAACGGCCCGCAATGGCGGTAAACAAGAACAGCGAAAAGGCGGAAATGACCAGCAAGCCTGTGAGGTAAATGAAGTCTTGCGGATACAGAACAATGCCAAAAATATAGAAACGCCGCGCCCCCAAATCAAACAACACGGCCTGCCGTTGGCCCCACTCCAGCCAAGGCAAACAGTAAAAAATGACTTGCGTTAAAAACACAAACCCCCAGCGCCATTTGGCAAAAATGCCTTGGACACTGCGGGGGTAAATTTTTTGATGGGCCGCGTAAAGCTCTCCCCAGGCGCCCTCTTCTGAGGTGTCGATCGCGCCTTGTGGCAAAGGCACGATGGGGATCACTTGACGTGTTGGCTTGTCTGATGGTTCCAAAACAGCTCTCTTGGTTACTTAGCAGCAGGCTGGTTGGAGAGGCCCCAAACGTAAGAAGCCAGAACATGCAATTGCGCGTCGGTCAGTTTGCCCGCTTGTGCAGGCATCTGATTGACCTTGCCGTTGTTGACCATGGCGATGATGGCGTTTTCACCCCAACCATGCAGCCAGATGTCATCGGTCAAATTGGGCGCACCAATGGTTTGATTGCCTCTGCCATCGGGGCCGTGGCAAGCCGCGCAGGCCACAAATTTGGGCTTGCCCAAGGAGGCACGCAAGGCGTCGTGGGGGCTTTTTGACAAGCTCAACACATAGTGCGCAAGGTTTCGGACATCTTCAGGCGAACCAACTGCCGCAGCCATAGGCGGCATGTTGCCTACACGACCATTGACCAAAGTTTCTTTGATTTTGTCGTGCGTACCGCCATACAACCAGTCGCTGTCTGACAAGTTGGGGAAGCCCTTGGTACCGCGTGCGTCCGAGCCATGGCACTGAGCGCAATTGTTCATGAACAAGCGATCGCCAATGGCCATAGCCTGAGGATCTTTGGCCACTTCTTCGGGTGGCATGCCAGAAAACTTGGCGTACAAAGGCGCAAGTTCTTGATTGGCTTTGGCCACTTCGGCTTCGTATTGGCCTGCAGACGACCAGCCCAATTTGCCAGCACTGTTGCCCAAGCCTGGGTACAAGGCCAAGTAGCCCAAAGCAAAAGCGATGGTAATTAAGAACAGCCCCACCCACCAACGCGGTAATGGGTTGTTCATCTCACGCAAATCGCCATCCCAAACGTGCCCTGTGGTGTTGTCGTTGGCCGTCATGGCTTTGGCCTTGCCACTGAAGTACAGCAGCAACAAACAAGCCACTATGCCGACCAATGCAATGCCGGCCACGTACAAAGACCAGAAATTGCTTGTGAAGTCACTCATGTCAGTTTCTCTTTCTATTCGTTGATCTGTCGGCTTCAGTCGTCTTGACCGAAGGGCAGCTTGGCAGCCTCTTCAAAGTCGGCTGAGCGACGCTTTGACAAGGCCCACACCACTATTCCAAGGAACAAGATGAAGGTGACCACCGTCACTGCAGATCGAAGTATGTTGATGTCCATGGTGTGCACCCTTTTATTTGCGATGAATGCCCATGCCTTGCAGGTAGGCAATGAGGGCGTCCAATTCGGTCTTGCCCTTGACGTCTTCGGTCGCTTTGGCAATTTCTTCGTCGGTATAAGGCGCACCCAATGTACGCAGACCACTCATGTGGGCCGGCAAGCTGGCACCATCGACTGGCGTTTTGTCGAGCCATGGATAGGCAGGCATGTTGGATTCAGGCACCACATCGCGTGGGTTGATCAAGTGAATGCGATGCCAGTCGTCGGAGTATTTGCCGCCGACGCGGGCCAAGTCAGGACCTGTGCGCTTGCTGCCCCATTGGAAGGGGTGGTCATAAACGAATTCACCCGCCACAGAATAAGGGCCATAACGCAAAGTTTCGGCACGGAAAGGACGAATCATCTGTGAATGGCAGTTGTAGCAACCTTCACGCACATAAACATCGCGGCCAGCCACTTGCAAAGCAGAGTAAGGCTTAAGGCCGGGCACAGGCTCGGTCGTAGATTTTTGGAAAAACAACGGAACGATTTCAACCATGCCGCCGAACAACAACACCACCAAGATCAAAACGATCATGAGGAAGTTGCTGGTTTCTACTTTCTCGTGGGACATGCCACCTGAATTTGAAGAATTAGACATCTTATTTTTCTCCTGATGCTTTAGGCGTGAGCTGCAGCTACGGCTGGAATTTGCACATCAACAGCGCGGCCACTGGTTGCTGTTTTCAGTGTGTTCCACAACATGATCACCATGCCGCCCAAGTACAACAAGCCGCCCAACAATCGCAACATGTAGAAGGGATAAGTGGCTTTGACAGACTCGACGAAGGTGTAAGTCAATGTGCCATCGGCATTGACAGAACGCCACATCAAACCTTGCATGACCCCGGCAATCCACATGGCCGCGATGTAAATCACGATGCCGATGGTGGCAATCCAGAAGTGCGCCTCAATGGCTTTGACGCTGTACATCTTTTTCTGACCGAACAAACGGGGAATGAGGTAGTACATGGTGCCCATGGTGACCAAGCCCACCCAACCCAAAGCGCCAGAGTGCACGTGACCCACAGTCCAGTCGGTGTAATGCGACAAAGCATTGACTGTTTTGATGGACATCATGGGGCCTTCGAAGGTAGACATACCATAGAAGGACAAGGACACAATGAGGAAGCGCAGCACGGGATCGTCGCGCAATTTGTGCCATGCACCAGACAGGGTCATGATGCCGTTGATCATGCCGCCCCAGCTGGGTGCCAACAAAATAAGCGAGAACACCATGCCGATGGACTGTGTCCAGTCGGGCAACGCGGTGTAGTGCAGGTGGTGAGGACCCGCCCACATGTAGGTAAAGATGAGTGCCCAGAAGTGAACAATAGACAAGCGGTAGCTGTAAACAGGACGCTCTGCTTGCTTTGGGATGAAGTAATACATCATGCCCAAGAAGCCAGCGGTCAAGAAAAAGCCCACCGCATTGTGGCCATACCACCACTGCACCATGGCGTCTTGCACACCGGCATAAGCCGAGTAAGACTTCATGAGGCCCACTGGCATGGCAGCGCTATTGACCAAATGCAGCAAAGCCACCGCAATGATGAAGGCACCAAAGAACCAGTTGGCCACATAAATGTGACGAACCTTTCGCGTGCCGACAGTGCCAAAGAACACAATGGCAAATGACACCCAGACCAGAGTGATCAGGATGTCAATGGGCCATTCGAGCTCGGCATATTCTTTGCCGCTGGTGTAACCCAAAGGCAAGGAGATAGCGGCTGCCACAATGACCAATTGCCAACCCCAGAAGGTGAAGGAAGCCAACTTCTCGGCAAACAAACGAACATGGCAGGTTCTTTGAACCACGTAATAGGCCGATGCAAACAAGCCGCAACCGCCAAACGCAAAAATCACGGCATTGGTGTGCAAAGGACGCAAACGACCGTAACTGAGCCATGGAATGCCAAAGTTGAGCTCTGGCCAGGTTAATTGAGCGGCAATGATCACGCCAACCAGCATGCCCACTACACCCCAAACCACCGTCATGATGGCAAATTGTCTGACAACGGTGTCGCTGTAGACGCTTGCCTGTTGGTTGGCAAATTTCATTTTCACCTCTTCTTAAATTACAAATCTAGTGTCGCAGTTAGGGCAAACGCTTAGGTTGACTTAAGTCAATCATTTCTAAGAATTCGCTCGCCTTCTGCCTCAATGTCTTCAAATTGCCCGCGGTTCACGGCCCACCAAAGCCCAGCCAAGATGAAAAACACCAAAGCCACAGACAAAGGAATCAACAAATAAAGGATGTCCATCACGCGTTTCCCACAACATCAACGTCAGGTTCAAGCCCAGATTCAAATTGAATGGTTTTAGACAGGCGCATGGCATTCAAGACCACACCCAAGGAGCTACAAGCCATGCCCAAACCAGCCAACCAAGCGGGCAAATAGCCCAACATGGCAAGTGGCACACAGGAAAAGTTGTAAATCGCCGCCCACATCAAGTTTTGGCGAACAATTTGCATGGTTTTGTGACTCAATTTCAGGGTGGCTACCAGCGGTTTTAAATTGCTGGCCATGAACACAAAATCGGCCTTCGATTGAGCCAAAGGCAAGGCTTGACCTAACGCAAAAGACACATCGGCCCCTGCCAAAACAGGACCATCGTTAAGACCGTCGCCCACCATGGCCACAACATGCCCCTGAGACTGCTCCAACTTGACTTGTTTGAGTTTTTCCTCGGGCGAGCAAGACCCCATGGCTTCAGCGATGTTCAAACGAGTTGCCAGATGCGTGACAGAAGCTTGACCATCGCCCGACAAAATACGAATTCGCAAACCCATGTTTTGGAGCTCGCGCAAAATGGTGGAAGCTTCTTCGCGCGGTGTTTCTGCAAATTCAAAAGTGGCCAGCCAACCCTCTTGATCGCTCAGGTGAGTCTCTAAAACATCGTTGTGCTTGGGTGATATCCCGCAAAAAACAGCTGCGCCCAAACGCAATTCTTTTCTAATTTCAACGCCTGTTGAAGCCACGACCTCACGCAAGGTGGCCTGAACCCCCTGCCCTGCAAACTCTTTGAGATTGTCTAACTGCACTGATGAATTGGCATGGCCAGAGTTGCTGTCCTTGCCGTTTTGTGCCCGCACCAAAGAACGCGAGACGGGATGCAAAGAATGTTGCGCCAACGCCGAGGCCCATGCCAAAGCTTGGGCAGGCTCTACACCCTCGCGGCTTGCGATGCGCTGCAAACTGAAGTCTTCGTTGGTGAGGGTTCCAGTTTTGTCAAAAAAGATGGTGTCAACCTTGGACAAACTTTGCAAAGCCTGCAGGCTTCTGAGCATCACGCCCGCTTTGGCCAACGCACCAGCGGTCGACAACATGGCGGCAGGTGTGGCCAGCGACAAGGCGCAGGGACAGGTCACAATGAGCACCGAAACGGCCACCATCAGTGCATGAGAAGGGCTGTACTGCCAACCCCAAGCAGCCGCCAAGGCGGCCATGATCAAGACGCCCCACAAGAAGGGCTTGGCCACCCGGTCGGCCAACAAAGCCATGCCGGGCTTGGACACCGAGGCACTCTCCATCAGGGCCACCATTTGTCCAAATCGAGTTTGCTTGCCAAGCGACATCACCTGAACTTGAACGGTGGCGGTGAGGTTCAAACTGCCTGCTAAAACTTTGTCACCCAATGCCCTCGCCAAGGGCCTAGACTCACCCGTCAGCAATGCTTCGTCGACCTGCGTTGCACCCACCACAATTTGTGCATCGGCGGCAAACGCTTCACCGGGGCGAACTTGAATGACATCTTGCAATTGCAAATGCCGAAGTGTGATGGCCTCCCAGGCACCTGCACTTGTTTTTCTGTGTACCGCATCGGGCAAACGATTCATGACAGCCTCCAACGCGCCAGCTGTTTTGTCTCTGAGCCTGAGCTCAAGCCACCTGCCCGTGAGCAAGAAGAACACAAACATGGTGAACGAATCGAAATACACTTCGGCACCAAAAGGGCCTTGAGGCTCAAAGGTGCCCAAGGTGCTGACCACAAAGGTGACCCACATGCCTATGGCCACCGGCAAGTCCATGCTGATTTTTCTTTGTTTCAAATCGAGCCAAGCCGTTTTGAAAAAAGGCATGCAAGAAAAAAACAAAACGGGCAAAGACAAAACCCAAGAAGCCCAACGCAGCAATTGCACCATGTCGGGGGCAATGTCGTGTGGCTCGCTCATGTAAACCGGCGTGGCATACATCATGACTTGCATCATGCACAGGCCAGCCACACCCAAACGCCACAACATTTTGCGAGCGTCTTCTCGGCGCACTTCGTTGGCCAAGGCATCGTTGGCAGGCAAAGTGCGATAGCCTAATTTGGCAACCGCCTTCATCCAGTCGGATGGGCGCGTTTGAGCCGACGACCAAACCACCCTGCCTCTGTGACTGGCAGCGCTGATTTGCGCCGACTTCACACCGGGCACCGACATCAAGGCGTCTTCAATGTTGATGGCGCAGGCCGTGCAATGCATGCCTTCAAACACCACACTCGAAGTCCATTGATGGGCCTGCGGGTCGCTTTCTTGACTGAAGTCTGACCACTCCTGCGCTTGATCTAGCAATGACCATTGAGAGGCCAAAGCCTCTATATCTGGAAGTGCTGCTAGATTTGACATGCCTTGACGATAAGTCAACAAGCTTGCATGAAACTTGATCCAGATCAAGACGCGGGGTTTTCAGAGTTTTAAGCTTGATTCACCGATTTAACAAAGGAGCACACCATGTACAAACGAATTCTTGTTGCCACCGACGGCTCTGCACTTTCCAAAAAAGCCGTGATTGACGCCATTGGTTTGGCCGCTACCTGCGGCGCAGAGCTCATTGCCTTGAAAGTTGTACCACGCTACCCACAGGCTTACTTTGAGGGCAGCATTCCCTTAAATGCCAAAGATGTGGCGCGCATTGAAGCTCAATGGGCAGAAGAAGCCCAAGCAGCTGTCGATGCAGTCACTAAATTGGCAACGGCCAAAGGTGTCAAGGCCAAGGGGGTGGTCAGCCGCTCAGACATCGTTTCCGATGCCATCATTGCAGCGGCCAAAAAGCAAAAGGCCGAGTTAGTGGTCATGGCCTCGCATGGCCGCAAAGGCATCAAGCGATTGCTGTTGGGCAGTGAGACACAACAAGTGCTGACGCACTGTCATGTCCCTGTGCTGGTTTTACGCTAAGAACAAATTTTTGTGCTGATCGCGCAATAAATTTTTCTGCACTTTGCCCATGGTGTTTCGTGGCAGCTCTGGCACCACGAAACACTTTTTGGGTATTTTGAAATTGGCCAATTGCGACTTTAAAGTCGCAATGATTTTGTCGGCATCCAAAGTTGCGCCGGGCTTGGCAATGACCACCGCAACGCCTACTTCGCCAAAATCGGGATGGGGCACACCCACCAGGGCACTCTCTGCCACACCTGGCATTTCGTTGATGTAGCCCTCAATCTCGGCTGGGTACACGTTGTAGCCGCCACTGATGATGAGGTCTTTGCTACGCCCCACAATGGTCACATAGCCACGCTCGTCAAACTTGCCCACATCGCCGGTTTTGAAAAAACCATCCGCGGTGAATTCTTCTTTGGTTTTTTCGGGCATGCGCCAGTAGGCTTGAAAGACATTGGGGCCTTTGACCTGAATGTTGCCAATTTCGCCTACAGGCAAAGCTTTGCCATCATCGCCTTGAACGCGCAGTTTGACGCCTGGCAACGGAAAGCCCACCGTGCCGCCGCGGCGCTCAGTCTGTCCGCCATGTCGCTTGTCTGCAGCATATGGGTTGGAGGTGAGCATGACAGTTTCACTCATGCCATAGCGTTCCAAAATGGTGTGCCCTGTGCGCTGTTGCCACTCTTTGAAGGTTTCTATTAGCAATGGTGCAGACCCAGCAATGAACAAACGCATGTTGCGGGTTGCATCTTTGTTGAGTGACGGCTCTTGCAGCATGCGAACATACAGCGTGGGTACGCCCATGAACACGGTGGCCTCTGGCATTTTGGCAATCACAAACTTGGGATCAAATTTGGCCAGCCAAATCATTTTGCTGCCATTGATGAGCGCCCCATGAATGGCCACAAACAAACCATGCACATGAAAAATGGGCAAGGCGTGAATCAGCACATCGTTCTTTTTCCAACCCCAATAGGTTTGGAGGGTTTGGGCATTGCTCAACATGTTGCCGTGGGTCAGCATGGCGCCTTTGCTGCGCCCAGTGGTACCACTGGTGTACAAAATTGCAGCCAAGTCGTCGGCTTTTTGAACCGCAATTTTGTGCTGATCTTTGTGATGCGCTGCACGCTCGAGCAAGGTGCCTGTGCGATCGTCATTCAAGGTGAACACATGCTGTGTGCCTGCCTTGAATGCAATTTTGCTAACCCACCCAAAATTAGCCCCCGAACACACCACCACTGCCGGCTCGGCATTGCCAATGAAGTACTCAATCTCGGCACTTTGGTAGGCGGTGTTCAAAGGCAAGAACACATAGCCTGCGCGCAAGGTGGCCAAGTAAAGCATCATGGCTTCCACTGACTTTTCGACTTGAACGGCAATGCGACTGCCCTTGGGCAATTTCAAGCTGTCTAACAAGTTGGCCATCATGGCACTTGCACGGTCCAAATCTCGCCATGAATAATTCAGGCCTTGGTCAGTTTCAACGGCAACTGCGTCTAAGTTTTTAGGAAATGCAGCATGCAGGGCTGCGAACAAATTCTCTTGCGACATCTTCAATCCAGTTTTGCGCCAGAGGCTTTCACCACTTGGCTCCATTTGCGTAATTCCGATTTGATGAAGGCGTCAAATTGTGCGCCCGTTAAATTGGGGAACTCTGCGCCTTGCGCCGACCACACCGCTTTGGCTTCATCGGTTTGACACGCTTTGCGAATCTCTTCGATGGCACGCGCTTGCGCATCGGCTGGTGTGCCCTTTGGAGCCCACACGCCGTACCAAGTACTGACGGTGTAATCGGGCAAGCCAACCTCAGCAGAACATGGCACATCTGGAAATGCCGGATTGCGTTTGCTACCAGACACCATCAAAGCCTTAATCCTGCCACCCTTGATGTGCGCGGCGGATGAACCCAAACCATCAAACATCATATCGACATTGCCTGCAATTAAATCTTGCAGCGCTGGGCCAGCACCGCGGTAAGGAATGTGCGTGATGAAGGTTTGTGTTTGCAGCTTGAACAATTCACCCGCCAAATGGTGTGAGGTACCGCCACCCGCTGATCCGTAATTCAGCTTGCCAGGATTTTTTTTCACAAAATCCAAAAACTCTTTGACGTTGTTGGCCTGCACTTTTTTGGGATTGACCACCAGCACTTGAGGCACAGCCGCAACCAATATCAAGGGCAGCAAATCGCGCTCTAAATCGTAGTCAAGTTTGGGGTACATGCTGGGGGCAATGGTGTGATGCACCGCACCCATGAAATAGTTGTAACCGTCTGGTGCAGATTTAGCAGCTACACCGGCGCCCAAGGTACCGCCTGCGCCGCCGCGGTTGTCAATGATGAGTTGCTTGCCCGTTTGCTTCGAAAAAATGGCCGAGAGGGGGCGTGCAAATGCATCTGTGCCACCGCCCGCAGGAAAGGGCACCACCATGTTGACAGGTTTGGTGGGCCAGTTGGCTTGCGCCCAAGCGGGCATCACAGAGGCCAACGACGAAGCGGCAGTCAATTGCAGCAACGAACGGCGTTGAATTCCCAATTTTGAAAATTGCATGCTTGTCTCCTTTTTGTTTAAACCAAACTGTTGCGCTTGTTCACCACGACATACAAGACGATGCCTAACAACACCATGGGTACACACAACCACTGCCCCATGCTGAGCCCCATCGACAACAAGCCAAGGTGCGCATCAGGCTCTCTGAAATACTCGGCGATAAATCGCAGGCTGCCATAGCCCATCAAAAACACAGCTGACACTTGACCCAGAGGCCTGTCTTTGCGGGCAAACCACCACATCACAACAAACAGCAGCAGGCCTTCTAAAAGGAATTGGTAAATTTGGGAAGGATGCCTGGGGAAATCTCCCGCACCTCGAAAAACCATGCCCCAAGGTAAATCGGGGTCGGCTTGGCGTCCCCATAGTTCGCCATTGATGAAGTTGCCAATTCGGCCTGCGGCTAGGCCTGTTGGTACACAGGGTGCAACAAAGTCCATGACTTGAAAGAACGGCCTTTGCCTCGACTTGGCAAACCACACCATGGCAGCTATCACACCCAACAAACCCCCATGAAAACTCATGCCGCCTTGCCACACGTAGGCAATTTCGAGGGGGTGTGAAAAATAGTAGGCTGGTTGATAAAACAAACAATAGCCAACTCGGCCGCCCAAAACCACGCCCAAGACGCCCGCAAACAAGATGTCTTCAATGTCCTTAACCTGCCAATGCGTCAAACGGGCAAAGGGTAGATGCGTCAACCTTCGGGTGGCCAAGAAGTAAAACAAGCCAAATGCTGCCAAGTAGGTCAGGCCATACCAATGAACAGCGACAGGCCCGAGTTGCAGGGCTACAGGGTTAATTTGCGGGTGAATCAACATGGGGTCAGATTGTGCCCTTTTACTGGGCCAGGTGTACCCCTATATGCCCTAAGTTCTAGGGGTTCTACCTGACTCTCCCTTAGAATGGCCGGCTTGAGCTTAAATTCCTCTCAATTTCACCTTCATTTCCTGTTCAGTTGACCCCAACCCACGACCAACACCATGAGCGAAAAAATCATCCCTATTCAAACCGCTACCCCCAGTAACCGCCGTAGCGCCAACATTACCCAAGGCAAATCACGCGCGCCCAACCGCTCGATGTACTACGCCATGGGCTATGAAGAAGGTGATTTTGTCAAACCCATGGTGGGCGTGGCCAACGGTCACAGCACCATCACCCCTTGCAACAGTGGCTTGCAAAAACTGGCAGATGCCGCAGTGGCAGGCATTGAGGAGGCTGGTGGCAACGCACAGATTTTTGGCACGCCTACCATTTCTGATGGCATGGCCATGGGCACCGAGGGCATGAAGTACTCCTTGGTTAGCCGCGAAGTCATTTCTGATTGCATCGAAACCTGCGTGCAAGGCCAGTGGATGGACGGCGTGTTGGTGGTGGGCGGTTGCGACAAAAACATGCCCGGCGGCATGATGGGCATCTTGCGCGCCAACGTGCCTGCCATTTATGTTTATGGCGGCACCATCTTGCCAGGCCGCTATCAAAACAAAGACCTGAACATCGTGAGTGTGTTTGAAGCGGTGGGACAAAACGCTGCGGGCAATTTGAGCGACTTCGATTTGAAAGAAATTGAAAAGCGCGCCATTCCCGGTACAGGTTCATGCGGCGGTATGTACACGGCCAACACCATGTCTTCTGCCTTTGAAGCTTTGGGCATGTCACTGCCCTTCTCTTCCACCATGGCCAACCCCCATGACGAAACCAAAAACTCGGCCAAAGAGTCGGCCAAGGTTTTGCTCGAAGCCATCAAGAAAGATTTGAAGCCCCGCGACATCGTCACCAAAGAAGCCATTGAAAACGCAGTGGCAGTCATCATGGCCACCGGTGGCTCTACCAATGCCGTGCTGCACTTCTTGGCCATTGCCCACACCGCTGGTGTTGAGTGGACCATTGACGACTTCGAGCGCATGCGCAAAAAGATTCCCGTCATTTGCGACCTAAAGCCAAGCGGTCAATATTTGGCCGTTGACTTGCACCGCGCTGGTGGCATTCCCCAAGTGATGAAGGTCTTGCTCAAGGCAGGTTTGTTGCATGGCGATTGCATGACGATCACTGGCAAAACTGTGGCCGAAAACTTGAAAGACATTCCCGACGCACCTCGCGCCGACCAAGATGTCATTCGCACCATCGACAAGCCAATGTACGCTGAAGGCCACTTGGCCATTCTGAAAGGCAACCTGTCACCCGAAGGTGCGGTGGCCAAAATTACAGGCTTGAAGAACCCTGTCATCACCGGCCCTGCTCGCGTGTTTGACGACGAACAATCTGCGTTGAAAGCCATCTTGGACGGCAAGATCAAAGCAGGCGACGTCATGGTCTTGCGTTACCTTGGCCCTAAAGGTGGCCCTGGTATGCCCGAAATGTTGGCCCCAACAGGTGCGCTCATTGGCGCCGGTTTAGGCGAAAGCGTGGGCCTCATTACCGATGGCCGCTTCTCTGGCGGCACCTGGGGCATGGTGGTGGGTCACGTGGCCCCCGAAGCGGCTGCTGGCGGCACGATTGCGTTTGTGAACGAAGGCGATTCCATCACCATCGATGCGCACAAGCTCATTTTGGAATTGAACGTGCCCGAAGCAGAAATTGCCAAACGCCGTGAAGGCTGGACAGCACCTGCACCTCGCTACACACGCGGTGTACAAGCCAAGTTTGCCTTCAATGCCTCTAGCGCCAGCAAAGGTGCTGTGCTGGATTTGTATTGATCCAAACCGAGTGCACTTTGCAATGAAACTTTTTCAAAGTGTGCGGTGGGGGCTGTTGGCAGCCCTCGCCTTGTCATGCAGCTTAGCTGCCAAGGCCGATCAAGCTTTGGCCACCAAGAAGAATTGCATGGGCTGTCATGCGATGGATCGCAAAATGGTAGGTCCGTCTTACAAAGACGTGGCCAAGAAGTATGCGGCCGACTCAGGTGCGGCAGACAAGCTGGCACTCAAAATTCAAAAAGGTGGCGCGGGTGTGTGGGGCCCTGTGTCTATGCCCAGCAACCCACAGGTCAATGAAAAAGAGGCCAAAACTTTGGCCTCTTGGATTCTCAGCTTGAAGTGAGCCTCAAAGGCCAATGGCCGCAATGCCGGCCTTGGCAATTTGTGCATCTTCGGTGGACTTCACACCGCTGACGCCCACGGCGCCCAAGCAAAAGCCGTCTTTCATGATAGGTACGCCGCCTTCGAGCATGCCTTCCACTTCGGGGGCAGACAAGAAAGACATGCGGCCACCATTGATGACATCTTCATAAATTTTGCTTTCACGGCAACCCAGAGCCGACGTTTTGGCCTTGGAAGGTGCAATGTGAGCAGAAATGGGGGGGGCGCCATCCAAACGTTGGAAATGCAACAAATGACCGCCTGCGTCCACAATGGCAATGCTCACAGCCCAGTTGTTCTTTTGGGCTTCAGCTTGTGCTGCGGCTGCAATGGATTGAATGTCTGAAAGTTCGAGGCTAGATTGAGTTTTCATGGTTCTAAGAGAATGACAAAAATTGACTGCCAAGCATAACGCAGCCCCCGAAAGCCATTGCATGCACCCAAGTCACTACACAAAAGACCTTGGAAACTTTGGCAAATAGGGTATTTTGGGTTACAAGCCCTACAATTTGCCTACCCGATAAAGGGTGTTATTTCAGGAGTTCACACATGAGCGATCTTCAAAACATCGAACAACCCAGCTGGGGCGGCGTTGCCAGTACCCCCGCTGAACGCAACAAGGTTATGCGCAACACCTATTGGTTGTTGGCACTCAGCCTGTTGCCTACCGTTTTAGGCGCCTGGTTAGGCGTTGCGACGGGCATTACACAGTCTTTGGGCGGTGGCCTTGGCTTGGTCCTGTTCATTGGCGGTGCTATTGGCTTTATGTTTGCCATCGAAAAGACCAAACACTCTTCAACAGGTGTGTTGGTTCTGCTGGCCTTTACCTTCTTCATGGGCCTTATGCTGTCACGCATGATTGCCATGGTGTTGGGCTTTAAAAATGGTGCCGACCTCATCATGACAGCCTTCGCCGGTACCGCAGGTGTGTTTGCTGTCATGGCCAGCTTGGCCAGCGTCATCAAGCGCGACTTGTCAGGCATGGGCAAATGGTTGTTTGTGGGCGCCTTGGTTCTGATGGTGGGCGGCATCGTCAACGTGTTTGTAGGCTCTACAGCCGGCATGATGGCTTTGTCAGTCGCGGCCATCGGTATCTTCAGTGCTTTCATGCTGTACGACCTGAAGCAAATTTTGGATGGCGGCGAAACCAACTACATCAGTGCCACACTGATGCTGTACATGGACTTGTTCAATGTGTTCCAAAGCCTCTTGGCTTTGCTGGGCATCATGGGCGGCGAGCGCGATTAATCTGAGCCAAACTAAGCTAAAGCATCTGAGTTGAAAAACTCAGGTGCTTTTTTTATGCCGATTCAATGCGCTCAAACACCGCCATGCTTTCGACGTGGGCGGTGTGCGCAAACATGTTGACCACGCCCGCACTGATACAACGATAGCCTGCTCTGTGCACCAGCAAGCCGGCATCGCGCGCCAAGGTGGCGGGGTTGCAACTGACGTACACAATGCGTTTGGGGAATTGCCAAGTACCGCGCAACTCGGCGCTTTCATTCAATTCGGCCATGGCCTTGGCCAAGGCAAACGCACCTTCACGCGGTGGGTCAATGAGCCACTTGTCGGCTATGCCATCGGCCATGAGCATGTCGGGCGTCATCTCAAACAAATTGCGCGCAATGAAGGTGGTTGGCGCCAATCGCTTGCCGTCACCTCGCATGCTTTGATTGCGGGCAAAGTTGTCTCGAGATCGGGCCACCAAAGCTTCTGAACCTTCAATGCCCACCACTTCTTTGGCGGTGGTAGCAATGGGCAGAGTGAAGTTGCCAAGCCCACAAAACCAATCGATGACTCGTTCATGCGCTTCGGGTTTGAGCAAGCGCAAAGCACGCGTGACCAACACGCGGTTGATGTGCGGATTGACCTGTGTGAAATCGGTCGGCTTGAAGGGCATGTGAACCCCAAAGTCGGGCAAATCGTAAGAGAGCTCTGGGCCACCCTCGTCCATCAGTTTGACTGTGTCGGGGCCCTTGATTTGCAACCACCACTGCACAGCATGCTGTTGTGCAAAAGCACGCAAGCGCGCTTCATCGGCTGTGCTTAAAGGCTCGAGATGGCGCAGCACCAAGGCTGTTACGGTGTCGCCTTGCGCCAATTCAATTTGCGGAATGGTTTCGCGGGCATCCATGCCATAAATCAATTCGCGCAGCGACAAAAGCATGGCGCTGATGTTGGGCGGCAACACGCGGCAGGTTTTGATGTCGGCCACATAGCGACTTTTTCGTTCGTGAAAACCAATCAGAACTTCGCCCTTTTTGTGCACATAGCGAACCGACATGCGCGCGCGATAGCGGTACCCCCAACTGGGGCCTTCCATGGGACGCAATAAATTTTCAGGTTTGACTTTGCCCAAATGCCACAGGTTGTCTTCGAGCACACGTTGCTTAATGGCCACCTGTGCACTGGCTTCTAGGTGTTGCATTTTGCAACCGCCACAAGCACCGGCATGCAAACCAAAATGAGGACAGCCCGGCTTGACGCGCTGAGAAGATTCACGGTGAATGGCTGTGACCACGCCCGCTTCCCAATTGTTTTTCTTACGATGAACGTTGACGGACACCATCTCGAAGGGCAATGCGCCTTCGACGAAGACCACCTTGCCATCGGGACGGCGGGCAATGCCTTGCGCCTCCATGTCGAGCGCATCGATGTGCAACCAGCCTTCGGGCAGATCAGAGCGACCTGGAATAATTTCTTGTGTTTGTTCTTCTCGTGAAGAATCGCTTTTTTGGCTCATGGACGTGAAGGCAAATATTTGGTGGGATCGACAGGTTTGCCTTGTTTGCGAATTTCGAAGTGCAACTTCACACGATCTGCATCGGTACTGCCCATTTCGGCAATGCGCTGGCCTTTTTGCACGGCTTGGTCTTCTTTGACCAGCAATGTTTGGTTGTGCGCGTAGGCAGTTAGGTAAGTGTTGTTGTGCTTCAGAATGACCAAGTTGCCGTAGCCTCTAAGGCCAGAGCCGGCATAGACCACTTTGCCATCGGCGGCCGCCATGACGGGGTCACCGGCCTTGCCTGCAAAGTCGAGGCCTTTGTTTTTGGCTTCGTCAAATCCCGCCAACACAGAACCTTGATGAGGCCACGCAAAGGCCAGGCCATCGTCTGTGGTGTTGGCAGGGCTGGCGGCCTGAGGTGCAGCTTGTTGTGCATTTTGTGTCTGCGCAAGCTGAGGGGTGCTGGCCTGTCTTTGATTGGCAGGCGCTTTGGCCTCTGCAGACACTGGCGGCGCCACTCGCAACACTTGATCGACTTCAATCACATTGGGGTTGTCGAGCCCATTCCACTTGGCAATGTCGCGCCAAGCTTGGCCATGGTCTAGGGCAATTTTGGTGAGGGTGTCGCCAGAGCGCACACTGTAATAGCCCGGCTTACCTGCGTTTTCTGAACCCGGCATGGCTGGGCCCATTGAGATGGGCGTGCTGACAGCGCCGCCTGCCGCATTGGCGGGTGCGCTGGCAACTGGGGCTTTGGCTTGGCGCGCTGCGCCCTGACCTGCCACGCGGTCTTCTACGGGCACAGGGCCTCGAGGCTTGGAGCCACATGCCACCAAGGTGCTTAGCGCCACACAACAAAGTACCGTCAATGCTTGACGGCCACACATCAATTTCATGCCAAATCCTTCAGGAGACACCCGATTTTAGAGGGACAAAGTGCACTGCTTCCAGCACGTTTTGCTTAAATCCCTGCGCCGTTTTGTCGACCACCATCAAAGCTTGCTGACCATTGGCCGTCACAGTAGGTGCCACCAAACGTCCGCCAACAGCCAGCTGATCTAGCCAAGCTTGAGGAACCGACTCGCCACCCGCTGCAGAAATGATGGCGGCATAAGGCGCACCTTTGGGATAACCCAACATGCCATCGCCAAACAGCAAATGAACATTGGCCAACCTGAAATGTCGTAAATTGGCACGCGCTTTTTCATGCAGGCCCTTTAAGCGCTCGATGCTGTAAACCTCGGTTGCCACATGACTCAAGACCGCCGCTTGGTAACCACAGCCAGTGCCAATTTCTAGCACGCGGCCCAATTTGCCTTCTTTGCCTTCAAGCAGCAACTCAATCATGCGTGCCACCACATTGGGCTTGGAAATGGTTTGGCCCAGACCAATGGGCAAACTGGTGTCTTCGTAGGCTTGCGTGACCAAAGCGCTTTCTACAAAACGATGGCGCTCGACATTGCCCATGGCTTGCAGCACCTTAGGATCTTTAAGACCTTGGGCTGCCAATTTTTGCACCATGCGTTGCCTGACCGCACTCGAATCTAAACCCAGTCCCTGGGTTGTGCCGATGGCTGTAGTTGCGGGCAAAGGCTTGGCAATTGCAACGACCGCGGGCTTGGCACTGACCACGCGCTTTTCGGGCGAGGTCTTGTCGAGCTTGATTGGGAATCCGGGGCGTTGCGCCATCAGGCTCCCCAGACTTTGAGCTTTGACAAGTTTTGAGACCAAAGACCAGCGTTGTCGTGGTCGGTTAAATCGACCTTCAAAGGTGTGATGGTGACATGGCCATTTTTGGCAGCATGAAAATCAGTGCCATCACCATCGTCCATGGCTTCACCTGCATTGCCAATCCAGTACATGGTTTCGCCGCGGGGGCTGAGTTGGGTAATGACGGGCTCGGCAGCATGCCGTCTGCCCAAACGGCACAGCTTTGCGTTTTTCCATTGGGCCGTGGCATTGGGAATGTTGACATTCAACAGCCAAGGCGATTTGCCAATCAGTTGAGCCTCCTCAAATTGACCCACCATGTTTTTGGCAAATTCTGCTGCTTGGTCTAAGTGTGCCCAGCCTTTTTCTGTTTGAGAAAAAGCCAGCGCTGGAATGCCAAACAAGTAGCCTTCCATGGCCGCACCCACGGTGCCCGAGTAAAGTGTGTCGTCGCCCATGTTGGCGCCGTTGTTGATGCCAGACACCACCAAATCGGGCCGGTAGCCTAACAAACCCGTGAGGGCGATGTGAACACAATCGGCAGGTGTGCCGTTGACATATCGAAAACCATTTTCGCCTTGACGAACATACAGAGGCGAATGCAACGTGAGTGCATTGGACTTGGCACTGTTGTTGTGTTCTGGTGCCACCACTTCAACATCGGCAACTTGCTTGAGGGCGTGATAAAGCGCCACAATGCCTTCAGCACGGTAGCCATCGTCGTTGGAAATGAGAATTTTCATGGGTGTGTCCTAGCCCCCAATTGTAGGTCGCTACCGAGACAAGCTGAAGGTCATATTGGCCTTTATATTCAGGCAATTGTGTCATTTTTGAGGAGAATTTCTGTGCACGCTTGGCTCTGTGAAAACCCCGTAGGTGTTGAGGCTTTGTCTTGGAAAGAATTGCCCACGCCTGTGCCGCAAGCTGGGCAAGTTTTGATCCGCATTGAAGCGGCCAGTCTGAACTTCCCCGACCTGCTCATTGTTCAAAACAAATACCAAATGAAACCCGACCTGCCCTTTGTGCCAGGTTCGGAATATGCCGGCGTCATTGAAGCCGTGGGCGAAGGCGTGACGCATCTCAAAGTAGGCCAGTCGGTGGCCTGTTTGTCTGGCACGGGTGGTTTTGGTACGCACACCTTGGCGCCCGCCAAGTTGTGCATGCCCTTGCCAGCAGGGTTTCCTGCCGTCGATGCAGCCGCCTTCATCATGATCTACGCCACCTCTCACCACGCTCTGATCGACCGCGCCGCTTTGAAGGCCGGCGAGACTGTTTTGGTATTGGGTGCAGCGGGCGGTGTGGGCACGGCCGCCATTCAAATTGCAAAAGCGGCTGGTGCACGCGTCATTGCGGCTGCATCGACCGATGAAAAATGTGCGCTTTGCAAATCATTGGGAGCAGACGAAACCATCAACTACACCACGCAAAACATGCGTGAGGTTTTGAAAGCCCTCACCGAAGGCAAAGGCCCCGATGTCATTTATGACCCTGTGGGCGGCGACTTTGCAGAACCTGCTTTCCGCTCTATTGCCTGGCGTGGCCGTTACTTGGTGGTGGGCTTTGCAGCAGGCCCCATTCCCGCCCTGCCCTTCAATTTGGCGCTGCTCAAGGGTGCCTCCATTGTGGGCGTGTTCTGGGGCGATTTTTCTCGCCGCGAACCTCAAGCCAATGCCGCCATGATGGCTGAGTTGGCGCAGTGGTATGCGCAGGGCAAAGTCAAACCCGTCATTGACCGCACCATGCCCATGAGCGACCTGAAAGCCGCCTATGCGCACATGGGTTCACGCGGTGTGATGGGCAAGCTGGTGATGGTCAACTAAAGCACCACCCCCCGACTGGCTCAGCCCTGCTTTTTCTTCTGAAAAGCAGGGTCGTAGCGGCGTATCCAATTGAAGAACTCGTGGTACCACACCACGTTGTTGGCGGGCTTCAAAATCCAATGGTTTTCGTCGGGGTACCAAAGCAGACGCGCATCCACGCCCTTGGCCTTAAGGGTGTTGTAGTAGGCCAAGCCTTGCGCATCGGGTACGCGGTAATCTTTGGCGCCATGAATCACCAGCGTGGGGGTTTTCATGGTGGCTGCAAATGCATGGGGACTTTGCGCATGTATCTTCTTCATGTTGTCCCAATAAGATGCGCCCAACTCTTGGGGATGCCAACCGTAGGCATCGTCTGAGAACATGCCCACCCAATCGAAACATCCTGCATGACACACATACGCTTGATAGCGGCCAGGCTTGACGTGTGCATTCATCCACGCCACCATGTAGCCACCATAACTGCCGCCTGTGGCAAACACGCGTTCCTTGGCAATCCAAGTTTTCTTGCGAAGCCAATCGGTGCAAGCCTCCATGTCTTGCAACTCCAGTTGTCCCCACTTGTGGCTGATGGAATCTAGAAACTTCAGACCAAAACCCGATGAGCCGTGGTAGTTGACATTGGCCACCACATAGCCCTGTGCGGCAAACACATGGTAGTTCCAACGCCAGTGCCAAATATCACCCGGGCCAGTGTGCGGACCACCATGGATGGTGTGCAGCAATGGGTATTTTTTGTCTTTGTTGAAGCCTGGTGGAAAGTGCAACCACACTTGCACATCATCGCCCTGCGCACCTTTGAACCAGTGCGCTTCTGTTGCGCCCAGAGCGATACCGTCTAAGAGTTTGTCGTTGAACGACTCCATTCTGCTAACTGCTGGCAATGACGCATGGCCAGATTCATCAACGCCTTGAACTTGAATGCGCCCAGGGTGCACGGCTTTGTCGATCAAACTGACCAAGCGTCCTGCGGCCATGTCAAAGGCATGCACTGTACCGCCTTCAATGACTTGGCTCACTTGGTGGGTGGCCATGTCAAATCGCCACACATGTTGTCGCCCTTGGTCTTCTGCTTTGCAAAGCAAGGCGCTGCCATCCTCACTCCACATCAATGGCGCTTGAGGTTCGCGATCCCATTTGTCGCTGAGTATTTTCCAGGCGAGTTTGCGTGAGGCAGTTTGCGTGCTGCTGGCAGTAGGCAATCTCAAGCATGCCAATCGATTGGGCTGTGTGTTGCTGATCTGTTGGTGCGATGCCAAGAAGGCCAATTGCTCGCCATCTGCACTATAGACGGGCGCCGAGAAATCCCAGGCACGGTCATTCAGCAAATTGCGAATGCTTTGAACTTTAGCGCCGCGCAATTCAATCTGCGCCAAGGCCATGCGAGGTGCAGGATTTTGACCGCGGTCGGGATCGTGCACAAAGGTGATGCGTTTGCCGTTGGGTGCAATGGCAAAGTCATGAGCACCAGGTTCGCGGCGTTGCAACTCAAAATCAGTGCCTTCCAACAAATCGTGAACACGACCTGTGGCCACCTCCATGACACACAAGTGCGGCACGCGGTTCATGGGCAGGTTGTGATCCCAATGTCTGTAAACCGCGTCTTCGGTGGCAAACGCCGAATCTTTAACCGCCTGCACTTCTTTGAGTTTGTCGGCTTGTGCTTTGCCGCCCTTTAACTGTGGCCAAACCCAGGTTACAAAGGCAATGCGCTGGCCATCTGGAAACCATTTGAAATCTTCAACACCTGTGGGCACTTCACCAGCACGGCGCGCCTCGCCGCCATCGGGAGGGATGAGGTAGATTTGTGGCGCTTGGTCCTTTTTGCCGTTTTGTTCTCGCTTGGCCACAAACGCAATCCAGTCACCGTTGGGTGAAAACTGCGGACGCCCATCTTTGTCACCACATTGTGTGAGTTGCCGCGCTTGACCGCCCAAAGTTGAGAGCAACCAAATGGCGCTTTGAATGTTGTTGTCTTTGACAGAGGGCTGTGCCACCGCGCAGACCGCTTGCGCACCGTCTGGGCTGATGCTGGGTGCGCCCAGTCGTTGCAGTTGCCACATCAACTCGACGGTGAGTTGTTTTTTCTTTGCGTTGGCCATGTGCGTTTCCTTGTCACATCGAATGACTTTTGATTGGCGTGAATTATGGCGTGATAAAACAAAAAGGCCTGCAAGAAAACTTGCAAGCCTTTGAATTTTTGGGGTGGCTGATGGGGCTCGAACCCACGACAACAGGAATCACAATCCTGGACTCTACCAACTGAGCTACAGCCACCGTAGAAGCGGAATTATAGCCGAAAGATTTTCAAATTCAGGCGCCTTTGGCCTCTGATTTGGCTTTTTCGGGCGATGGTTTGGCCACCAAAATCTCGGCCTTCAACATGGCTTTGAGTTGCGCCAAATAAGCTTGTGTTTCGGCAGAGCCCCAAAGTTGTGTGAATTGCTGCTGCGCCTGTTTCATCAACTCTTTGTTCTCAGCCTCGGGGGGCAAGACTTTGGTGACACGAATGACGGCATAACCCATGGCGCCCAAATCGACACCTTCTGTGGCGGGCAACTTAACGGGGTCGGCCTTCAACACAGCATCAACCACTTGAGGCAATTGGCGTTGAGATTTTTCGCGCGACAAGATGATGGCATTGGGCAAGCCATCCGCATTGGCGCTGGCCTTCAATGCCGCCAAACGTTGCTCGCCCTGAGCCTTGGCCAATGCGGCCGCTTTGTCTTGTGTCACGTTGCGTTTGACGATGTCTTTGACTTCGGCAAATGGCAAAGAAGCAGCTGGGTAGTACTTGACAACACGCGCGGCCACCATGGTGTTTGACGCCACTTCAATGGCTTCTGTGTTGCGCTGCTTTTGCAATGAGGCTTCACTGAACAAAGCCTGCAACAAACCTGGATGGTTGAGAGGATTTTTAGTTTGCGCAGCTTGCGGTGCAGGGTTGCGCCCCACTTGTGTTGCTTTTTGAATGTTCAGCTTGAGTTTTTCGGCAACGGGTTTGAGGCTGTCGGATTGCTCGTAAACCATGTTTGAAAATGTCTCGGCCAGCTCTGCATATTTGCGCTGTGCTTGCTGCTTCTTCAATTCGGCTTCAAGCGAAGGACGCATCGATTCAAAGCTTTGTGCTTTGGGTGCCTTGATGTCTGTCACTTGAATGATGTGATAGCCAAACTCTGATTCGACCACATCACTGATGTCTGATTTCTTCATGCTGAAAGCAGCATCTTCGAAAGCTTTGACCATGGCGCCACGACCGAAGAAATCTAAATCGCCACCTTTGATGGCAGAGCCGGGATCTTGTGAGTTTTTGCGCGCAAGCTCTGCAAAACTGGCAGGCTTGGCTTTGACGGCTTTCAATAAGTCCTCAGCTTTGGCACGGGCTGCCTTTTTCTCGGCATCGGGTGCGTCTTTGGCTGCTGTGATCAAAATATGACTGGCGCGTCGCTCCTCTTGGCTCGACAAGCGTTGCAAATTTTGCTCGTAGTAGGTTTTTAAATCTTGCTCGTTGACTGACACTGCATTTTTTAAGCTGTCGGTGTCCAACATGACGTATTCAACGTCAGCCGTTTCGGGCGACTGGAACTTGTCTGTATTTTTGTCGTAATAGGCTTTTAAGTCTGCATCGCTGACCGTGACCTTGCTCAGAAAATCGGCCGCTGGGAAATTCAAAATTTGCACTTCACGTCGCTGCAAAAATGCATTCAAAGCAGTTTGAGTTTGTGAAGTTGTGGCGTAGGCAGAAGCTTGCACACCCTGAATGACTTGACGGTTGGACAAATCTGAGCGCACTTGCATTTCAAACATCTCTGGCGTCATGCCTTGCGATGCCGCCAATTGTTTGTAGCGTTCCATGTCGAGCTTGCCATCGGGGCCGCGCAATGCCGCAATCGAGGGGCTTTGTTGCAACTCACGGGCTAAGCGCGTATCGCTGGCCACCAATTGGAGCTTTTGTGCTGCAGCGGCAATGACCTGCTCGCGAACCAAGCGCTCGAGCGTGGCGTACTTGGCTTCTGGTGTGTCAAACATTTTGATGTCGATGTTAGGCATCGAAGCCCGAATGCGATCGACTTCACGCTTGTGCGCAGCGTCCCACTCTGACTGAACAATTTTGTTGCCATTGACTTTGGCAACAACGGCACCGCCGTCGTTAAAACGTGTGTAGCCCTCAATGCCAAACATCACGAAGGACGGGATGATGAGCAAGAACAACAAGCCCATCATGATCTTGGTGTTGTTGCGGACAAAATCAAACATGTGAGAACTCTCTGGTAGTGACGCTGTAAATGTCTCAAAAAAGACAAAAGGCGAACAACCTGTTCGCCTTTGCTTGGGGGTGGTGGGTGATGACGGGGTCGAACCGCCGACCTACGCCTTGTAAGGGCGCCGCTCTACCAACTGAGCTAATCACCCCCCTTAATCAAAGATTAATTCAAGGCGTCTTTCAGGGCCTTACCTGGACGGAACTTAGGCACCTTGGCAGATTTGATTTTGATGGCAGCGCCCGTACGTGGGTTGCGACCTGTGCGAGCAGCACGCTTGGTTACAGCGAATGTACCGAAACCGACCAAAGCGACAGTGCCGCCCTTTTTCAATGTGGTGCGAACGGCGCCAATGGTGGCTTCCAATGCGCGGCCGGCAGCAGCTTTAGAGATGTCTGCTTGTTTAGCAATGTGCTCGATCAATTCTGTCTTGTTCATACAAAGAGCCTTAAAAAAATTTGAGCACTCGTGAACGAGTGGCTCATCATTATCGAAAAAATTTTGTTTGAAGTTTGTAACAAACTTCTGAGACAAAGCCTTGTCTTCGCAGGGCGTTTCGTCAACTTCAATTTAGCCAGACAAACAGCGTCTGTCAAATGGTTTTATGTCTAGAAACCGCAGTGCGACACGAATTCTAGACGCAAACTGAATGACTGCGAGGACTTGACTAAAAAAAATTTTCAAATCTATAAACTTGTGAAAAAAGTTCTCATAACGCAGCTGCAATGGCTTTGCCAACATCTTGCGTATTAGCAGTTCCCCCAATATCCGCAGTGCGAGGTGCACCGCTGTTGGGCGCCAATACTTTTTCGATGGCCGCCAACACCGCATCGTGCGCAGGTTTACATCCCAAGAACTCGAGCATCATGGCACCACACCAAATTTGTCCAATAGGATTGGCAATGTTTTTGCCTGCAATGTCTGGCGCTGATCCATGTACGGGTTCAAACAAAGAGGGATGCGTGCGATCTGGATTTAAATTGGCACTGGGTGCAATGCCAATGGTGCCGGTGCAAGCAGGTCCTAAATCAGACAAGATGTCGCCAAACAAATTGCTGGCCACCACCACATCAAAGAAATCAGGGCGTTGCACGAAGTGCGCCGTCAAAATGTCAATGTGAAATTTATCAACGTTGACACCCGAATAATTTTTGGCCATTTCAACCACACGCTCATCCCAGTAAGGCATGGTGATGGCAATGCCATTGGATTTGGTGGCACTGGTCAAATGTTTTTTGGGCCTTGACTGCGCCAGCTCAAACGCAAATTTCAAAACACGGTCAACTCCCACGCGCGACATCACCGTCTCTTGCATCACAATTTCACGCGCAGTGCCGGGGAACATGCGGCCGCCAATGCTGGAGTACTCGCCTTCTGTGTTCTCGCGCACGATGTACATGTCGATCTCGCCAGGCTGCCTGGGTGAACCATCGCGGCGCACCACAGGGGCAATGATGCCAGGCATGAGGCGCGCAGGACGCAGATTGATGTACTGATCAAACTCACGGCGAAACAACAACAAAGAACCCCACAGCGAAACGTGGTCGGCAATTTTGTCGGGCCAACCCACGGCGCCAAAGTAAATGGCATCGTGGCCACCAATTTGGTCTTTCCAATTGTCGGGCAGCATCTTGCCGTGCTTTTCAAAGTAATCCCAGCTTGAAAAGTCGTAATGGTCAAATTTCAAATCGAGGTTGAATTTGCTGGCCGCCGCTTCCATGACGCGCAAGCCTTCAGGCATGACTTCTTTGCCAATGCCGTCGCCTGCAATCACAGCAATTCTTTTTTGACTCATGATTTCTCTCCTTCAGGTAATTTTGCGGGACGGACCACCCAACTCACGCCCCATGCGGTCAGGGCGATGCCCATCAGGGTGACCATGGTAATAGGCTCATCAAACAAGATCCAAGCCATGATGGCTGTACTGGGTGGCACCAAATACATCAAACTCGTCACCGATGCCGCAGCGCCTTTTTGAATCAGCAAGTACAGCAAAGAACTGCCGCCCAAGGTCAGGCCCAATACCGACCAAGCCATGGCCCCCACAAGCTCTGCATTCCATTGCACAGGCTCCGATTCCAACAGGGCCAACGGTGTGGTCACCAGCATGGCCGCCATCAATTGAACGGTGTTGGCCGTTCGCACATCACAGGGTTTGACAAATCTCTTTTGGTACAAGGTGCCCAATGTGATGGAGAACAAAGCCATCACGGCAAATCCAAGGTTAACAAGGGTGACGTGGTCTAAAGCACTGCCCTGCGTGAGCTTGCGCCACACCACCAGCAACAAACCGCACAAGCCCAGCATCAATCCCATCCACTGGCGGCGGCTGACTTCATTTTGAGCGGTGTTGCCGTGGGTTGATAACCAAATGGCTGTGAGCACAGGTTGCAAGCCCACAATCAAGGCCGACAAGCCAGAACCCATGCCCGCTTTGACTGCCGCCCAAACGCCGCCCAAATACCCCGCATGCATGAGTACACCCGTAACCGACAAGTGCAACCACTCTCGCTGCCCCTGAGGCCAGCGCACGCGAGCCCATTGAATCCAGATCAAAAAGCAGGCAATGGAAAATGCGTAACGAAACCACAAGAATGAAAAAGGCGGGGCGTGGGGCATGCCAAAACGCGCCACAATGAATCCGGTACTCCAGATGAGCACGAACACCACAGGCATGTGCTTCACCCAGGAAGCCGTTGATTCAGTTGAATTCATGAACGCTTATTGGGACGCGATGCAGCTCACTTCACGCGCGCACGAATTTCTGGCAAAGCCTTTTGCATGTAGTAAATCATGGACCAAATGGTCAAGATGGCGGCAACCCAAATGAGCACGGTGCCCCATGCGTGGGTGTCAATGACACCAAACAATTGGCCATTGAACAACAGGAAAGGGATGGCCACCATTTGAACCGTGGTTTTGAGCTTGCCGACAAAATGAACCGCCACACTTTTGCTCGCGCCAATTTGGGCCATCCATTCGCGCAAAGCAGAAATGGCAATTTCTCGCCCAATGATGACCAATGCAATGAGCACAGGCACACGGTGCAAGTGCACCAAGATCAACAAGGAAGCGCAGACCAAGAACTTGTCTGCCACTGGGTCGAGGAAGGCGCCAAAAGAAGAAGTTTGGTTGAGCTTGCGGGCCAAGTAACCATCTAACCAATCGGTGATGGCGAAGACCACAAACATGGTGGTGGCCCAAAAGTTACGCGATTCAACCGGCAAGTCTGAATAAAAAACCCACACAATGAAAGGGATCGCGACAATGCGCGTCCAGGTCATCAGGGTGGGAATGGTGAAAAACATGGTGCTTATTGTGTCATGCCTTCGTGACTTTTCGCTGACGCAGCAGTGCAAACGGCTTCATAAGCCTAGGCCTTGTGTGCCTAAGCGGTCAGTGCAAGGCCTGGTAAATGCTTTCTGCCAGTTCTCGGGAGATGCCATCCACAGACATCAGGTCTTCCACGCTGGCGTCTTCTACGCCTCGCACACCGCCAAATCGCTGCAACAATTTGGCGCGTTTCTTGGGGCCAATGCCACCGATTTCTTCTAGCCGGCCGCCGCCCATGCGCACCTTGGCCCTTTGAGCCCGCATGCCGGTAATGGCAAAGCGATGGGCTTCGTCTCGTATTTGCGCAACCAGCATCAGCGCTGCCGAGTCTTTGCCCAAATATACTTTTTCTCGGCCATCTGCAAAGACCAACTCTTCCAAGCCCACCTTTCGGCCCTCGCCTTTTTCCACGCCCACAATCAAGGACAGATCGAGACCCAGCGTTTCAAAAACTTCACGCGCCATGGACACCTGACCCTTGCCGCCATCGATCAAGACCACATCGGGCATTTTGATTTTGAGGTCGGTTTCGCCAGACTTCATGGCTTCTGCCACTTTGCCATACCGACGCAAAAGCACCTGGCGCATGGCCGCGTAATCGTCTCCTGGCGTGATGCCGTCAATTTTGTAACGGCGATATTCGCTGTTTTGCATTTTGTGATTTTGAAAAACCACACAAGAGGCCTGCGTCGCTTCTCCAGAAGTATGCGAGATGTCAAAGCACTCCATACGCAACTGGTCAATGTCATCGGGCGCTAAATCGAGTGATTCGACCAAAGCCCTTGTGCGGGCCTGCTGCGAGCCCTCTTCAGCCAATAAACGGGCCAGTTGAATGGCGGCATTTTTCTCAGCCATTTCTAACCAAGCGCGGCGCTGTTCTCTGGGATTGTGCACAGCAGACACCTTCATGCCAGACTGCAAAGAGATGGCCTCAATCACTTTGGCGTCGACCTTTTCACTGGTGATCAGGGCGGGCGGGACTGGAATGCTAAGGTAATGCTGGGCAATGAAGGCTTCCAAAACCTTAACTTCTAAGCTTTGCTGATCGGCGGTGACATCGTCTTCCAAAGCCTGGCCGCCAATGGCATGGCCATCTTCTACATGCGATGGAAAATAAGGTCGATCGCCCAAGTGGCGACCACCGCGCACCATGGCCAAGTTGACGCATGCACGTCCGCCCTGCACTTTGACCGCCAAAATATCCACATCCGTGTCGGTCACCGTATCGACCGATTGTTGGTGCAAGACGCGCGACAAGGCCGTCATTTGATTGCGAACTTCGGCAGCCAGTTCAAATTCCAATTTGTCTGAGTGCGCCATCATGCGGGCTTCCATCGATTTGAGTACCGATTGGGTTTCACCGCGCAAAAAAGCCTCCGCTTGCGCCACATCGTTGGCGTATTGATCGACATCAATCACACCGACACAAGGCCCCGAGCAACGCTTGATTTGGTAAAGCAAACAAGGCCGCGTGCGGTTGGCAAATACGGTGTCTTCGCAAGTCCGAAGACGGAAAACTTTTTGCAGCAGTTGGATGGTTTCTTTAACCGCCCAAGCACTGGGATAAGGGCCAAAGTACCTGTGCTTTTTTTCAACGCCACCTCTGTAGTAGGCAATGCGCGAATAGGCATCTGGTTTAACGCCCTCCTCCACTTTGCCTGCCCGCGGGCTACCCGTACCGGACACCTTCAGGTAGGGGTAGCTCTTGTCGTCCCTGAACAAAATATTGAACTTGGGACTCAGGCTTTTGATCAGGTTGTTTTCAAGCAGCAAGGCCTCAGCCTCCGAGCGCACCACCGTGGTTTGCATGCGCCGAATTTTGCTAACCATGTGGCCAATGCGTGTGCCACCATGGTCTTTTTGGAAATAGCTGCTGACGCGCTTTTTTAAATTGCGGGCCTTGCCCACATAAAGCACTTGGTCGTCGGCATCGAAATAGCGATACACCCCCGGCAAACTGGGGAGTGCTGCCACTTCGGCCAACAAAGATTCAGGGTGAACGCTCGACATGCTCGCTATTGTGTCTTGAAGCGCGCGACAATATCACGCATGCTTTGGGACATATTTTGCCGCGTCATCGACAACCATGGAGATTTGGGGGTCTGTTGGCGCTTGAGCGCCGATCTGGCTTCGCGCGGTCATCGCATCAGGTTGTGGGTGGACAATGCCAGTGCCCTCGCATGGATGGCGCCTCAAGCCAACTTGAACAGTCAGGGTTGGGCACAGCAACAATTTGAGCTAGGCCATGTAGAGGTGAGGCCCTGGAATGCGGCATTAACCCGCGCAGACTTGCCCTCAGCGGTTTGGATTGAAGCCTTTGGCTGTGAGCTGCCCGATCACTTTTTGCAATGGGCGCTCGAGCTTTCTGAATTGGCAACACCTGCGCAAACACCTGTTTGGCTCAATTTGGAATATTTGAGTGCCGAGTCGTATGTAGAGCGCAGCCACAAGTTGCCATCGCCCGTGATGAGCGGCCCCTTGAAAGGACGCACCAAATGGTTTTTTTATCCTGGCTTTACAGCGCAAACAGGGGGGCTGATACGCGAAGCGCACAACCCAAATCTGGCTGAAGCCACTCAGGCCAAAGCCCTGGCTACAGCCACTACCCCCCTACAGACAAGTTTGTTTTGTTATGAACCCGAAGCCCTCAAAGAGGCATTGCAACTCCAGTCGCTAAACTCGCCCACCCACGTCTGGCAAGTGGCCCATGGCAGAGGCGCTGCGGCTTTTGACCTGGCCATTGAACAAGCTTGTGGGCAGACACCCGCCACAATCAAGCCGCAATTTAAAAAATTACCGCCCCTCACCCAAACCCAATTTGATGCACTTTTGCGGGGCAGCGACTTGAATTTTGTGCGGGGAGAAGATTCATTGGTAAGGGCTCTTTGGGCCGGAAAAGCCTTCATTTGGCACATTTATCCCCAAGACGATGGCGCCCATGGCCCCAAACTCCACGCCTTCTTAGACTGGCTCCAAGCGCCTGACAGCCTTCGGCTTTTTCACTTGCGTTGGAACGGCCTGACCGATGCCCCGCTGCCCCAGATTGACTTGCCGCTTTGGCAGACTTGCGTACAAGCAGCCAAGGCACGATTGCTAGAACAAAGTGACTTGGTGAGTCAGCTTCTTCAATTCGTGGCCGAAAAGCGCTAAAATCTTGGGCTTTGGGCCAGCTTTATGCCGCCGCCCTTAATCAAACAAGCACATTAAAACCACTAAACGCCTGTAGCAGGCACCACTGGACACCTATGAAAATCGCTCAAGAAATCCGCGTTGGCAACGTCATCATGCAGGGCAAAGATCCCATGATCGTTTTGCGCACTGAATACAGCCGCGGCGGCCGCGGTGCAGCCACCGTTCGCATGAAACTCAAAGCTTTGTTGAGCAACATGGGCACCGAGTCTGTGTTCAAGGCCGACGACAAAATGGACCAAGTGATCTTGGATCAAAAAGAATGCACATATTCTTACTTTGCCGATCCCATGTACGTTTTCATGGACAGCGAATTCAACCAGTACGAAGTCGAGTCAGAAAACATGGGCGACGCCATGAACTACCTCGAAGACGGCATGGCTGTTGAAGTGGTGTTCTACGACGGCAAGGCCATCTCTGTTGAGTTGCCTACCAGCGTTGAGCGCGAAATCACTTGGACAGAACCTGCAGTCAAGGGCGACACATCTGGCAAGGTGCTCAAGCCTGCCAAAATTGCAACAGGCTTTGAAGTGCCCGTGCCTTTGTTTGTCAACCAAGGCGACAAAATCGAAATCGACACACGCACTGGCGAATACCGCAAGCGCGTCTAATCTGCCATACGCAGCGAAGGCCAAGCCCTTCTGATCATCAAGACCTCTTCGGAGGTCTTTTTTTTTGCAACGGCGCTGTCATGGGCCACAATGACCCCATGAAATCAAATCCAGATCTCCATGTTTCCAAAGAAATGGCCGACGCCTACCGATTGGCTTTCAATGACCCTGAGTTTTTGAACCGACCCGAAACACGCGGCATTCGATTCCAACTTGAACTGCTCAAACCTGAATTGGTTCAAACGGAAGCAGGCATCAAACAGACCATTGTGGTGTTTGGCAGTGCGCGGTTCAAAGAAGACAATGCTTATTACGAAGCCGCCAGAAAATTTGCACGCATGGTCTCAGAAGGCTGCAACAGCCTTCCCAAATTAGATCGCCTCACCATCTGCACTGGCGGCGGCCCTGGCATCATGGAAGCTGCCAACCGCGGTGCGATGGATGCGGGCGCACCTTCAGTGGCTTTGAACATTTCATTGCCTCACGAGCAAAAACCCAACCCTTATGTCACGCCTGAATTAAGTTTTCAGTTTCACTACTTTGCCCTTCGCAAAATGCATTTCGCCATGCGCGCCAAAGCACTGATTGCATTTCCGGGTGGCTTTGGCACGCTGGATGAATTGTTTGAAATGTTGACCTTGGTTCAAACGCGCAAAGTCAAACCCACACCCGTCTTGCTCTACGGCTCCGATTATTGGAAACGTCTGATTGATTTTGATTGGATGGCGACCTCGGGCACCATCTCCAAAGAAGATTTGGCGTGCTTCAAGTACGTCGACTCACCAGAAGAGGCTTGGACAGAAATACAAACGCTGCTGCCCTGCTAAGCAGTCACACTAAGCGGTGAGGCTCTGTGGCGAGGCTATGTGACAACAGAAGTTTAAGAATGGTTTTTTGTGGCAGGCCTGAGGCGCCAAGCCTGCGGCGTGCCAGAGGCCACACATACACCCACCACCCAAAAAACCACAGACACGCCCGCCACCGCGCCGGCTGCACCAAACATGAGTGGCATGACCACACTGGACGCATTGACGGTCATGATGCGCAAACCCAAGGCTTCACCTTGTCGGTGCTGAGGTGTAATTTGATGCAGGGTGCTCATGATCATGGGTTGGACCACGCCCAACACCACCCCTAAACAAATTGAGCAAATGGCCATGGCCATGGCTGAATCAAAAAAGGGATAGGCCGCAAAAATCAAGCTGGCACAGACCATGGCGCCCGACAACAATCGGTATTCTTGAAGACGACGCGCAATCCAAGGTAGCACCACACGAATGGCGGCAGACGCTACGGCAAATGAGCCCAAAATAGAACCTACAACAGAAGCACTTAAACCTCGCTCGTGCCCCAACACCGGCACCACAAAGGTATGCACATCCCAGCACGATGACAACAGCCAATTGACCAGCAACAAACGGCGCATCATGGGCTCTTTGAGCAAATCCCAAACGCGATTGTTGGCATGCTCGGGCAAGACAGGCGCAACGGGCTGCTCTTTCACTTTGCGAATCCAAAACCAAGCAACCAGTGGCATCAGAGTCAACATGATGAAGGCCGCACGAAAACCGCCTTCATCTGCAGGCATAGCCCCAGCATGGTCAATCAGCACGCCCGCAAAAAAGGGGCCCATGAAATTGGAGACGGCGGGCCCGATGGCCAACCAACTAAAGGTTTCCTTGAGTTGGTTGGCATCGCTGGCCATGCGGCCTACATGGCGCTGCAATGCAATGACCGTAATGCCGGTGGCGCCGCCAGTGGTTAATGCACCGATGCAGAGCACCGGAAAAATGGGCCACACAACGGCCAAACCTGCGCCGGCGCAGGCAATGAGCACACTGAACCGAACTGGTTTTTTCAAGCCATGACGGTCTGTGAACTTGCCTGCAGGAATGGCCATGAACACCTGCGTAACCGAAAAAAGAGCCAACAAAACGCCCACCGCCATGGCGCTGTAGCCTTGCTGCAGAGCCAAGAGTGGCGTGGCCAAACGCATGCCTGTCATGCAAGCGTGCAGAAAAATTTGTCCGCTGATTAGCCTGAGGAGTTCACTTTTCACGCAGTTTCGCCGTCACTTTCATCGGACGCTTGTGCCAACAGATTGGGCACTTGGGCTTCGGGCAAGGCCTCTACTTGCCGCAATGCTCTGTGCATCACATTGCTGCGAGTTTGCGCTTTGTCGAGGGTGTTCAAAACGGTCTGCGTTTGCTCTTTGACTTTGGCCAGCACATCGCCAAATTTGCCGAACTCTGTTTTGACGGCACCTAACACTTGCCAAACTTCGCTTGAGCGTTTTTCTAATGCGAGGGTTCGGAAACCCATCTGCAATGAATTCAACATGGCCATCAAGGTGGTGGGGCCTGCTAGCGTGACACGATAGTCGCGCTGCAAAGACTCAATCAGACCGGGGCGGCGCAACACCTCTGCATACAAGCCCTCGGTCGGCAAAAACAAAATAGCGAAGTCGGTGGTGTATGGCGGCTCAATGTATTTTTCAGTGATGGACTTAGCCTCTAAGCGCACTCGCGCTTCCAAAGCTTTGCTGCACAGCTCTGCTTGAATTGCATCAGCACGCGATTGTGCTTCGAGCAAGCGTTCGTAATCTTCATTCGGAAACTTGGCATCGATGGGCAGCCAAACGGGCTGACCATCTTCTGACCTGCCTGGCAAACGGATGGCAAAGTCAACACGGTTTTTACTGCCAGGGATGGTTGCATGCTGCGCCGCATATTGGTCTGGCGCCATGACCTGCTCAAGCAAAGAAGCCAATTGCGCTTCACCGAACATGCCGCGTGTCTTGACGTTGGTGAGCAAATGTTTAAGGTCGCCCACACCTTGCGCCAGCGTGTTCATCTCGCCCAAGCCTTTGTGCACTTGCTCCAACCTGTCTGCCACTTGTTTGAAGCTTTCTCCCAAACGCGCCTGCAAAGTGGTTTGTAACTTTTCGTCGACTGTTTGGCGCATCTCGTCCAGTTTGGCCGCATTGTTGATTTGCAACTGTGCCAATTGGGTTTCTAAGGTGCCACGCATTTCAGACAGACGACGCGCATTGGCTTCTGAAAGTTGCTGCACTTGCAAAGTGAGGGTGTCAGACAAAGTTTTTTGCAGCAAGGCCAATTGCTGTGCAAACGCATCCATCTGACTGTTTTGCGTGCGCGTGGCTTCAGCACTTTGTTGCACCAAACTTTGCTGAAAGGTGCCAAGTGTTTGCGTTAACTCTTGCCGTCCGCCCCTTGCCGATTCAAGGATGGCGTTGCGCAGTTCGCGCTCTAAACGTTCGTTGGCTGACTGAAGCGAAGCCGCCAATTGCGCAATGTCTTGCTTGTCCTGAGCTTGCGATGCGAGCTGCCTGAAAATTAAAAAGAGTCCGGCCAGCACCGCACCTAGCCCGGCAAACAACACCCAAAGTTGGACAGCAACTTCCATTGAATTAAGCCGCTTTTGTAACTGCGTTGAGCGGCGTCAGTGCACGGCCCTGCGTCAGGTAGGCGATCAAATTGTCTGCTGCCAATTGCGCCATGGCCAAACGAGTTTGAACCGTTGAGCTGGCAATGTGCGGCGTGAGGACGACGTTGGGAACTTTCAAAAGTTCAGGATTCAAGGCTGGCTCACCCTCAAAAACATCCAAGCCAGCTGCCGCAATTTGCCCAGCAGCCAGCGCTTTGGCCAAAGCCGCATCGTCGACAATGCCGCCGCGCGCTATGTTGACCAAGGTGGCCGTAGGCTTCATCAAACCTATTTCTTTGGCCCCAATGGTGTGATGCGACTCGGCACTGTATGGCACCACCAGCACCACGTGGTCGGCTGTTTTCAACAAAGCTTCTTTAGAGACGTATTGCGCCTTGCACTCTGCTTCGAGCTGTGGCGTAAGTTGTGAACGATTGTGATAAACGACGCGCATGCCAAAGCCCAATGCACCGCGCCGCGCAATGCCCTGGCCAATGCGTCCCATGCCAATGATGCCCAAGGTGCTGCCGTGAACTTCGGCGCCTGCAAACATGTCGTAACTCCACTTTGTCCATTTGCCTGCGCGCAAATAGTGTTCGCTTTCGGTCACGCGGCGCGCAGTTGCCATGAGCAATGCAAAGCCAAAATCGGCTGTGGTTTCGGTCAAGACGTCTGGGGTGTTGCTGGCCAGAACGCCAGCCGCTGTCATGGCAGGCACGTCAAAATTATTGAAGCCGACAGCCATGTTGGCCACAATTTTCAATTGTGGGTTGGCTTGAAGTAATGCGCCGTCAATTCGCTCACTACCCGTGGTCAAAGCACCCACTTTGCCTTGGAGACGTCGCGTTAATTCGGCAGGGCTTAAAACCTCATCGGCCTGATTGCTTTCAACTTCAAAGTGCTGCGACAAATGTGCCAATGTTTCGGGGAAGATGGCGCGGGCCACCAAAATTGCGGGTTTTTTCATGGGCGGAACCAAATAAAAGTCATGATGACGAACAAGGGAATGAGCACGCACAGCGACCACGCCATGTAACCAAAGAAGCTTGGCATTTTGATGCCGCGGTCTTCTGCAATGGCTTTGACCATGAGGTTAGGTGCATTGCCAATGTAACTGTTGGCCCCCATGAACACGGCACCTGCAGAAATTGCGGCCAAGGTGCTGGCCAGGGTGGTCATCAAAACTTGCGCATCGCCACCCGCTGTATTGAAAAACACCAAGTAGGTAGGCGCGTTGTCTAAGAAGGAGCTTAACAAGCCCGTGATCCAGAAATACATCACCACATCGGGTGTTCCATCGGGTTGCGTAACCGCAGAAACCACAGGACCAAAGGGTCCATTGACACCTGCCTTCAACATGGCAATGACAGGAATGATGGTGAGGAAAATACCTGCAAACAATTTAGCAACCTCTTGAATGGGTCCCCAGCTGAACTGGTTGTCTGCGTGCACTTGAGAAGGCGTGAGCTTAAGAGACAACAAGGTGATGGCAACAAGGCCAACATCTCTGACAATGCTTTGCATTGCCACTTCAGTGCCTGCGACGTCAAACACCACAGTAGATTTCCAGAGGCCACTCATGAGCACCAAGCAAACCACGGCGCCCAACAAGATGAAATTGACCTTGCCATCAAAACCAATTTGACGCGAATCGGGCGTAGGGTCGACGGGCATCAACTCTTCGCGCTTGTGATAGAACCAAGAATCGAGCAAAAAGAAAATCAACAACAAAGAGCCCACCAGGAAAAGCGTCTCAGGGAAAAGTGTTTTGACTGTCCAGAAAAAATCAACACCCTTCAAGAATCCCAAGAAAAGCGGTGGGTCTCCTAATGGCGTTAAAGAACCGCCAGCATTGGCCACAATGAAAATAAAGAACACCACCACGTGAGCAACATGCTTGCGGTTGTCATTGGCGCGAATGAGCGGCCTGATCATTAGCATGGAAGCACCCGTGGTACCCATGAAGCTGGCCAAAACAGCACCGATGGCCAAGATGCTGGTATTGAGGCCTGGACTGCCATGAAGATTGCCACGAATGAAAATACCACCCGACACCGTGAACAAGGCCGTGATCAAAATAATGAACGGAATGTACTCTGCCAACAAAGCATGAACCAGGTTAGCGCCTGCAAGACCAACACCATAAAGCGCCGCAAATGGCAATAAAAATGCCAGGGACCATGCCACTGTCACTTTTCCAAAATGATGGTGCCAGAACTGGGGCACCATCAATGGCATGAGCGCAATGGACAACAAAATGCCCGCGAAAGGGATGCCCCACAGTGGACTGAGATCGGCACCATTGATGTCGGCGGCGAAGGTCGCACCTGGCAACATCAACAAGCTTGCAAGCAAAAAGGTCATGGCCTTGTGGCAGTTTTGTTTCATGGCATATTGACTTGAAAAAATAAGGGTCTGATTCATTGAACAACTAAGCTTGGTGTTAATTGAGGGGCGTAATTTCAAAAACCTGCGCCAAATAGGCCAAGTATTTTTCGTCATCGCACATGCCCTTGCCAGGCGTGTCTGAAAGTTTTGCAACCGGCTGGCCGTTGCAGCGTGTCATCTTGATCACAATTTGCAAAGGCTCATAGCCTAAGTCGTTGGTGAGGTTGGTACCAATGCCAAATGCCAACAAACAGCGGCCATTGAACTGCCTGAACAGCTCGATGGTTTTGGGCACGGTCAGGCCATCGCTGAAGATAAGCGTTTTGGTAAGAGGGTCGACTCGGTTGGCGCGGTAGTGCGCAATCATGCGCTCACCCCAAACAAACGGATCGCCACTGTCGTGTCTGGCGCCATCGAACAATTTGCAAAAGTACATGTCAAAGTCGCGCAGGAAGGCATTGAAGCCATAGACATCGCTTAAGGCAATGCCCAAGTCACCACGGTACTCTTTGGCCCACGATTCAAAGGCAAACACCTGACTGTCTCGAAGGCGAGGCCCCAAAGCCTGACAGGCCTGCAAATATTCATGCGCCATGGTGCCCAAGGGTGTGAGGCCCAGCATGTAGGCAAAGTGAACATTGCTGGTACCCGCAAATTGTTCTGTGGGCCCTGTTCCCAGTCGACCAATGAGGACGCGCAAAACTTCTTCATGCCAAGCGCGAGAAAATCTTCGGCGCGTGCCGTAATCGGCAATCTTCAAAGACTTCAAGTCTTCAGTTTGCAGCTGCTTGATTTTGGTATCGAGACGGCTGCGACCCGCCATCAGATCTGGCAAGCGTTGGGTGTTTCTAAAGTACACCTCGTTCACAATGGCCAGCACAGGAATTTCAAACAGGATGGTGTGCAGCCAAGGCCCCTGAATGACGATGTCAATTTCACCGGTCAAATTGGGGGTCACTTGAATGTATTTTTCGTTCAGTCTGAACAGCCCTAAAAAATCGACAAAGTCACTTTTGATAAAGCGCAATGAGCGCAGATAAGCCAGCTCGTCTTCTTTGAAATGCAGACTGCAAAGCGATTTGATTTCGCTGCGAATTTCTTCGACGTAAGGTGCCAAATCGACGCCCGGATTTCGACACTTGAAGCGATACTCAACCTGTGCACCCGGAAATTGATGCAAGACCACTTGCATCATGGTGAACTTGTAGAGGTCAGTGTCCAGCAAACTGGTAATGATCATGTCGAAAAGTGGCCAAAAAAATTGAACCTCCAGTGTAAGTGAAGCCAGTCACTTTCACCGGAACGTGGGCCGAGGATTACTCAGGATAAACGCGGTGATGGCGTCACTTTTAGGAGACTTTGAACTGAGCTGAAGCAGGCACTGGTAGCACGACACCGCCCGCCAAATTCAAGACTTGGTCAGCCAAGGCATGCAGTGTCTTATTTTGCTCAGCAATCAGCAAGGTGTAGCCGCCTTGTTTGAGTTTTGCCAATGCCTGCGCAATTGACTGCACCAGGACCGGCGAAATGCCCTCACAGGGCTCATCCAAAAGCAACATTTGAGGCTGCGTCATCAGGGTACGCCCCAAAGCCAGCATTTGCTGCTCGCCGCCACTCATTTGCGAAGCGGGCCGATTCAACATGACGGACAGGGCTGGAAACAGGCTTAGCACATCGTCCAAGTGAACTGGCGCAAGCCCGGCACCGCGTTGCTTGGCGCCACTGGGCATGGCAATTTCTAAATTTTGACGGACCGTGAGCGCCGAAAACAGCCTGCGGTCTTCAGGCACATAGCCCAAACCAACTTGAGCACGTTGGTGGGGTGCTAAGTCAAGCAAACTTTGACCTTTCCAAAGCGTCTCGCCTTGAACCGAGTCCATTAAACCCATGAGCGACTTAAGCAAAGTCGACTTACCAGCCCCATTCAAGCCTTGAACCAAGACCAAGCTGCCTAAGGGCACTTGAAAATTTACATCAAACAAAGCCTGTGCTTGACCGTAAAAAGCATTCAATCGACGAACTTCAAGCATGGGATTCACTTTCCTGAAGCTCAAAGTGATGGCCCAAATAGCGCTCGCGCACCAAGGGGTTTGCAACCACCTCATGAGGCAAACCTTGCGCCACCAACTTGCCTTCCATCAGAACCAAAACCCGATCGGCCACGCCAAACACGGCATCCATGTTGTGCTCCGTGTAGAGCACCGTTGTACCTTGTGCTGCCAAATTTTTAATGCGTGACATCATGTCAAGTCGCTCTTCTGGTGACAAACCAGCAGCAGGCTCGTCCAACAACAAGAGCCCTTGGTTTGGCTGGGGCAAACCTGCCATGGCCATGGCCAGTTCCAATCGTTTTTGATTGCCATAAGACAAATGCGCTGCCGAATCGTTCAGGGCGGCCTTGCCTAAGTTTTGTAAGCCCATGGCCTCTAACCAAAATGAGGCCGCTTCGTTTTGGCAATGGTCGAGGACATCAAAAGCAGAGACGCCCTTGGCTGCTTGCAAAACCAACTGCAAATTTTGATAAACACTTAAAGCTTCAAACACCTGAGCGACTTGGAAGGTTCGGCCAATGCCAAGCGCCCGCCGATCCTTTGCTGAGATGCGTGCCAAGTCTTGTTGATGCCAATGAACTTTGCCATGGGCTGCAGTTTGCTGACCTGCAACACATGCAAAGCAAGTTGATTTGCCAGCGCCATTGGGGCCAATCAAGGCCACACACTCACCTGCTTGCAACTCAAAGTCGACACCTTGCAGCGCCCAAACACCGCCATAGTGGTGTTGCAAATTTTCGACCTTCAAAACCGCTGTCATGTTCGCGCTCCTTGCCGCGTCACTTGTTTGGAACGCCAGCCCAAAGCGCCTTCTGGCGCAAACACCATGAGCAGCATGATGAGCAAGCCCAAAAAGCCTCGCCAATATTCAAAGTGTCGCCCCATTTCTGCGCCAAGTCCCACCAAAAATGAACTGCCAGCCAGTGCACCCCAAAGGTGATGCACGCCGCCCAACAAAACCACCAACAAGGCATCGACAGAATTGGCCACAGAAGCAACAGATGGAAATACAGCACCCTTGCTGATGGCCCACAAACTGCCCGCCAAACCAGCCACCGTGGCACTGATTAAAAAGACCTGTTTGTTCAAACGGGTGACAGGCAAGCCACTGGCCAAAGCACGCAAAGGCGCGTCTCGACCCGCTTGCAGCGCAGCCCCCATGCTGGAGCGCGTTAGACGGGCAAAACCTAAAATAGCGCAAGCACACACGCTGATCAAAGTCAGCTGAAAGAGTGTTCTCGATGCTGTGTCCATGAGCGCCAGGCCAATCAAACCATTGTCGCCACCCGTGACCGCGATCCACTGGCTGGCACTGGCCCACACCATCTGTGCAAAAGCCAAAGACAACATGGCCAAGTACACACCGGCACTGCGCTGCAACAACTGAGACATGGCAAATGCCGCCAAGCCGGCCAACAACATGCCACTGCCAGCTGCTTGCAATGCATTGAAACCCCAATGCAAATGACTTAAAGCAGCGGCATAGGCGCCCAAGCCAAAATAGGCTGCATGACCAAAACTGACCCAGCCAGACAAAGCCATCATGGCTTGCAAACTGAGGCCAAACAACATCATGATGAGGACATCCTCCAAAACATGTTGCGTGTAGGGCGTAACCACCAGCAACATCAATGACACGAGGAGCCAAAGTGCAGCAGAAGACCACAACAACGTGCGTTGAGTGTTCCAGCCTTTAAACGCGGGTACTTTTTCGCGTTGTGCAGCGCCTGGCAGCTCACCCATCAAACCTTGCGGACGCCATGCCAACACCACCGCCATGGTGAAAAAGATCAAAACCAAGGTGGCTTGTGGAAAGAAATAAATGCCAAACGCATGAACACAACCGATGATGAGCGAGGCAAAAAAAGCACCCGAAATGCTGCCCAAACCGCCCATCACCACCACCACAAAAGTTTCCACTACCATTTGCAAATCCATCTGCAAATTGGCAGGCTCTCGCGGCAATTGAAGCGCACCAGCCAAACCTGCCAGTCCACAGCCCAATACCACCACCCCCATCATCAAGGGCGCAGGATTGACCCCCAAGGCGTCTAGCATTTGCCGGTCTTGTGTGGCCGCGCGCACTTGCCGTCCCCAAAGCGTCTTTGTGAGCAGCAAATGCAAGCCCCACCAAACCAAGGGGCCCAATAGCAAAGTCAGCAATTGCCATTGCGGGAAAAAATCTTCTCCCACTTGGACAGAGCCTTTGAGCCCTGGAAATCTGGGTGCAAATATTTCGGCGGGCCCCATCCAAGCCAACAGCACATCATGGATGACCAAGCTCAAACCAAAGGTTGCCACCAACGGATACAAAGGAGGCGAGTGTCTGAGCGGCCTGAACAGGCACCACTCTGCAGCAGCACCGAGCAGTGCTGCGCAAAGCGCTCCCAACAACATGGCGGCCAAATAAATGGCAGCTTGATCTGACCCACTGCCCCACACCTGGGTGATGAGGTATCCAGCCACCATGGCGCCCAACATGTAAAAACTGCCGTGCGCAAAGTTAACGATACGCGTCACACCAAAGACCAGCGTGAGGCCTGCCGCCATCATGAAGAGCGTGCTTGCATGGCTGATGCCATTCAAGCATTGAATGACCCAAAAACTCATTCAACCCAATGCGTAAAGTCACGTGCATCGACACGTGTCGTTTTGAAAGTGTTGACGACGGCGGCCTCGTCTGCATAACCCAATGACATGCCACAGACCATCATTTCGTTGTCGCTTGCACCAACGTGCTTGTAGATAATCTTCGAAAAATTATTCCAAGCAGCTTGTGGGCATGTGTGCAAACCACGCGCACGTGCAGCCACCATCACGCTTTGCAAGAACATGCCGTAATCGAGCAAACTGCCTCGGCCCATCACTTTGTCGATGGTAAAAATCAAGCCTACGGGTGCATCAAAGAAACGATAGTTTTGTTGATGCTGTAAGTGCATTTTGTCTTTGTCACCTTTGCCAATGCCCAACACACCATACAAACCAAAGCCACACTCGCGGCGGCGATCGATGAAGGGGCTGACCCATTTGCTGGGGTAGTAGTCGTATTCTTCTGCGTACTCTGCAGCAAGTGCTGGGTTGGCCGACATGGCATTGTGTGTATCGCACACCTCGTTGACCAATTTGTCTTTGGTGGCGCCCTGCAATACATAAACCTTCCAAGGCTGCGTGTTGGTGCCACTGGGGGCACGTGCTGCAACTTGCAATAAATCTTCGAGCACGGATTTTTCAACAGGCTTGTTCAAATAAGCTCGCGCCGAAAAACGGCTCAAGATGGCTGCGTCGACGCTGTTTGCATCGGCGACCACAGTGCTAACTTGTGAAGTTGAGAGTTCTTTCATGAGAGGGTCTCCAGGACTTTGAGAAATGATTCAGGTAAAGCTTGCGGACGGCGCGAAGCTTTGTTGACGTAGACGTGAACAAAGTGTCCCCGTGCAGCAGTCAGTGGCTCGCCTTGCGCAAACAATCCGACCTCGTAACGCACACTGGACGATCCGCGATGCGCGACACGAATGCCGGCTTCTATGGTTTGCGGAAATGCCAAAGGCGCAAAATAATTGCACTGCGTTTCAACCACCAAGCCGATGGTATCGCCTTGGTGAATGTCCAACACGCCCTGCTCTATTAAATGCGCATTGACGGCTGTGTCGAACCAACTGTAATAAATGACATTGTTGACGTGGCCGTAGGCATCGTTGTCCATCCATCGGGTGGTGATGGGACGAAACACGCGGTAGGCACTTCGGGGCAAAGGCGCCGGCTTGGCATCGGCTTTTTGCGACGGTGGGTTGTTAGAAGTCATAAGCCCCGATTTTGCCAGTGATGCCAATGCTGCACCGCCAGTTGCCATGTGTTCATTTGAACTTGAACAGTTTGGGTTAAGTCACGTCCATACCCACCCCCCATGCAAATGATCATAGGCAGACCGTGCAACCGGACCCATTCAAAAACCCGCAAATCACGGGCTTTCATGCCCTCTTCCGTCAGCTTAAGCCGCCCTAAGCGGTCACCTTCGTGGGCATCGGCACCCGCCAAATAAATCACAAACTGGGGCTGAAACCGCATCAAGACCTGGGCCAAGGCAGTGTCTAAAGCCGTCAAATAGACGTCATCTGGACAGCCATCGGGCAAACCAACGTCCAAATCACTGCTCACTTTGCGAAAGGGAAAGTTCTTTTCACCGTGCAATGAAAGGGTAAACACACTGGGATCGTCACCAAATATATCGGCTGTGCCGTTGCCTTGGTGCACATCCAAGTCAATCACCAAGACCTGAAAAACCTGCTTGGTCGCCCGGAAATGCTCCATTTGAAGCACTCTGGCCGTTACGGCGATGTCATTGAAAACACAAAATCCGCCCCCTTGGTCGGCGCTGGCGTGGTGGGTACCGCCGGCTAAATTGCCGGCAATGCCCTCCCGCATCGCCAGCCTGCCAGCCGCAACAGATGCGCCAGCAGACCTGACCGAACGCTCGGCCATGGCGGGCGTCCAAGGAAAGCCAATCTCGCGCTGAGCCTGGGGGCTGAGCCCGCCCGATTTCACGGCTTGCACATAGGCTGGGCTGTGGGCCAAGGCCAGTTCCCCATCGGTTGCCGCTGGGGCTTCCAACATCACGACATCGGGCAACTCGCCTGCAACTCGCTCTCTCAGCATGCTGTACTTGGCCATCGGAAAGCGATGCCCCTCTGGCAAAGGAAGCACAAAATGGTCTGAGTAGAAGGCTTTCATGACCCGATTGTGACCAATTTCAATTTCTAGAACGCCGACTCTAAAATGCTGCGTTGCAACAAAAACCCCTTGTAATTGGCTTCAGAGTGCCTAAAATCCAATCCATGCTGCACTGCAACAAGATGTTAGGCCAAGCGTCAAGCAAAGCCGGTTCGGAGCAGTCCCTTGAACCTTTTTTTAAATTATTGGAGAAATCATGATGACTACAGAACAAATCGTTGCATCCCACAAAGCCAACGTCGAAACCCTCTTCGGTTTGACACACAAAGCCTTCGAAGGCATGGAAAAATTGGTCGAATTGAACTTGACAGCCACCAAAGCTGCCTTGAGCGAGTCTGCACAAAGCACCAAAGCCGCTTTGAGCGTGAAAGACGCACAAGAACTGTTGGCTTTGCAAGCCAACATGTTCCAGCCTTTGGCCGAGAAGACTGCTGCTTACAGCCGTCACCTCTATGACATCGCTTCTGGTACTTCTAACGAATTCACCAAAGCTTTGGAAGCCCAAACAGCTGCTGCTCAAAAGCAATTCTCTAACTTGGTTGACTCTGCAACTTCTAACGCACCTGCTGGCTCTGAGACAGCCGTTGCCGTGATGAAGAGCGCCGTTTCTGCCGCTAACAACGCTTACGAATCAGTTCAAAAAGCTGTAAAGCAAGCCACAGACATGGCTGAAGCCAACATGGCTGCTGTGACCAACACAGCCGTTTCTGCTGCTAAGACAACTGCTAAAAAGCGTTAATCAGCAATGATCCGAAAGTAACTTGCGCGCCAAGTCACTTTCAAATGAAAAAAGCCGGTGGTTCACCGGCTTTTTTTTCGTCAATTGCCTTGAACTTGGGTTTTCTATCAGGGCTTGACGGCATAGCCTGCCAAAATTTCTTTCAAGCGTGGCAGTTGTTTCAGCATGGCCTCTCGACCCGCTTCAATTGACCGACGTCTTGCGGCAAAGTCTGCGCTTTTGACGCCCATCAAGGCAGGCTTAACCACCACATCGGCATCCTTCAGCACCAATGTGTTCAGACTTTTTCCCATGATGTTGAAGGTTTGCATCAAAATTTGAAACGTGTCTGATGCAGGACTGCCCTCTGGGTCGGTTGAGATGTCGACAGCAATGACCACATTGGCACCCATGTCGCGCGCTTGCCTCACAGGCACTGGCGACACCAAACCACCGTCTACGTACTCTCGTGATCCAATCTTGACGGGCTGAAAAACTGCGGGCACTGCACTTGAAGCCCGCACAGCCGCACCCGTGTTGCCGCGCCGAAACAGCACAGGTTCGCCGCTGTGCAAGTCTGTGGCCAAAATGCCCAAAGGCAATTTCATTTGCTCAATTAAGCGACCATTCACTTGGGTGTTGACGTAGCGAGCCAAGGCCTCACCGCGCAAAGCGCCACGATTCAAAATGGGCATCATCCAATCGGTAATTTCAGCCTCCTCCATGGTCTCGGCGACGCGTTTGAGTTGGGCACTGTTTTTACCGCTGGCATACAAAGCCGCAACCAAGCTGCCTGCAGAAGTGCCCACCACCAACTCGGGTTGAATGCCCGCTTCCTCCAAAACTTGAATGACCCCCACATGCGCAAAACCTCGCGCAGCGCCGCCACCCAGCGCAAGCCCCAGGTGCAAAACCTTAAGGGGTGGGGCGGGCTCTGAAACAGGCGGGCTAGCGGACGCTGTGCCGAGTGTTGGAGATTCAACTGAAGACGGTGGTTTTAAAACAGTTGTGTCGGGCGTTTTGACACTGGCACAGCCTGACAACACCAAAGCGCTGACCACACTTAAGCGGCACAAACCGAGTTTGAAAAGTCTCAGCCCATCACGACTTGGCAACAAGGGCCATAACTTCACTTGCATAATGTTGAATCTAAATTGAAAAGTATGGGTTGATATGGAACAGCTTGTAGCAAACACCGTGCGGCAATGGCCAACCCGATTCATTGCCTTGGGTGCATTTTTGGCGGCCTTGTCTGTCATTGCTTCGGCCTACGCAACACATGGCAACAGTTTAAACGGCACTTCCCCCCTGATGGTTCAAGCCAGCTTGCAGTTGCTGCAATTTCATGCCCTTGGACTCATTTTGGTAGGCATCTTGGGACAATCGAGGCCCAAAGAGAAACGCCTGCAACTAGCAGGCGCTCTCTTCATCATTGGCTGTTTATTTTTCTCAGCCAACATTTTGCTGCGTGCATGGCATGACATCCAAACTTTCAGAGCCCTGGTGCCCTGGGGGGGCACCAGTTTTATTCTAGGCTGGCTTGCATTTACCTTGGCTTATGTGCGCAAGGTCAAGCCGCCACAGGCGTCCGAATCAGGTGATCAAACGCACTGAGTGCCGCTTTGGCGCCCTCGCCGGCCGCAATCACAATTTGTTTGTAAGGCACGGTCGTGCAATCGCCGGCCGCAAACACGCCTGGCACATTGGTGTGGCCTTTAGCATCCACCATGATTTCACCAAACTTGCTCAACTCAAAAGTGCCCTTCAAAAACTCGGTGTTTGGAATCAAACCGATTTGAACAAACACGCCTTCTAAAGCCACGTGGTGTTCTTCACCAGACGCGCGATCTTTAAAGCGAATGCCGTTCACCACACTGCCGTCGCCTGTAATTTCGGTTGTTTGCGCATTGGTGTGAATGGTCACGTTGTTCAAGCTCTTGAGTTTGTTCACCAAAACTGCGTCGGCTTTGAGTTGGTCGGCAAATTCAATGACGGTCACGTGCGCCACAATGCCGGCCAAGTCAATGGCCGCTTCAATGCCGGAGTTGCCACCGCCAATGACGGCCGTGCGTTTGCCTTTGAACAAGGGCCCATCGCAGTGCGGGCAGTACGCCACACCTTTATTTTTGTACTCTTGCTCGCCTGGCACATTGACATTGCGCCAGCGCGCACCCGTTGAAAGAATCACAGTACGGGCATTCAAAGAGCCACCGTTTTCCATTTGCACTTGAATCAGGCCACCAGGTTCAGTTGCAGGCACCACTTTCGATGCCTTCTGCAAATTCATGATGTCAACACCATAGTGACGGACCTGTTGTTCTAAGGCGGCGCCAAATTTAGGGCCATCGGTTTCCAACACAGAGATGTAGTTTTCAATGGCCATGGTGTCATTGACTTGGCCGCCAAAACGCTCTGCGGCCACACCCACCCGAATGCCTTTGCGTGCCGCATAGACCGCAGCAGCAGCGCCAGCGGGACCACCGCCCACAATCAAAACATCGAAGGTTTCTTTGGCGTTGATCTTGGCAGCTTCGCGATCGGCAGCGCCCGTGTCAATCTTGGCCACAATTTCTTCAACCGACATGCGGCCTGAACCAAATACTTTGCCATTCAAGAACACCATGGGCACCGCCATGATTTCGCGCTCGGTCACTTCTTGTTGGAAAGCGCCGCCTTCAATCACCACGGTCTTGACCTTGGGGTTGAAGATGGCCATGAGCGACAAAGCCTGAACCACGTCGGGGCAGTTGTGGCAAGACAAAGACATGTAGACCTCAAAGTTGAAGTCACCTTCCAAGGCTTTGATGGCATCGATCACATCTGACTCAAATTTGGGGGGGTGACCGCCGGTCCAGAGCAAAGCCAAGACCAAGGAGGTGAATTCGTGTCCCAAGGGCAAACCCGCAAATCGCACACCTTGTGTTTCGCCGTCACGTGCCACCACAAAGGAAGGCTTGCGTGCATCGTCTCCCGAAGTGTCCAAAGAAACCTTGTCAGACAAGCTCACAATGGTTTCGAGCAGGCTGCGCATTTCCACGCCGGTCTCGCTGTCGTCTAAGGACGCAATTAAGCGGATGGGTGCGCGCAGCATACCTAAGTAGGTTTGCAATTGCGATTTGAGTGTGTCGTCTAACATGTTTCTCTCCTAATGCGTTGTCAGTTTAAAGTCGATGCGCTGCCAGACCCACGCTAAAACGTAGGCCTTTAAGCTGCGACTTAAAGTGGGAAGTGGTTGAGGGCAAAGCACATCGCATTGACTGCCAGATGCTTTTCTCTCAACGCCCTGAAGCCAAGGCATTGAACAGATCGGCACTGTTTGCACAGCACCGAATCATGGTTTGAAATTAGATCTTGCCGACCAAATCCAAAGAAGGTGTCAAAGTCTTAGCGCCTTCTTTCCACTTGGCGGGGCAAACTTGACCTGGGTTAGCAGCTGTGTACTGAGCAGCCGTCAACTTGCGCAGTGTTTCAGACACGTCACGCGCGATTTCGTTGGAGTGCACTTCCATGGTCTTGATGATGCCGTCTGGGTTGATCACGAAGGTACCGCGCAAGGCCAGACCGTCTTCTTCAATGTGCACGCCAAAAGCACGTGTCAACTTGTGTGTTGGGTCGCCGATCAATGGGAACTTGGCTTTGCCCACTGCAGGTGATGTCTCGTGCCACACTTTGTGTGAGAAATGTGTGTCGGTTGTGACGATGTACACCTCTGCACCAGCCTTTTGGAAAGCTGCATAGTTTTCAGCTGCGTCTTCAATTTCTGTAGGGCAGTTGAAGGTAAAAGCGGCTGGCATGAAAATGAACACGTTCCACTTGCCTTTGAGGCTTGCTTCTGTAACTTCAATGAACTTGCCATTGTGGAAAGCTTGGTTTTTGAAGGGCTGAACTTGTGTGTTGATGAGTGACATGGTTTTTACTTAAGGTTGGTTAAACAAAGAGGGTTAATGAGAAAACTCATTGGGCTCAATGCTAAACGCGAATGATGGCCAGCATGATTGGTAGTTTTTATCACCCCGATAGCCTGAGGTTACATACGCCCTGGCAATACAACCCAAAAATCAGCGGCCTACCGAGTCAAACACTTCCGTCCAAGAGGGCAAAGGTGCATAATTGACGTTTACGTAACGTCAACTAAACAGGAGAAGAAAATGGACATCCAAGGCAAGGTTTTCATTGTGACCGGCGGCGCATCCGGTTTGGGCGAAGGAACCGCCCGTATGTTGGCCGCTAACGGCGGCAAAGTGGTCATTGCAGACATGCAAGCTGAAAAAGGCGAAACCATTGCCAAAGAATTGGGTGGCGCTTTTGTGAAGTGCGACGTCAGCAACGAGGCAGATGGCATGGCTGTAGTGGCCAAGGCGTTGTCCATGGGCAAATTGGTGGGCTTGGTCAACTGTGCAGGCATTGCCCCCGCCGAAAAAACAGTGGGCAAAAATGGCGCCCACTCGCTGGCCGTGTTCAGCAAAACCATTACCGTCAATTTGATCGGCAGCTTCAACATGATTCGTTTGGCGGCCGAAGCCATGAGTCAAAACGAACCCGAAGCCACAGGCGAGCGAGGCGTGATGATTTCTACAGCTTCTGTGGCAGCTTACGATGGCCAAATTGGCCAAGCTGCTTATTCAGCCTCTAAGGGCGGCGTGGTGGGCATGACTTTGCCCATTGCCCGCGATTTGGCGCGCAACGGCATTCGCAACATGACCATAGCCCCAGGTATTTTTGGCACACCCATGATGTTTGGCATGCCCCAAGAAGTGCAGGATGCTTTGGCCGCATCGGTCCCCTTCCCTAGCCGCTTGGGCACGCCCAAGGACTATGCCAAATTGGTCAAGCACATTTTGGAAAATGACATGCTTAATGGCGAAGTGATTCGCTTGGATGGCGCCATTCGACTCGCACCAAAGTAAGGCATACACTTGGCATTCCTCACCATGGAGTGCCTTATGAAGTATTTCAGTTACAACAGCAGCCTTCGGGTTGCTGTTGTCGTTTTGGCCGGTAGCTTAGGTGCTTGTGCGCTTCAACCTACAGCCTTCCATTCCGCCACGCCCGATCAACCCAACGACCCTTTGGGGTATCAAGAAAAACCAGGTTGGGCTACCCAAAACTTTGCGGTGGCTGCAGCCAACCCATTGGCCACAGATGCTGGCTACCAAGTGTTGAAGGCCGGTGGCTCTGCCATTGATGCAGCCATTGCAGTTCAGATGGTACTGACCTTGGTCGAACCTCAGTCCAGCGGCATTGGGGGTGGCGCCTTTGTGCTTCACCACGATGGCAAAAAAGTCGAAGCCTACGATGGCCGCGAAACAGCACCCTCTGCGGCAACCGACAAATTATTTCTAGACGCCCAAGGCAAGCCTCTGCCCTTCATTGAAGGTGTTGTCAGCGGTTTATCGGTGGGTGTACCCGGTACATTGAGCGTACTGGAAACAGCCCATCGAGCGCATGGCAAATTAGCTTGGGCCGCACTAATGCAGCCTGCCATTCAATTGGCCGAGCAAGGCTTCAAACTCAGCCCGCATTTGCACCGTGCCTTGTTGGCGGAGAAGTTTTTGATGAACGACCCCGTGGCAGCCAGTTATTTTTACGACTCACAGGGCAAGCCATTTCCAGTGGGGCATGTGCTCAAAAATCCTGAGCTGGCAGCGGTACTCAAAGACATTGCAAAACGTGGCTCACAAGCGCTGAAACAAGGCCCTGTGGCCGAAGCCATTGTGCAAAAAGTTCGGAACCATCCTCAGCGTCCAGGTACCATGACGCTGCAAGATTTGGCCAACTACCAAGTCAAGAAACGCGAGCCATTGTGCTTTGATCACGCGGTTCAGACTACGGGTAAAACTTACCAGCTGTGCGGCTTTCCACCGCCCAGCTCGGGCGCCTTGGCCATCGGTCAAATGCTGGGCATATTGAATAACACGCCCGCTGGCAAGATGCCGCTGGAACAAGGACTGCCCTCCCCGGATTGGTTGCACTTCTACACAGAGGCTGCACGATTGGCATTTGCCGACCGTGGTCAATTTGTGGGCGACCCCGACTTTGTTCAAGCGCCTGGCGGCGATTGGAAAACCATGTTGCACCCAGCTTATCTAAAGCAACGCAGCAGCCTCATTGGGAGCCAAAGCATGAAGGTGGCGCAACCTGGCAATCCTGCAGGCACCAAGACCGCTTATGCCCCTATGCCTTCTCAAGAAGAATACGGCACCAGTCACATCAGCGTGATTGACAAAGACGGCAACGCAGTGGCCATGACCACCACCATTGAGGCGGTGTTTGGCTCAAGGCTAATGGTCAATTCAGGTCAAGGGCGCCATGGCGGTTTCTTGCTCAACAATGAATTGACTGACTTTAGTTTTGCACCCACCGATGCAAAAGGTCTGCCCATTGCCAATCGGGTAGAAGGCGGTAAGCGACCTCGCTCTTCCATGTCGCCCACCCTGGTGTTTGAGAAGGACTCTGGCAAATTGAAAATGACAGGCGGCAGCCCAGGCGGTGCCGTCATCATTCACTACACCGGCAAGCTGCTGATTGGCACTTTGCAATGGGGATTGAACACGCAGCAAGCCATTAGCTTGCCCAACTTCAGTTCGCTCAATGGCCCCACCATCTTGGAAGAAAAACGCTTTCCAGAAAGCACCCTCAAAGCGCTTCAAGGCAAGGGCCACGAGGTGCGCGAAACACCTTTGCCCAGTGGTCTTCAAGCCATCGAAGTAACCCCCACAGGCTTCTTCGGCGGCGCGGATCCTAGGCGTGAAGGCGTTGTGATGGGACCCAAGCTCTGATCAATAGGCTTGACCCAATTGACCCAAGATGGCTGGGTTTTCCAAGGTGCTGATGTCTTGGGTAATTTCTTCGCCTTTGGCCAAGCTGCGCAGCAAACGGCGCATGATTTTGCCGGAACGGGTCTTGGGCAAGTTCTCGCCAAAGCGAATGTCTTTGGGCTTGGCAATGGGACCAATTTCTTTGGCAATGTGATCGCGCAATTGCTTGGCAATGGCCTTGCCCTCGTCTCCTGTGGGCAACGGACGCTTGAGCACCACGAAGGCGCAAATAGCCTCACCCGTGGTGTCGTCAGGACGGCCCACCACAGCGGCTTCAGCCACCAGCTCGGTGCAGCTGACCAAGGCAGATTCAATTTCCATGGTGCCCATGCGGTGACCTGATACGTTCAACACGTCGTCAATACGGCCTGTGATAGTGAAGTAGCCTGTTTCGGCATCGCGAATGGCACCGTCGCCGGCCAAGTAATACTTGCCCTTGAAGTCGTCGGGGTAGTAGCTCTTGATGAAACGATCGGGGTCACCCCAGATGGTGCGAATCATGGAAGGCCAGGGGCGCTTGACCACCAAGATACCGCCTTGGCCGTTGGGCATGTCTTTGCCGGTTTCGTCCACGATGGCGGCTTGAATACCAGGGAAAGGCAGTGTGCAAGAACCCGGAACCATGGGTGTCACACCAGGCAGTGGCGTGATCATGTGACCACCGGTTTCGGTTTGCCAGAAGGTGTCCACAATGGGGCAACGACCACCGCCCACGTGCTTGTGATACCACTCCCACGCCGCTGGGTTGATAGGCTCGCCCACAGAGCCCAGCAAGCGCAAGCTGCTCAGGTTGTAGCTCTTAGGATGCACCGCATCGTTGGCTTCAGCGGCTTTGATCAATGAACGAATCGCGGTTGGCGCCGTGTAGAAAATGGAGACCTTGTGGTCTTGAATCATTTTCCAGAAACGGCCTGCGTCTGGGTAAGTCGGCACACCTTCAAACACGATTTCGGTGCCGCCCAAGGCCAAGGGGCCGTAGGTGATGTAGGTGTGGCCGGTAACCCAACCGATGTCGGCAGTACACCAGAACACGTCGTCTTGTTTCAAGTCGAAGGTCCACTTGGTGGTGAGGGCCGCGTGCAACAAGTAGCCACCGGTCGAGTGTTGAACACCTTTGGGTTTACCAGTCGATCCCGATGTGTAAAGCAAGAACAAAGGATGCTCTGCGCTAACCCACTCTGGCTCGCAGCTTGTGGCTTGTTTGGCCACCAAGTCGTGCATCCACGTGTCGCGACCGGCGGTCATGGCCACTTCTGCGCCACTGCGCTTGACCACCAAGACGTTCTTGATGCTGTCACAGCCACCCAATGCCAACGCTTCGTCGACAATGGATTTGAGGGGCAATTGCTTGCCACCGCGAATTTGGTGGTCGGCCGTGATGACGGCTTTGGCGCCTGTGTCTTCAATGCGATCGCGCAAGGACTGTGCAGAGAAACCACCAAACACCACAGAGTGCGTGGCACCAATGCGTGCGCAAGCTTGCATGGCGGCCACGCCGTCGATGGACATGGAAATGTAGATGACGACACGATCGCCTTTTTGAATGCCGATGGACTTAAGGCCATTGGCAATTTGGCAAGTTTTGGCCAGCAATTCGCTGTAGGTGATGCGGGTGACTTCGCCGCCATCCGCTTCAAAAATAAGCGCGGTTTTGTTGCCCAGGCCTTTTTCAATGTTGCGATCTAAGCAGTTGTAAGAGGCATTCAGCGTGCCGTCTTCGAACCATTTGAAGAAAGGTGCCTTGGATTCGTCCAAGACTTTGGTGAAGGGGGTTTTCCAGGAAATTAGTTCCTTGGCCAAGCGAGCCCAGTAGCCTTCGTAGTCGGTTTCGGCTTCTTTGCAAAGCGCCTGATAGGCGGGCATGCCAGAAATGTGGGCATTTTTGACGAAGTCAGCGCTGGGCTGATAAATGGTGGCGCTCATTCTGTGTCTCCTGAAGGAACAAGTTCTAAATATTGCCCATGAATGTCGTTCTTAGCTCTTACAGACCCCTGACTGACGCCATTCTTTCATTTGGGCAATGGGGCCGTCAACAGGGGGCATCCGTACGGCTTTAAAATGCTCTCTTTACGATCAGTTTCACTTAAAAGCACCCTATGGCCGAACAAAAACCACGTCACCCAGAAGCAGCATCCTTGAGACCGCTTCCCAAACTGATCTTTGCCAGTCGCTGGCTGCAGTTGCCTTTGTATTTAGGCCTGATTGCCGCGCAAGCGGTCTATGTGTATCACTTTTGGGTGGAGTTGGTACATTTGCTGGAAGCGGTATTTGGCAATCAAGCAGCCCTTCAGGCTTTGATCACCGGCATTGGCTACAAAGTTGACACGCCCATCACAAGCCTGAATGAAACCATCATCATGCTGGTGGTGCTGGCATTGATCGACGTGGTCATGATTTCTAACTTGCTGATCATGGTCATTGTGGGTGGCTATGAAACTTTTGTGTCTCGCATGAACTTAGAGAGTCACCCCGATCAACCCGAGTGGCTGGACCACGTCAATGCGTCGGTGCTTAAAGTCAAGTTAGGTACTGCCATCATTGGCATCAGCTCCATCCATTTGCTCAAAACTTTCATCAATGCTGCCAACTACACAGAGCAGGTTTTGATGTGGCAAACCATCATTCATGTCACCTTCTTGCTGAGTGCATTGGCCATTGCCTACACCGACAAGTTGATGTCGCACCATGGCCACAGCACGAAACACTGAACCGAAATCAACACCCCTTGTAAAAGCTCATCATGACCACACTGATCAAACAAGAAGACCTGATTGAATCCGTTGCAGCTGCCCTGCAATACATCAGCTACTACCACCCTGCCGATTTCATTTCACATTTGGCCAGCGCCTATCACCGCGAGCAAAGTCCTGCGGCCAAAGACGCCATTGCGCAAATTTTGACCAACAGCAAAATGAGCGCCATTGGTCATCGCCCTATTTGCCAAGACACCGGCATCGTCAATGTGTTCTTGAAAATTGGCATGGATGTCAAGTTAGAGAACTTTACTGGCAGCTTAGAAGACGCCATCAACGAAGGTGTTCGCCGCGGCTACAACTACGCCGACAACATGCTGCGTGCCTCTGTGGTAGCCGACCCCGAGTTTGCTCGCAAGAACACGCAAGACAACTCCCCCGCTGTCATCTTCACGCAAATTGTGCCTGGCAACAAATTGGACATCACAGTGGCAGCCAAAGGTGGCGGCAGTGAAAACAAATCCAAAATGGTCATGCTTAACCCCAGCGACAGCGTGATCGACTGGGTCTTGAAAACTGTGCCCACCATGGGAGCAGGCTGGTGCCCTCCCGGCATGCTGGGCATTGGCATTGGCGGCACCGCAGAAAAAGCGGTGCTCATGGCCAAAGAAAGTTTGATGGACGACTTGGACATGTACCAATTGCTCGAAAAATCAAGCAAAGGCGAAAAGCTCACGCAAGTTGAAAACATGCGTTTGGAGATCTACGAGAAGGTCAATGCCTTGGGCATTGGCGCACAAGGTTTGGGCGGCCTCACCACCGTGCTCGACATCAAAATCAAGATGTATCCAACGCACGCCGCCAGCAAGCCTGTGGCCATGATTCCCAACTGCGCCGCCACACGCCACGCCCACTTTGTCATGGACGGCTCTGGCCCTGTTTACCTGGATGTGCCCTCGCTCGATTTGTGGCCCGATGTCAACTGGACACCCGACACCGAGAAGAGCAAGCGCGTCGATTTGAACGCACTCACACCGGCCGAAGTGGCCAGCTGGAAACCAGGTCAAACTTTGTTGCTGAATGGCAAGATGCTGACCGGTCGCGATGCTGCCCACAAACGAATCCAAGACATGTTGGCCAAAGGCGAGAAGTTGCCAGTCGACTTTACCAACCGCGTCATTTACTACGTGGGCCCTGTTGATCCCATCAAGGGCGAAGCCGTGGGCCCTGCAGGCCCCACCACAGCCACACGCATGGACAAGTTCACCGACATGATGTTGGCCCAAACTGGCCTCATTGCCATGGTTGGCAAAGCCGAGCGCGGCCCAGTTGCCATTGAAGCCATTCAAAAGCACAAGTCTGCCTATTTAATGGCCGTGGGGGGTGCCGCTTACTTGGTATCCAAGGCCATCAAGCAATCCAAAGTGGTGGGCTTTGCCGACCTGGGCATGGAAGCCATCTATGAGTTTGATGTGGTCGACATGCCCGTCACGGTGGCCGTAGACTCCGGTGGCACCAGCGCCCATGTCACAGGCCCTGCGGAATGGCAAAAACGCATAGCCACAGGCGAGTTCAAAGGCATCAAAGTTGCCAGCAACTGATACAAACACGTCAGGCTTCATTGGCGTTTTTGACAGTGGCATTGGTGGCCTGAGTGTGTTGCAAGCCTTGCGTGCAGAAATGCCGCAAGCGCGCTTTGTTTATTGGGCAGACAGTGGGTTTGCCCCCTATGGCGAACGAAGCGATGCGTTTGTCATCGACCGTTGCCACTTCATCACGCAAAAGTTGCAGGCCCTCGGGCACCTGAAGGCCGTGGTGGTTGCGTGCAATACGGCCACCGCTGTTGCCATTGAAGAGCTGCGCGCTACCTTCCCTGCCCTGCCCTTCATTGGAGTTGAACCTGCACTTAGACCCGCACTGGCACAAACGAAAACTTTGCGCGTCGGTGTGATGGGCACTCAGGGTACGCTGCGCAGCCTACGTTTTGAAAAGCTTCGCAAATCGGTTTTGGCTGATGGCTCACCAAAGTCGTGCGAATTTGTTTTGCAAGCCTGCAAAGGTTTGGCATTGGCCATTGAGCAGCAAACCGACAAAGCCTTGAACGATACGCATGCCATGGAAGAATTGTGCGCGCAACTTGTTCAAGGCATGGGCGAATTTGGACAGCAAGTCGGCCAGATGGACACATTGGTTTTGGGCTGTACGCACTATGTGTTTGTACAAGACATTTTGCAAAAACTTGTAGGGCCAGGCGTCAATGTTATTTCGACGGGTGAAGCGGTGGCCAAGCAAACCCAGCGCTTAATTTCTGAGCATGGCTCGATAAAGCCATCCCCCCAAACGAAAGCAGATGTTCAACTGTGGACCACGGGTTCGTTGCATGCACTTCAAGCTGCCGCCAGCCGATGGCTAGATCTTTCTGCTGAACACTGTCACCAAGCTGCAGGCTTGCGTTCCCACAACTCCAGCAACTCCGGCAACTAGGTTTCAGGTGCTTGCCCACAAACGCTCTCCGCCTGCGTCTAGGTGCGTGAGGTACACCCTGAGCTCAAACTCTGATTGCGCGTAATCTGGCGCCATGTGGTGGCACAGTTTGTAAAAGGCTTTGTCGTGTTCACGCACCTTTAAATGTGCAAGTTCGTGCACAGCAATCATCTGCAAAAAAGCCAAAGGAGTGTCTTTGAACAAGGCCGCCACTTTGATGTCACGCTTAGATTTGAGCTTGCTGCCTTGAATGCGTGACGTGGTGGTGTGCAAACCAAGCGCATGCTGAATGATGTGAAGTTTGCTGTCAAAGCTCACTTTGTTAACAGGATCGGCTTGCCTTAAAAACTCATTCTTCAAATCCATGACATAAGCGTACAAAGCACTGTCGGTGCGCACACCATGTGCCTGTGGATGACGTGACAAAAGCCAAGCCCCTAAGCCAGGGCCGTCACTGAGTTTTTGAACTTGCTGCAACAAGTTGTCAGGGTAAGCCTGCAAATACTTGAAGGAAGCCGTCACGAGAGATGAGCCGCTTGACGCTGGCCTCTTTGAACATTGACAGGCAAAAGCAATAGCCAACCCACCACAAACAAAAGCGTGGTGGACGCAATGGCCAGACGTTGATTGCCATCGGTCAACCACGTGATCAAGCCATAGCCCAAGGGACCGACAATGCTTGCCAAACGAATGGCAAAGGTCCACAAGCCAAAGAATTCTGCCAAACGATTTGTTGGAATGAGCAAGCCCGCCATGGCTCGACCTGTTGATTGACTGGAGCCCATACAGACACCTGCCAAAGCAGCCGCCCACCAAAAAACTTCTTTGCTGCTGGTAAGCGCTGCCAGCACACACGTGATGCCCCAGCCGACCAAGGTCAAAGACAAAGCCAACTTGTGTCCAATTCGATCTTGCGCATAGCCAAACACCAGGGCCCCCACAAATGCGGCAATGTTGAGCACAAAAATGAGCACCATGGTTTCTTGCGGTTGAAAGCCAATCACCTGTTCTGCATAAATGGCTGCCAAGGTGATGGCCACAGCCACGCCCCCTTGGTATGCCACTGCACAGGCCATCAACTGCATGAAGTCTTTGTAGGGTTTGGCTGCATGGTAGGTCTGCTTCAATTGCTGCCACTGGCTGATGGCAGGCGCCCTGGACACTTGCGGCAGTGAATGCTCCTTCATGAGTACGAACGTGACGCTGGCCGCCAAGGCATACAGACCTGCTGTAACCCACATGGTGACGGGCACGAATTGCGCTGCCGATTGTCCCTGCCCTTGAGCCCACAACACATAAGCAAGGCAAATACCCAAAGTGAGCATGCCGCCCAAATAGCCCCATGCCCAGCCCCAAGCGCTGATGCGCCCCATGGCTTCTGGTTTGGCCAACTCGGGCAGGAACGCTGCCGTCAATGACTCGCCATAGGAATAAAAAGTATTGGAAATGACAATGCACACGATGGCCAAAGCAACTTGTCCAGGCCCCACAAAAGACAAGGCCGCCGTACTGATCACGCAAGCTGCTGTGACGAACATCAACAGTTTTTTCTTGGCAGCGTGTCGATCGGCCCACTCACCCAAAGCGGGCATGGTCAGCATGACGATGGCGTAAGACAAACTCAAAGCGCTGGTCCACGCCAAAGTGGCCCACTCTGCCTTGTCGGCTACAGCGCCCACAAAGTAGGCCGCAAAGACAGCCGTGATGACCACCGTGGTGTAGCCTGAATTGGCGAAGTCGTACATGGCCCAGCCAAAGACTTCTCTGCGTTTGACACCTGGGTTCAGCATGACTCTGACTCTGGGGCAGATGTTCTGATAATTGCAGACTTAGTGCAAATGACGAGGTCTGCGTCCGCCACCGTGGCCACCAGAGGGGCCTCCGTTGTTGCCTTTGGGCGGTTTGCCCAGCTCGAGAGAGCTGACCAAGTTGTCAAATCGTTCTGAAAACAACTTGTCAATTTCGTGGACAACGCCGCCCAGCTCTGCGCCATCAAAGTGGCGCTCCATCAGGCCTACAACATCTTGAACGAGCAAGTCGCGCTGCGCTTGCATGATGGCGGCAGGATCGGGGCCAACGAACAAAATGACGAAATCGTCGCGTGACTCAGTACCACGCGATTCTTCTTCATCGTCAAATTCTGTGTCGTAAAAAGTAATTTCAAGCTGCGCACCGGCAGCCGAAACTTCGTTGATGTTCATGCAAAGATCATCAAGCACTTGGCGAAAGTCGTCATCGCCCTTGACCGTCCAGCAGATTTGCAATTTGTGGTCGGCAGCTTCAAAACGAAGACCAGGTTCTTCTTCGTAAAGGCTTTGTGCACCTTCAGTAAGTGACCTGGCGCCAGCGTATTTCCAGAGCGGCTTGGTAGCTTCTTGAAGTGCCTTGAAGTCCACGTCATCGCGTAACAAGACTTCACCATGAACATGAATTTCAAAAGGTGCGTTGTAGGATGTCATGGCAATTTACTTTGTCAGTGGTGCCCCGGGCCGGAATCGAACCGGCACGCCCGCTATTAACGAAGCGGCGGATTTTAAGTCCGATGTGTCTACCAATTTCACCACCGGGGCTAAAGCTCTATTGTGCCTTCAAGTTGAACTTGATTGACATTAAAAAGCCCTCTGGTGAGGGCTTTTGTTGATGCCAGACAAGTTGACTGACATCAAGTGTGCAGTATTCAACCGCCCTTTTTAGCGCGCTTACCAGGGTTCTTTTTGCTACGAGTAGCAACGCCACGCTCGAGGCTGACGCGCTGGCCACGGCCACTGGTAGGCAAAGTAACACCTGGCAGTGGTGTCAAGGGAGGTGTAAATTTACGGTCTGCTTCGGTAACAATCTTATTGCCCATCAATGGCTCCAGAAAAAAAGTTCAAGGCGATATTAAGCCACAAATTTGGCGCTGCTTATTTATAAAGCACTTCTGGCAGCCAAAGTCCAATGGCTGGGAAGTTGTAAAGCAAGATGATTGCAAACACTTGGATGGCCATGAATGGCAACATGCCGGCAAAAATCTGGTTCAAAGTGACATGCGGTGGGCTCACACCTTTCAGGTAGAAAGCAGCCATGGCCACGGGGGGGCTCAAAAATGCGGTTTGCAAATTCAGAGCAACCAACAGTCCGAAGAACAAAGGATCAATGCCAAAGTGCGGTAAAAGCGGCACAAAAATCGGCATGAAAATCACGATGATTTCGGTCCACTCCAAGGGCCAACCCAATAGGAAAATAACCACTTGGGCCAAAATCATGAATTCCACAGGCGTGAGGTCCATGGACAAAACCCAGGTATTGATCAACTCTTGACCACCCAACAGAGCAAAGGCGGCAGAGAAAATACTCGAACCCACAAACAACCAGCACACCATGGCGCTGGTCTTGGCCGTCAAGTACACAGACTCTTTCATGACTGTAAAGTTCAAGCGCCTGTAGGCTGCTGCCAACAGCAAGCCACCCAAAGAACCAATGGCTGCGGCCTCAGTCGGTGTGGCCAAGCCAAACACAATGGTGCCCAGAACCGCCAAAATCATGATGGCCAATGGGAAGAATGACCCCAGCAACATCTTGAAAATTTCTAAGCGTACAAAACTGAAGTAGGCATAGAAAATAAACAGTGCAACGCCCACAACCGCCATGGTGATCCAGAAGGCTCTAGGCGCGTCTTGCCTTTCTTGCACTTCTGCTTCTACAGCAACTGTGTCAGCAGCAACTGATACCGCAGCAACGGGTGCTGTAGCACTTGCAACTTCCGTTTTGGCTGCTGTCTCTGCAGCCACAGGGGGTTCAGAAACACCGCCACCTAAGGCCTGAGGCGCTTCTTCCTTTGGCGGCGTCTTCAGATCGCCCATGGCTTCTGGTTCTTGGAGCCCTGAAATACTGGATTCAGTTTCGGTTGATTCGCTGGACTCAAAACCACCCCCCATGGCCACAACACCGTCATTGGCCTCAACAACCAAAGGCGCTGTTAGTTTGAAGTAAACCAAACCAGACAACAGAACCACTGTAATCAGCGGCAGCAAAGTAATACCGAGCTGCTTCAAAATTTCTTGCGTGCTGACATTGGCATTGCGCTTGCCTTTAAGAGCAGACACAAGTCCCACAACTGCTTTGTCACTGATAGATTCAGCAATTTTCTGATTCATGGGTGGCAGAGGAACGAAACGATCTTCTGCTGACATGGGAGGTGCCAGATGGGGCTTCCACTTGGCAATCACGATGACATACAGCACGTACAAGGAAGCCAACATCACGCCGGGGAAAAACGCACCAGCGTAAAGCTTGACAACAGACACACCTGCTGTAGCGCCGTAAACAATGAGCATCACAGAAGGTGGAATCAAAATACCCAAACAACCACCGGCTGTAATGGCGCCTGCAGACAACTGAACGCTATAACCTGCTCGCAACATGGCAGGCAAGGCCAGCAGACCCATCAGGGTGACCACGGCACCCACAATGCCAGTCGCTGTGGCAAAAATGGCGCACGTAATGATGGTGGCCACAGCCAGAGAACCAGGAACACGCGCAGTGGCCAGGTGCATGCTCTTGAACAATTTTTCAATCAAGTTGGCACGTTCAATGAGGTAACCCATGAACACAAACAAAGGGATTGAAATCAGCACGTCGTTAGACATGACTGAGTAGGTTCTTTGAACCATCAAGTCGAGTGTTTGGTCAACGGCCAAACTGGGGTTTTGACTTCGATAGGCGATCCAGGCAAAGATCATGCCCATGCCCATCAAGGTAAAAGCCGTGGGAAAGCCCAACATGATGGCCACAACCACCAAGGCCAACATCAACAGGCCCAAATGACCGTTGGTCATCTCATTGACAGGTGGCAACAAAACGAACGCCGCCAAAACCACCATGGCCATGATTGAAAGGCCAAACCAAATTTCTTTTTTCATTTTTGGCCACCCTGACCCGCTGCCACGAATTGATCTAATTTTGCGATGTCAGCGTCTTTGACGTTGACCATCTCTTTGAGTTTTTCGACGTCTACTTCTTCCACGTCTTCAATCCGTGAAGGCCATTCGCCGTTTTGCAAACAAATGACACATCGAACAATTTCAACGAGTCCTTGAAGCAACAGAATGCCACCCGCAATGGGGATGACTGTTTTAAATGGATACACCGGTGGGCCGTTGGCCGTGACGTTGGAATATTCGCGGATGGCCCATGAATCGGCCGCATAGTTGTAGCCGGCCCAAGCCATGGCCACAACGCCTGGAATAAAGAATACCAAGTAAAGCAATAGGTCTAAACCAGCCTGCAAACGGGGTGGGAAAAAACCATACAAAACATCACCACGCACATGGCCATTCTTGGACAAAGTGTAGGCACCTGCCATCATGAACAGGGTGCCGTACATCATGCTCATGACGTCAAACGCCCAAGGATGCGGGTTGTTAAGAACATAGCGGGAAAAAACTTCCCAACTGATCATGAGGGTCAAGGAGAAAATAAGCCAAGCAAAGAATTGCCCAATCCAAGTGCTTATTTTGTCGATGGTAAGAAGAATGTTTTGCATAAGTACCAATCAAAAAAATCAGCCAATCACCAAACGGTGAATGGCTGATTTGGAGTCTGCTGGAAGATTAGGCTTTGCCAGCAGGCTTTTTCTTGTCACTGAAGAAGTGACCCACGGCCATACGACGGTTCACGTAAGTGTCTTGGTCCCATTTTACTGCGCGCTCGGCGAAGGCTTTTTGCGATGCCACGATTTCTTTGAACAGTGGGTTTTCGGCAGACTTCTTCTCCAGAATGGCATCCCACAATTTCAATTGATCTTGCAACACGGCGTCAGGTGTTTTGTAGAACTTGACTTTGTCTTTGGTCTGCAAATCGATGTAGTCCTTAGAGTAGCGATCAATGGCTTTCCAAGACATGTCCGCAGAAGCCGCTTCTGTGGCGCCCGCAATGATGGCCTTCATTTTGGCTGGCAATGCATCGTATTTGGTCTTGTTGAACATGATCTCAAATGTTTCAGCGCTCTGGTGATAGCTTTGCAACATGCAAACTTTAGAAACATCGGGGAAGCCCAAGATACGGTCAGATGTTGCATTGTTGAACTCGGCACCATCCAACAAACCACGGTCCATGGCTGGCACAATTTCGCCGCCTGGCAAAGCGTTCACGGCAGCGCCCATGGCGGTGAACAAGTCAATGGCCAAACCGTTGGTACGGAACTTCAAACCTTTGAAGTCTGCAGACTTGGTGATGGGCTTTTTGAACCAACCCAAAGGCTGTGTGGCCATAGGGCCGTATAAGAATGATTGAACATTGGCGCCAATAGAAGCGTACAGCTTGGCAAGCAGTTCTGCGCCACCGCCGTATTTGTGCCAAGACAAAATCATGTTGGCATCCATACCGAATGCGGGGCCAGAGTTCCACAAGGCCAAAGCGTTTTGCTTGCCATAGTGATAACCCAACACACCGTGACCACCGTCCAACGTGCCTTTGGTCACTGCTTCCAACAAACCGAAAGCAGGAACCACGGCACCTGCTGGCAACACTTCAATCTTCAAGTCGCCACCGGTCATGTCATTGACCTTCTTGGCAAAATCCAAGGCGTATTCATGGAAGATGTCCTTGGAGGGCCAAGTGCTCTGCCAACGCATGTTGATAGGGCCAGTTTGCGCGCTTGCAATCATGGGCGCTGAAACAGCGCCAGCTGCAACGGCTGCAGTCTTTAAAAGACCGCGGCGGCGTGTGTTTGTTTTGTCAGTCATAAAGAGTCTCCTTGTAAAAAATTTGTAAGAATTCTAAAAAGAATTTCGTCGATTTAGGGTTTTCCAAAGAGAGGGTAACTACCTATACCTCATCTATTTATTGTGACTAATTTGGAAAAATTGAAGTCACTTTGATCATTTTCAGAGCGAAAAGTGAAACAAAGGCTTTGATCAGACGCGCCACAAAAACAACAACAACCCCACACGAACAGTGGATTCCTTTCGCGCTTAGGGGGGCTTTGAAGCGCTTGTCATGGCCTGCGCTTCATTCAAGGACTTCAGACTCCTGACCTTGGAGAAGGTAATCACAAAGGCTTGTATGGAAAATCCAAGAACCACGACCAACAAGCTGACAAAGTCTGAGCTGATTTCCCCTACAAATCCCCCCAACAAGGCGCCGATTGGTCTTGCACCTGTGCCGGCAACTATGTTGATGGCCGTCACACGCCCCATCATGTTGTTAGGCGTCACACTTTGGCGCAAAGTCGTGGAGGTGATGGTCCAGATAATGGGACCAAAACCGAAAAGAAAATAAGCCAAAGCAACCACACCTACAAAAGGGAACCAAAGGCTGAGGGCCATCACACTGGCTGCCAGCACAGAGAAGAAAGGCCCCAACAAAATAGCCATGCCAAAAGGCATCATCGAAACCACGCGAGAAGCCATCAAGGAACCCGCGATCATGCCAACCCCATAACAAGCCAAGGTGAGCCCCACCTGACTAGAACTCATGCCCAGAGTGCGAATGGCATAAGGCACATAAATGGCTTGAAGCACAAACCAAGAAATATTCCAAGCCACAGAAGTCAACAAAATAGGCCGCATCAAGGCGTGCGCCCAAACAAAATGTGCGCCGTCTTTGATCTCCAACCAAGGGTGGCGATCAGGTGCGGCTTGACGAACAGGCTCTTGAATTTGTCTGAGAAGTCCAACGGCAGCCAGCGACAACATCAGTGAGAGCACGAAAGATGTTGACCCGCCCAACCATGCAATCAAAGCCCCCGCCAAAGCGGGTCCCCCGGCAAAGGCCAAGCTGCGGGCCAACTCAAGTCGTCCATTGGCTTTGGCCAGATGTTGACCGTCAACCAAAGCGGGTACCAAGGAAGGCGCACTGACGCTGAAACCCACAGTACCCACAGCCGCCAAGAAACCTACACATGCCAACAAAGGCACGCTAATGAAATCGAGCAGCATGGCGCCAATGAGCACGAGCAGCGCACACACGCGCAGCAGCTCTGACATCAGCATGAGTTGCTTGCGCGACATTCGGTCTGCAAGCAACCCCAAAGGAATGGACAGTAATAAAAATGGCAAGGATTGCACTGCAGCAATGATGCCGATCTCACCCGGCCCAGCCTTCAACATGAGCACCGCAACGATGGGCACTGCTGCCAACGTGAGTTGCTCGGCAGACTGCGCCATCAAGTTGGAAAACGCAAGCTTGTGAAAAGCTGGCGACAAAGCGTTCGAGTTCGAGCTCATTGGGACTTAGCCAATTGGGTTATTTCCAGCATCAAAGTCTGCTATGTTAAGCCTTGATTTTGCACTTTCAAAAGAATCCAGCTATGAGCCTTCAATCTGTTCGTGAATTTTTCCAAGAGCGGCAACTTAACATTGCTATTATTGAATTAGACGCAAGTACGGCCACTGTGGCGTTGGCTGCTGAGGCGCACGGCGTAGAACCTGGGCGAATCGCAAAAACTTTGTCCTTCAAACTCAACGATGACAAAGTAGTTTTGGTAGTGGCCAAGGGTGACGCTCGCATTGACAATAAAAAATTCAAGGATACCTTTGGCAAAGGCAAGATGCTGAGTTTGGAAGAGGTGGTTAGCATCACAGGCCATCCTGTGGGTGGTGTTTGCCCATTCGGCTTAGCAACACCCTTACCCGTTTATTTGGATGTCTCGCTCCAAATGTATGACGAGGTCATTCCAGCTGCTGGCTCGGTCAACAGCGCTGTTCGCATCAGTCCAGAAATGATGCTCAGTATCACCCACGGCCAATGGGTTGATGTTTGCCAAAACTCTAACTGAACACACAATCTTCTTTCTGATTTGAAATGCCCCCCATATGACAAACTCCATCCACTCAACCATTGCGTTCATTCAGTCATGTGAAACACCTTGGTCTCGGGATACCTCTCCTCCTTGGGGCATACACGATGTTGATCCTGCACCCTACAACCGTTTGTACGGCCCCGTTCACGCGCGAGGACCTGTATCTGGGGTGATATTTCACAAGCAGCAGATGCTGGCTGCTTGGGGCGAACCTCATAAAGCAGACCTGACATTCAGTGTTGCCAAAACCTATTTGGCATTGTTGGCTGGCGTTGCCTTTGATCAAGGGCTGCTTACCGATGTGCACGAGCCTGTTGTGCGAAAGTGCCCAGGCATTGGCTTTGAAGGTGAACGCTTGTCGCGTATCACTTGGCACCACCTGTTCCAACAGACCAGCGAATGGGAAGGCACTTGCCTTGGCATTCCCGAACAAGTAGATCGCTACCGCTGGCTGGCTTATCAGACGGGTGCGGCTGATGGCAAAAAAGGCGATCCCCGGCCGTTGGGCGAACCCGGCTCGCGTTTTGAATACAACGATGTTCGCATCAACCAGTTGTCCTTGGCCTTGCTGCATTTGTTCAAACGGCCATTGCCAGATGTGTTTGAAGAGTTCATCCGACAACCTGTGGGCTGCAACGACCCCTTTCAATGGCAAGGCTACGAGCAAGGCTGGACGATGGTCAATGGCCAACGCATGATGTCTGTGCCTGGCGGCAGTCACTGGGGGGGTGGCGTGTCTATTTCAGCCATGGACCAAGCCAAGATTGGCCTGATGTTGATGGGCAATGGTCAGTTCAAAGGAAAACAAGTTTTGTCGAAGCAATGGCTTCAAATGATGCAACAAGCTTGCGATGTAGCGCCCTACTACGGCTACCTCATTTGGCTGAACCACGACGGTGCGTTGTTCAAGGATGCACCACGCACCTCATGGTTTGCCATTGGTGCAGGCTCTTCTATCACCTGGGTCGATCCAGTGCTCGAATTGGTTTGCATCATGCGCTGGATTGACGCTGCAAAAACAAACGACTGCATCGCCAAGGTAATGCAGTCATTGCAGAATCAATAGCGCTCAAGGCTTTATTTATTTGGCAAATAAATTGGCAGGATTTGCAAACGCTTTGAACTCGACCGCGTTGCCGCAGGGGTCCAAGAAAAACATGGTGGCCTGCTCGCCTACTTGGCCTTTGAAGCGAATGTGGGGCTCGATCACAAACTTGGTGCCTGCTTTTTTCAGCTTGTCTGCCAAAGCTTCCCACTGGCCCATTTCCATGACCAAACCGAAATGGCGCACGGGTACGTTGTCGCCATCGACCGCACTGGTGTTGTGATGACCCGCTTCATCGGGCGACAAATGCGCCACGATTTGGTGGCCATAAAAATTGAAGTCGACCCACTCATCGCTAGAGCGGCCTTCAGGGCAGCCCAGCAAATCGCCATAAAAAGAACGCGCAGTGGCCAATGAAGTAACGGGAAAGGCTAGGTGGAAGGGTTGCATGGTGTGTTGTTCTGGTTCAAAAATAACATTCTGCCTCATGCCAAGGAGGGCATGCGGGCAGTCGATTGAAGAATTTTCACAAGCCTAAGTTTTAAGGGTTCGCTCGAACAAGGCCAATGTTCGGCTCCAAGACAAATCTGCTGCAGCCTGCTGAAACCTAGGCGTTGAATTGTTGTGAAAACCATGCTGTGTGCCTGGGTAAGTGAATGCTTGAAAAACACGCCCTTGGGCCTTCAAGCCGGCTTCAAAAGCAGGCCAAGTGGCATTGATGCGAGGATCGGTTTCAGCAAAATGCAAGACCAACTCGGCTTTGATGCCGGCCACTTTTTCTGTTGAAGGCGACACGCCATAGTAAGGTGCACCTGCCCTCACATCATCACTCAGCGTTGCGGCAATGTCGCTGGTCATGCCACCGCCCCAACAGAAGCCCGTCACACCCAACTTACCGGAAGACAGTGCATGGTTTTTTAAGAACTTGGCGCTGTTCAGCATGTCGGCTCGCAATTGGGCAGGATTCAGTTTGTCCTGCAGGAGTTTTCCTTCTTCGTCGTTGCCAGGATACCCACCGACTGGGTACAGCCCATCGGGCGCCAATGCCAAATACCCAGCCGCGGCCAATCGCCTAGCGACATCTTCAATGTAAGGGTTCAAACCACGATTTTCATGGATCACCAAGACCGCAGGGAATTGAGTCGCTGTGGTCGAGGTGGGTTGCACCAAATACCCCTTCATCTCGCCAGACGTGCCGCCTGGTGATGCATATTTCACATACCTGCCTTTGATGCGGGCATCTGTGAAAGAGATGGTTTGTGCATTGGCGTACCGAGGAAACAAAGCTTGCGCCATGGCCATGCCCCCCACCGCCAATGCGGCAGCTTTGGCAAGGAATTCACGTCGGTCCATGGCGCCATGACAGTACTCGTCGTACAAAGCATAAATGCGGGGATCGATGTCAAGTTGAGATTCAATTGGAGATTCTGGCTTCATGGTCCGTCCTTCACTTGAGAATGAGTGAATATTAAGTCAAGCCTCAGAAATTTGCAGATATAAATAGACTGGACAAGCTTTGAGCCTTTTTTCTTTATGATCCATTTGTAAAGCACAACAGCCCCATCATGGTGACCACACCCTCTTCTCTTGGACAAGTTAATTGTTGGAAGTGCAAGCACTTCGCCACCAGCTGGGACCCCAAAATGCCCTACAGCTGCAAGTTACTAGGCTTCAAGTCACAAATTTTGCCCTGCATTCAAGTATTGAACTCAGATGGACGCCCTTGCTTTGGATTTGATGCCAAACCAGCACCCCAAAAATCATGAGCAACCCAACAAGCACTCCAGAGAGCGATGCACCTCAAATTATCGTTTTAGGCGCGGGGTCAATCGGTGGCTACATCGGTGGGTGGCTGACCGGCTCGGGCGCTAGGGTAACGCTGTTAGGACGACAGAGGGCACTTGATGCCGTCCAGGTGCATGGCTATACCCTGACGGATTTGCATCAAAGAAAATTGATGCTCAAACCTGAGCAAATTCAATTTGTCACTGACCCCTCCGTCCTGCAGTTGGCTGACCTGGTATTGGTCACGGTAAAAGGCAAAGACACGCACACCGCTGCAGAGTTGATTCTTAAGCATGCCAAGCCCAACGCAACCGTGGTCAGTTTTCAAAACGGCGTAGGCAATGCCAAGAAACTTGCACATCGATTACCCCATCTCAATGTGATTGCAGGCATGGTGCCCTTCAATGTGGTGACCTTGGAGAATGGTCATTTGCATTGCGGCACTGATGGACACTTGTGGGCAGAAAGCCATGATGCATGGGCACCTTTCTTGCCCATCTTTGAACAAGCTGGGCTTGCTGTGACACAAGCTGCAAAATTTGAGGAAGTGCAATGGGGTAAGTTGATATTGAACCTCAACAATGCGGTCAATGCACTGTCCAATTTACCGCTCAAACAAGAGTTGTCAGACCGCAAATACCGTCAGTGTTTGGCATGCCTGATGGATGAAACCATACAAGTCCTCAAACTCGCTGGCATCACCCCTGCCAAAGTCTCTAAAGTATCGCCTTCATTGCTGCCAAGCATTTTGCGCTTGCCCAATTTCATCTTCAAAAGATTAGCGGCCAGCATGCTGCAAATAGATGACAAAGCCAGATCCTCAATGTGGGAAGACTTGCAACACAATCGCACCACAGAAGTTGATGATCTGAATGGCGCCGTGGTCGATCTGGCCAAGTCCTTAGGAAGTACGGCACCATGCAACGCACGCATTGTGAGCTTGGTGCGCCAAGCCGAACAAGGAAAACTTCAAGGTATTCTGGGTAAAGATTTGATGCAGCAAATTTGCTGAAAAATTTCATGCACTCTTGCTGGAAAATGAACCTACCGACAACTTAGACACCCAAAGCGCTGACGCCGTATATGAACTTCTGAAGCAAGTCAGCAGACAGGCTCAGGCTTGAAAATACGCACGATCAATCCTGAAAAAATGCAATCATGCCCCATCCAGCGCCCAACCCCGCACACAGCCCACACAAGCCAAACATACTGTCACTGACTTATCAATGGCTGTTTGATGACCAATTTTCTGAGGGGTATCAAAGAAAACTTGAAAACGGTATTGCTTGGCTCATCATCATCAGCGTGATGGCCATCGTTGCCGAAAACATTGGGTCTATCTACGTTGGACGCGAATGGGCCTTTCATGTTTTCGATGTGATGGTCGTCGCTATTTTCACACTCGAATACTTAATGAGGTTGGCCACGGCCCCCTACGATCCTGAGTTTTCTGGCAAGCGATTCCCTCGTTTGCGGTACGCCTTCAGTTTCTATGCATTGATTGATTTGTTGGCCATTGCACCGTTTTATTTTGCAGGATTTGTCAGTTCAGATGTCGAGATGATGCGGGCATTGCGTTTGCTTCGATTGATGCGAATTTTCAAGTTGACGCGCTATGTGGTTCCTGCCTGGCAAGAGTTCAAAGCACTCAACAAAGGCCGTGATTTTAGATACAAGTTGTTTGCCTTGCTCGAAGCCACGGGTCATTCTGGCCGCTTGCATGTTTATGTTGACAACTTCATCATGTTTTGGGTTTTGTTGTCCATTGTGTGTGTGGTTTTGGAGTCGGTGCAATCTGTCCACCAGCATTTGTCGGCTGAGTTTTTCATCATTGATGCCATGGCCTTTTCCATCTTCACTTTGGAATACATTGCACGGCTTTACACAGCACCAGAAAACCCCAAATACAAGAAAAACTTTTCTCCGCATTTTTCGCACTTTAAAGCGGGCCAAAGTATCATTGATTTGTTAGCCATCTTGCCGTTCTTGCTTGAACACTTTGTATCAACTGCACTAGACCTGCGCTTTCTTCGGGTGTTCAGGTTGTTGCGATTGCTCAAACTCACGCGCTACACATCTGCCGTCGAAACACTTTACAAAGTCGTACGTCGTGAATGGCAAGTGATTTTTGCGTCTATTTTTGTCATGCTGCTGTTGGTCGTTTTAACAGCGAGTTTGGGCTTTTTATTCGAACACGATGCGCAACCAGATAAGTTTGAAAACATCCCACAATCAATCTATTGGGCCGTCGTCACTTTGGCATCTGTAGGCTATGGCGATATCTCCCCCATCACCCCAATGGGGCGAGCACTTACCGTGGTTTTGGCTTTGGTTGGCATCGGTATTTTTGCAATTCCAGCGGGCCTGCTGGCGTCAGCTTTCACCGACCAGCTGCGCATCGACAGAGAAAACTTCAAACACAAGTTGTTGCATGCTTTTGAGCATGGCGAGTTAGACCCGAAGGCACGGGCTATGGTGGCCCAAGAAACTGAACGCTTGCACCTGTCTCACGAGGATATACAGAGACTAACGCGTGAGGCGCGCGAAGCCATCCAGGAAAAGAAAAAAGAGGAGCGTCGACAAAGCTCGGCTGTGGTCTTAGACCCCAGAGTGCACCCAGATTTGGCTGCATACCAATGGCGCTTGCTGGTGTCTCAATTACAGGTCTTGACTTTGGCCGCTGGCCCTGGGGTCATTGAAAGCCAGATGAAACCTGAAGACATTGACAACGAACTTCACCAACGCATCTTGGCGGCCATCAAACAGTCTTGAACAGTCCAGAATAAGTACAGAATTTCCAAAAGCTGTTATTGCCCACAAATAGTGGCCAAAGGCAGCCCTCTCTATAGGTCCAACAGCTAATTTTGGGCACTTCTTTGGTATGCTGTACCTCTTGTTTTTGCCATTGGATTTCTCCTTCGCATCATGCCCATTTCTTACTCAACACCCCAAAAAAACCTTTCCAATTTAGGCGGCACCATTTGGGCTATTTTGGGCATCATTTTGATGGCGGTTTGGTTGGCAGTTCTTCTGGGCCTGAAGTCATTGCACCATGACGCCATTGGCAATCAATTACAAGAAAGTAACAACATCACACGGGTCCTCCAAGAGCAAACCACCCGCGTGTTGTCCATCATCGACAAAGTGACTTTGCGTGCCAACGAAAGCACCTCTGCAGCTTCCAAACCCGAAAACGCTTTAAGCCAGGTCGACACAGTTCGCCTGAGCAATGAGTCGGGTTTGTTTCCAGAAATTTTGTCGCAATTCAGCATTGTCAGCGCACAGGGTCAATTTCTGGGTAGCAACCTAGACCCCACAGGCGAGAAATCAGGGCGTCCCGACTTGTCCGACCGTGAACACATTCGTGTTCACTTGCAACCCGAAATGGTGCCCGAGGCCAACAAGCGAATTAATGCCAGTGGTCTCTTCATTGGCAAGCCTGTGCTGGGCAAAGTGTCCAAACTTTGGACCATTCAAGTTTCACGCAAATTGCTGGACAAAGATGGAAAATTGGTGGGCGTGGTGGTGGCGTCTGTCAATCCAACTTACTTTCAAGGCGTTTACTCCTTTGTCAAGTTGGGGCCACAAGGCAACATCGCTCTGATTGGCGATGACGACTTTGTTCGAGCGCAAGTACTGGGTGGAGAACCACAGGGCATTGGCGAGCTGTTTACATCTGCAAAAAGTGATCCTGCCGATTCCAAGTTGGCTGAGCAAATTAGTTTCATTCGCAGCAATGAAAACAGTTCTGACGATGTGGTGGTCTCGCGCCACATTCCAAACTACCCGCTCCGACTTCAGGTCTCTACTTCTACCGATTGGGCCTTGAGCAATTGGCAAGAGACCCGAAACATTACTTTGCTTCTGACATTTTTGATGAGCTTAGGCGCTGTGGCGGCCACCATCTTCTTTGTCCGTGTTGTCAAGAAAATTGAACTTCAAAGTGAAGAGATTCGCGCACAGAATCAACTTCAAGAAATGACCATGGACGCGATGCAAGACGGCGTTCTTCTCATCGATCGACGCGGGCAGTTGGTCGAAGTCAACCCCATGGCCTTGGAGCTCTTAGGTCTGCGCAAAGACAACGTGATCGGTGTGTCCATCGAAGAAGTTCTTCCTGGCGAGCAAGGCAACCAATGCATGACCGATTGGTTTGCTTTTGATTACCCTGAACTCATGCTGTACTTGGCTCGCAAAATTCAACATGGCAATGGCAAAGTGCCGGCCATTCCCATTCCCCTGCTGAGCATCGATGCTTCAGGTCAATTGATGTGGGCCACCTCCTCTGCCTGCGAACTCTTTGGCCTCGATTCAGATGCGCCACAAGCAGATATTTTCGCGTCAGACACCATTCAAGAACTGAATGAAATGGTCAGCAATCGCCTTGATCGTTTGGAGGCCATCAAATCCAAGCCCTACATTACTGACATTTCGTGGCGTGCAGGCAATTTATTGCCCCTCAAATTGCCCACACTGCTGGTTCCAAACGACGATCTTGAGGCGCCTGCAGTTTTTTGGATCATCCCTAACTTCGATTCTTTGTCGGCCTATGCCATTCGAATGCTTCACAACCGTGAATGGCGAATTTTGAGACAAGAAGAAGGAAGCATCATTCCCGTATTGCTCACAGCCTCGCCTCTGTTAGACCCCTACAGTCGCTTAACAGGCGCTGTTTTGTCTATGAAAGACGTGCGCGATGTGAAGGAAAAGGAAGAAGAGAACTTGCGCATGGTCAAGAAAATGGAGCAGTCGCAAAAGCTCGATGCGCTTGGCCAATTGGCTGCAGGTGTGGCGCATGACTTCAACAATTTGTTGGGCATGATTCAAAGCCATGCTGAGTTGGTTGAAATGAAGGTGGGTCCTGATTCACCGGCACAAAAAAATCTGAGCGCCATTGTGCAAGCCATTGGGCGTGCGCACAACATCGTTCTAACACTCAACAGTTTGGGGCGCGACGCCAAGAACGATCAAAAAGGTGGCGAGGCGCAAAGTTTGTTTGAATTGCTGCCCTTGCTTGACGAAACCCAATCGCTTTTGCAAGCCAGCTTAAAAGGCATCGACATCAATCTTGAATTGGTGGGCGACTCTCCCTCCCGCATTTTATTGAATGGTGAAAGCGGCGCATTGCAGCAAGTCTTGGTGAACCTGTGCGTCAATGCCAGCCATGCCATTGGCGAACACCGCAAAGGAAAGCTCACCATTGAAACGCGCTACTTGCCAGAGGGTTTTGTGGGCATTGACGTTCTCGACAATGGCACCGGTATTCCACCCGAAATTTTGCCAAGGATTTTCGAGCCCTTCTTTACAACCAAAGGCGTGGGCAAAGGTACTGGCTTAGGTTTGGCAATGGTTCACAGCATCATTACCAAAATGCAGGGCTCTATTGAGTGCCAATCAGAAATGGGTGTGGGCACCCGTTTCTGCATCAAACTGCCTTGCGTCACTCAGTCGGCTGATCCGTTGTCATCAAATCAGAACGGAACAGCGAAGCCTCTAATGGACGTCTAAGGCGATAGACCTGAGCATCAGATTTCAGGTCATTCACCAAGGCATCAAAAAAGACCATGGTTTCTTGAGGAAGCCGTGGCATGGGCAACCAGTCGTTGGGTCCGATGTTGCGCAATCCAATAATTTCATCCACCTCAAGCATGAGGGGAGCATCGCCTTCAGTTGTGCTGTACACCACGCCCATCAAACGCTCACCCTGCACTTGCGCAAAGAAGGAGTGAACGGCCACAGAGTTCAAAACCTGTTGGCGCCACTCTACATGTTCACCTTGCCCGCCCACAGGCAAATCGCCAAGGCTCAAAATCTCGTGAACGCCCAAGGCATCAACCAACAACTGGAGATCACCTGCGCGAACTTGGAGATAGATGGCCATGGAGATTAAGCAGCGATGGGCATATTTGGCAAGGTAGGCAGTTTTGCTTTGGTGCCAATGTTCTCTGCCAATCGGTAAATGGCAGGTCCGTCCAAAATCAAGACCACTCGGCCATCGCCCAAAATTGAAGCGCCGCCCACGCCAGGCAAAGCTGCCAAGCGAGGGTGAATGTCTTTGGTGAACAACTCTTGTCTTCCCACAAATTCGTCGACCGACACACCCAAGGTTCGCTGCCCATCAGACAAGACCACCACAAACTTGTGTGGCTCCTCGCTGATTTGTTTAAAGCCTAAGAGCTCTTCAAGTCGAACGATTGGCAGGAAGTTGCCGCGCAGGGTAATGGCTGTTCTGCCTTTGACCGTCTGAATGTCTGATTCATTGATTTCCACCAACTCGGCCACATAGCGACCTGGCATGGCCAAAGTTTGACCCGCTGTATTGACCAGCAACACTTCTTGCACAGCTGCAGACAATGGCATTTGCATGGTGAAGATGGTACCGCGGCCTAATTCAGAATCCAGGTGGATGTTGCCACCCAGGCGCATCACGTTGGTTCGAACCACGTCCATGCCCACACCACGACCTGAAGTTTCGGTGACCACATCTGCCGTACTGAAACCGGCTCTGAAAATGAATTTCAAAATTTCGTCGCGACTCATCAAGAGGCTGTCTTCCTCTTTGACCAGCCCACGCTCTACCGCTTTGCGGCGAACTCGCTCAGGGTCAATGCCTTTGCCATCATCGCTCACCCGAATCAAAATGCGACTGCCTTGTTGTTCAGCTTGAATGCGAATGACAGCTTCTTCTGGCTTGTTGGTGAGTTTTCGTTCGGCAATGGTTTCAATGCCATGGTCGGCGCTGTTGCGCACCATGTGCAACAAAGGATCGGCCAAAGACTCGACCATGGCCTTATCAATCTTGACTTCTTGACCAGTCAATTCCAAGCGAATTTGTTTGCCTTGTGCTTGCGCCAAATCGCGCACCATGCGAGGAAAGCGTTTGAACACCAACTCAACAGGCACCACACGCAGTCCCATCACACTGTCTTGCAATCGAGAGAGCGCACCTTGAATCAGCGCATCTGTCTCTTGCAAGCGGCGATTTTGCTCATCAATCAAATCGATGAGACGCTGAAATTGCGCAATGGCGGCAGGATCTGTAGAGCTGCTGTCACTGGAACGACGTAATGCCACAGCTTGTTCACGAATTCTTTGATCTGCAATGACGTGCGCCAACTGGCCTCGCACCAAAACCATCTCACCAATTTGATTCATGAACTGGTCAAGCATTTCGCCTGGCACACGAATCACATTGGCAGCGGCAGCCGCGGGAGCGGGTGCACGTTTGGCGGCGTCGGCAGCGGGAGCAGGTTTTGAAATTGCGGGCGAAGCCGCAGCAGTTGCTTCTGGTGCGGGCGCTGCTGCTGCGGGCGCAGGTACCGATTCAGGTGGGGCGCTGGCAGCGACAGGTTGAGCACTGAGCGGCTCAACTGCAACAGCAACGGGTGCTGCGCTGGGTGCTGCGCTGGGTGCTGCGATAGGTGCAGGTACTTCCTCTGCAGGGGTTGCATCAGCAGATTCGTCCAATGCGTACTCAATTTTTCCAGGGCCGCTCTTCACGCCAAATTGTCCCAACAACCTGATGAGTTGTTGGTCACCGTCGAGATCATTGATTTCGCGAGAAATTTCTTCAAAACTGCTTTTGGAAACCAACAGCATTTCGTACCAACTCTCTTCCTGCACAAAGACAGATCGGTTGGTGATGATGCGTCCTTTTTCAGAGACCCAAGACAAGAAAGATGTTGCGATTTGCTCGGAAGACTCTAAGTGCGCAACCACTAAATATGCTTTCGAGCCGCTGTCGAGCAATTCTTTCAACTCACGCGTGTTTTCAGAAGACAGCAACTGCGCCAACTCAGGCTGCAATCCCAACTCATCGTGAAATGCCTCTATTTGCTGGGCAGACATGTCACTGGCGTTGTCATGCGCCCAGACAGCATCTTTGATTTGCTGGGACAGGCTCTCTTGCTTTGCGGCGATGCCTGCATTGAGCAATGGCTTCTTGTCCTTGCTTTGGCAGACTTCGCGTACAAATGCGACCGCTTCTTTGGCCAATGTCAAAAACTGCGCATTGAGTTTCAAATCGGAACGACCCGCTCGCGAGTACGCATCCATGACAAACAAAGGCAAATCGCAATGTGTGTCTGAGAACAAAGAAGTGAGATAAGCCTCTACACGAGAAAACTCTTGGGCAACTTGTGACGCCAAGGCTTCATCCGCAAAATCCGGTTTTGCTTCTAATGAATCGATGTTTTCGAGTATGCCTTTGAGCACGTGCTCAAGGCTTTCGCGCAAAGTTCGGTTGAGCACCTGTGACAATGACTCACCACCTAGATCTGTGCCAGTGGTTTCGCCCAAATTCCGCAAATCACTCAAAAAGGCAACGATGTTGTCGACCAATTTTTCGCCAACTTGACGATCGATGTTTTCGTCTTTGGGTAAAGAATCGCTGATCTCTTTGATTCGACGTGTGATGCCCAAATAGCCAAGCTTGTCAGAAGCACGAATCATCCATGTCAATGGCCTTCTGACATCGTTGGCAACAGCCACAATGTGTTTAGCGTCTTCGTTGGTGGCAATGGACAATGCCAATTGCTCCAAAATAGGAAGACCATTTTTTAGCAAACGCAAAAAAATCGACAAGTCGTCTGGCGCATCTTCATCCGTGCCAGAGGCAGAAATTTTGACCAGCTTTTTGGCTTCTGGTGCAGGCTTTTTAGGCGCAGGTTTGGGCGCAGATTTCGTTTCATTGGCAGGTTTCGACGCACTGCTTGAACTGGCAGCCGCGGGCGCTTCAGCCTGAGGCGCTGCCGCTGAGGGTGCCGCACTTGCAGCCACTGGCTCTGATGCCTCTTCACCGCCACCGCCATTGGCTTTTTTGAATGCTTCTTCCAACTCTTTGCACAATGCATCTGGCTTTTGACCGTCGGAGCGTTCAGCCACAGCAATGTCGCGAAGCCCTTTAATGGCATCAAGCGACCGCAACAAGAGATCTACATTGCCCTTGTCCAAGCCTGTGACACCTTCGCGCACCAAACCCAGCAAATCTTCTGCACGGTGCGCAACAGCCTCCAACGCACCCAACTCCATGACACGGCTCAAACCTTTGAGCGAATGGAAAGCGCGAAATAAACTGGAGATTTCTTCGGCAGACAATTCGCCGCCATCGGCGCGCACCAACAATGCCTCAATGCCCTCAATATGCTCTTCTGTTTCTACTGCATATTGAGCCCATATGGTCTCGATAAAGTCATCAGACATTGACTTGTGCCCCTTTAGCGCTAATTACCTGAACGAAAAACAAAACCGATTACTTTGAAAGTAAAAATCAAAGGCCCAGTACTTTGCGTGAAGCAGTCACAATTTCATGACCCTTCTTGGCGTTCAAATCGAGGCTCATGGCGCCTGATGGTTTGGCAATCACTTCGGCTGCACCCAATTTGCGAGTTTCCAAAGCTTGTGGTGAACCTGTTTGCGCCACTGAAGACACAATGATGACGGGCACGTTACTGATCAAACGCAAGCGTTTGAGGCACTCAATACCGTCCATGTGTGGCATTTCAATATCGAGCAAAACCAAGTCAGGGTTGAGTTCTTTGATGGTTTGCAGTGCTTCCAAGCCATTGGTGGCTTCACCCACCACAGCCAAATCTGGGTCGGCACTGATGATGCCGCGCAACAAGGCACGCATTACAAAAGAGTCATCAACGATCAGGATATTTTTCTTAGACATTTAAATTCACCTCATACAAATTAATTAAGGGATGCGTTTAACAACGCACCCACACCAGCCATGCGGCCCAGCCTTGCGCCAAGCGCAGCGGGATCCAAAACTGCCGTGGCCAAGCCGGCTTCAATCACAGACGATGGCATGCCATCGACGATGCAACTGTCGGGAGACTGCACCAGTACAGGACAAGCCTTTCGCGTGACCAATTCTTGGGCACCCACCATGCCGTCACGCCCCATACCCGTCATAACGACGGCCACAACGGGACATGAAACAGTGGCGGCAGAGCGAAACAGAACGTCGGCATTGGGATGAATATTGGCCTCGGTGCTGGTGCGCTCGTACAACATGATGCGCCCTGGAAATGGCTCGCGTATGACGGCGTCCGAGCCACCTTTGATGATGATCACCATGCCAGGTTTAGCTTCCATGCCATCGGTGCTCTCAACCACGTTGAGGCCCGTTTCTGTGCTGAGGTGTCGGGCAAAGCCGCTGGTAAACATCGGGGGCATGTGCTGCGCAACAACCAAAGGACACTTCAATTTGCCCATCGCCTTGAGGGTCTGCGGCAAAGTTGCTGGACCACCTGTTGAAATACCCAACACGATCAGGCCAGGCACACCTTGATTTTCTGTTTTGCGCTGATAGACAGGCGTGCTTGGATCAATTCTGCTGCGCTCGGGTTTGAGGCCGCCAGTGGCAAAGCGCGCACGTTTTTTAGCCCAGTAACGCAGTTTGTCAACCAGTTCATCGCCAATTTTGACAATGTCGAGTTGAACAAATGAAGATTTCTTGGCGATAAAGTCAACGGCGCCCAACTCCAAAGCTTTGATGGTGGTGACCGAGTTGCGTTCAGTCAAGCTACTCAACATGACGATAGGTGTTGGACAACGTGCCATGATTTGGCGCGTCGCTTCAAGACCGTCCATCACTGGCATTTCGACGTCCATGGTGATGACGTCGGGTCGAAGGGTTTCTGCCATTTCGACACACATTTGCCCAGTACGAGCCTCGCCCACCACTTCGATGTCGGCATGACCCTCGACCATCTTGCGAATGGCAATTCGCATGAAGGCAGAGTCGTCCGATATCAAGAGTTTGATCATACGGAAACCCCGTTTCGGATGTACCACGGGCCACCATTGCCAAGACGTTGCTCAAAATATTCGGGCACCAACATTTGAACTGAAGCACCCATCACCAAAACGCCACCGGGCGCAATAGATCGGGCCAACATGGTTTGAACAGCCTTCTTCACGGTGTCGTCAAAGTAAATCAACACATTGCGGCAAAACACCAAGTCCATGCCCATGACAGGAGGACGGCTGTTCATCAAATTGAAACGCTCAAAGCGCACACAATTTTTCACCCATGAGCGAACCTTGTGATAACGCACACCGGGCATGGCATTGGAAGGTGCCATTTCGACATCATCGAACATGGCGCGCCAGTGGGCCGGCAAATTGCGGAACGAGCCCATGCCCAATTCGCCATAAACACCTTCGCGCGCTGTACGAAGTGCTTGGTTGGACACATCGCTGCCCATGACGAACAAAGACCAACCTTGCTCCAAGACCACTTGGCCATCGAGTTGTTGCCTGGCTTTGCCTGCTTTTTCGAGGCCGCGCAAACACATGTAGGCCAAGTCATAAACTTCTTCGCCTGTAGAACTGGCACCGGACCAAACTTGTAATTGGCGGTTCTTCTCACGCGAGGCAATGAGGTTGGGCAAAATATCTTTGCCTACCATGTCCATCAAATCGGGGTCGCGGCAAAAATAGGTTTCGTGAACCGTTAAGTTCTCTACCAAAGATTGCCACTCAGGGTGATCCGATGAGCATGTGCCCATGGAGTTAACCCAATCGCGCAAAATGTTGATGGGCATTTCTTTCAAAATACGCACCAGTTTTCGTTCGACCAACGTGCCAGGCTTGATGCCAAAGCGCGACTCAACACCCAACATGAGTTGGTTCACAAGTTCGAGTTGCATGGCGCTTTCTGAACGCTCTTTGGGGCTGGCTACTGGCTCCGAACGGTGCACAGAATTGGACACACTGCCAGTGGTCGCTAGCGAAGACGTATTGCCGCGCGCGTTTTTAACGGCTGTGTTCATCTGCGCGAACAAATCGTTCATTTTGTCTTTTGACACTCTATTTCCTTATGTTTTAAGCGGCCCTGGCCAAAGGCTCAAGGGACAGCAAGGAAACCAACTCGCCGTCTAAACGCCCCACCTCTGTCAGATAATCATTCTGACTTGTGCGAACTGGGGTAATGTCTTTTTCTGCAATCTCAATGACGCGGTCAACTTTGTCGACAACCAAGGCCCAAGGCGCACCTTGAATTCTGACCACCACATATGCGGAGGTATCGCCGGCCTTCACACCCAACATGTCACGCATGTCCAAAACAGGTGCCACCTCGCCTTTGATTTGCACCACACCCGCCAGGGTGTCGTCACCCTCGGGCAAATTGACGGCAGAGCCGTACTCTTCGACTCGGTCTACCAATGAAAGTGGCAGCGCACAGCGCTCTCCACCTAAACGGAAAGACAACAAACGGCGAACCGACTTCAACTCTTGCTCTGTGACACCAGCCATGTCGACTCCGTGTTGACTCAAATAACGGCGGAAAATGGCCATGCTCTCGGGTGAAATCAAACCACCAATGGAGACCAAACCCGTCATCCGGCTTTCAGACACACCCATGCCGGGCAAATAGCCCTCGAGTTGGGCGTCGCCACCAGAAATGGCTTGCAAAATATCTTTCTCGTAACGCTCGATGCCCACAATGTCGGCCACCGCAATGCCCACTTTGGCGCCATCGACGGCCACAACCAGTACAAAACGAGGCGTGGTTTTTTGTTTGCAATGCAACAATTCGGTCAAAGAAAGTACCAGCAAAGCTGTACCGCGCAATTGCATCAAACCTTGAACTTCGGGTCCTGCACCTGGCAAAGCAGTCAGCTCACGAATTTCGACAATTTCCAAAACATCGCCCATGTGAAAAGCGTATGTCTCATTGCCATCTTGAACCGTGACGGTGGGCAAATCGTTTTTAGAGATCTCAGCCGCTTTTGCAGCAGCGCCCGCATCGACCTGCCCCAGCAAGCCACTGCCGCCTTCTGGCACGCCTTCTGGCTGCATGTTTTGCAAACCTAACATGGCTTCATTGAGCAACAAGACCATGCCGTCAGGCAACAAAAACTCACCTCTGACCAAGCCCTTGGCATCCGTGTCGTCGTACAGATTGATGTCTTCAGGTTCAACGCTGATTTTGTTGAAGACGCGATCAACTTGAACCACAACGGTGTCTTCGCGTGCTGTGACCACCAGCAAATTGCCATGGGGGTCTGCAGAACGATGTCCAAAGCCCAAGCGTGCTGCCAAATCGACCTTCAAGTAAACAGCGCCCGCCACATTCACCAGTCCCTCGACATCGGCTGGCGCATAGGGCAACGGTGTCACGGGCAAGGCATCCAAAACCTTGCTGACACCAATGGCTGAAAAGGCGAAACGCCCCTTGCCAACTTCAAATAGAACCAGTTCCATGTCTTGTTCCGTTAGATCTTAAATTTGTCAATTTCACGACGCGTAGAGTCGGCTACTTTTGACAACTCGATCATGCTTGCTGCAAGTTCTTCTGAAGCAGAAGAATTGGTGTGTGCAATTTTTTCCAAATTGGACACGCTGTTGTTGATCTCTTGCATGGTTTTGGTTTGTTCTTCGACTGCCGCAGAAATTCGTTGCAACATGCCATCGGTTTGTGATGAGCTTTGGACAATTCGCTCCATGTCGCTGCTGACTTCACGCACTGCCAGCACAGCGCGATTGGCTTCAGAAACGGCTTGCTGAATGAGTTGCGTAATTTCTTTGGTGCTGTCGGCGCTGCTCGCAGCCAACTTGCCCACTTCGTCTGCAACCACTGCAAAACCTTTGCCATGCTCACCTGCACGCGCTGCTTCAATGGCGGCATTGAGAGACAGCAAATTGGTTTTGTTGGCAATCTTTTCAATCACGTCTGTGATCTTGTTGATCTTTTCTGAGTTTCGTGCAATGCCGTTGACCACCTCAACCATCTGCTCCATTTTGGCCCGGCCCACATTCACGATGTTGGCAGACTCTTGCGCTTGAACGCTGGCAGATTCTGTGCTCTTAGAAATGTCGTTAACTGCGCTAGACGTTTGACGAATGGCTGTGACCACTTCGCTGATGTAATGGGTTTGACTTTGCGCACCATCTGCCAATTGGCCAATGGCTGTGCTGGTGTCGCTGGCGGCGCCCGCCACTTGTTGGGCGTTCTCGCCAATGTTGCGCATGGCACTTGCCAAGGCTTCCAATGAACGGTTAATGTCTTCCTTGAGTTTGCCCAAACTGCCTTCACCGTTGGCATGAACACGGCGCGTCAAGTCGCCCCTCACCATGGCGTCCATCACTTGAACAACTTCGCTTAAAACGACATTCAATGAACCGATGGCCACTTGAGCGTTTTCAATGATCAATTTGAATTCGCCTTGATCTTTGGACGAATCCAACTGCAACGTGAAGTCACCTTTGGCCATGCCCGTCATGGCTGCGCGCAATGACTGAACCGTTCTAGACACATTGGTTTGCGCGTCAGCAATTTTGTGCAGCACTTGCGGGTAAATTCCCTTCAAACCAGCTGGCTGGGGTTGACGCGAGAAATTACCAGCACTCATGCGTGTGACCACGGTCAAAGACTCTCTAAAGACGGCCTCCACTTGGTCAAGCACTTCGTTCAGACTCCAAGCACATTCGGCCAGAGCACTCTTGCCCTTGATGTTGGTGACGCGTGGCTCCAATGCACCATTGGCAGCACCGCGCAAAACCGACTTCATGTTTCGGATCAGAACTTCTTCATTGCGCTGACCCCGAACAGACAGAATTAGCACAAGCACAATCAACACGGCCAAGGCAATCGCCAAATTGGACACGCCATTAAGCAACAAAGCGGCCACAGCCACAGCAGCCAACAAAGCTTGCAGCCACAAACCTTTCGAAGGGCTTAACTCAAGCCGACTGAAGAGAGAGAACAAACTGTTCATAGCTCATACCTTTTTCATTCAAATACTGGTGCAACAAACGTGTAGACGCATCGATGGCATCTTTGGCACCTACACGGCGCTCTTCCTCGAGCATGGCGCGATACAAATCAACGATCACAGGAATAGCCCTAGCATGGGGTTTACGACGTACGGAGTAGTAACCCAAAACTTGACCTGATTCGTCAATAGAGGGCGTGATATTGGCAATCACCCAATAGAAACTACCGTCTTTGCAAATATTTTTGACGTAGGCAAAGATTTCTTTACCTTCTTGAATACTGCCCCACAGCAGTTTAAAAACGGCGCGAGGCATGTCAGGATGTCGAATGACGTTGTGCTGGATACCCAAAATCTCATGTTCTTCGAAGCCAGAAAACTGGATGAAGGTTTGATTGCCGTAAGTGATGCGACCCTTTAGGTCAGTTTTGGAAACGATGAAGTCCTCATCGCGCATCACGATTTCTTTGTCCGTCGGGACAATGTCTCTTAGACCCATGCTTGCTTGCTCCTCGAAAACCGCTGGTTGGCGGGTTGCGTTAATTTTGTGGCGGTCAGAGTCATCGCGTCAACTCGCATTCGTCAGCTTCGGGCCGACAAAAAAGGTTTCGACTTGACCCAGGCTTTTAACCTCGATCATGCCGCGAGCCTCTAGCTCAAACTTGCCCGCCAACAATTCGGCTGTGGCAGAAGAGACATGAATTTTTCCAGGCTGCCCCGTTGACTCCATGCGACTGGCCACATTGACTGTGTCGCCCCACAAGTCGTAAGTAAATTTGCGAACGCCAATCACGCCAGCCACCACGGGGCCGCTGTGAATACCGATGCGCATGTTCAAAGCACCGTTGGTACGTTCGTACAATTCTTTGAGCGCTTCGCACATGTCCATCGCAGCCATGACAGTGGCTTCTGCATGGTCGTCACGGGCATCTGGCACGCCACCCGCCAGCATGTAGCAATCGCCGATGGTTTTGATTTTTTCAAGGCCATGACGCTCTGTGATCAAGTCAAATCTTGAGAAAAGATCACCCAGCATTTCAACCAACGCAGTCGCAGTGATGGTGCGGGTCATCTTTGTAAAACCCACCATGTCGGCAAACAAAACGCTGACCGAAGGACACGCATCGGCAATTCTGGCTTCACCGGATTTCAGGCGTCCAGCAATCTTCTTGGGCAAGATGTTCAGCAACAGTTGTTCTGTTTTTTCTTGCTCTTCACTGAGTTGCTCGTGCTGGCGCTTCAATTGGCGCATGCGCAGTGCGTTTTGGTCGCGCAGGTGTTTCTTGTCAATGCAAGTGGTCACGCGCGCTTTGAGCAAAACCGGATTGAAAGGCTTTGGCAAGTAATCTTCGGCGCCCAACTCAATGCAACGAACTGCATCGTCAATGCCTGAACTGCCTGCTCCACCAGAAATCACAATGACGGGTGGCCAGGCCTGATAAGGTGTTTCGCGAATGACTTCCAACACCTCCATACCGCTCATCACAGGCATTTCCATGTCAAGCAACATGAGGTCAAAAGGCTCACGCATCAAAATTTCGATGGCTTCTTTGCCGTTGTTGGCTTCCCGAATGTTGCGCAACCCCACCGCCTCTAAGGAACGACGTAGCCCCATGCGAAGCATGACACTGTCATCGACCAACAAGACACTGGCGCTTTCTAAGCCTTTGCGGCCCGTAGCAGCCGCTTCAATGGCCAATTCAGGATTTTCTGCCCCAGAGGCAAAATTTAAATTCAACGAAGTCATCTCTTGAGAATTTCGCTAAATCAGGCAGGCAACAAAGATTTGACTTTTTCAATCAATTGTTTGGCCGTGAAGGGTTTTGTGAGGCTGGCATTGGCACCCGATAACAAGGCTGAGTCCAGTCCAAAACGAGCACTGACCACCCGGCTTCCGCCAGAAATGGTCAAAATTGGCACGTCAGGGAAGGTTTCGCGCAATTTGGTCACGAAATCAACGCCATCCATGTTGGGCATCACAATGTCGGAAATGACCAAATCGACCTTGTCTGCCAAGGCAAATTGACGCAGGGCTTCTTGCCCATCAGGGGCTTCAATGACGGAGAAACCGTTCATTTCCAATATTTCACGCACGCCTTCACGCAGCAAGTCTTCGTCGTCCACTAGGAGAATTGTCGCCATGAGCTACCTTTTAGTATTTTTGAATTCAAAAAAATTGATGCAATATTTCGCAATTCTGCAGATTAGATCACAAGATATTGTCAAATTTGACTGAATTGGCGATTCAAGATGGACATTGTTCTCAATTCAATAACGAGTCAAATTGATTCAACAAAAAATGCGCGGGTAAGCCCTAGTCAACTCATTGAGTTGCCAACAAGTTACCTGCAAATTTGGAATTAAATTGGTAATAACACCAAACAAACCAATTCAAGAAATACTGACAAATTGATACACAATACCGCCATATTTAAGAATTGCTTAAAGGAAAAGACGTGTTGAAAAATTTGAACGTAGCCAAACGCTTGATGATTTTGGTCGCATTGTTGGGCACGCTGTCCATTGCGATTGGCATCAATGGCTTGAGCAACATGGCACAAGTCGTGACCAGCCTACAAACCGTTTATGACGACCGCGTAGTCCCTTTGCGTGACCTCAAGGTCATTGCCGATATGTATGCTGTCAATATCGTCGATGCCTCGCACAAGGTGCGCAATGGCAACATCACTTGGGAAGAAGGTCGCAAAAACGTTGACGACGCCGAAAAAGTGATTGCAGAAAAGTGGCAAGCTTACAAAAACACAGTATTGGTTCCTGAAGAGGAAGCACTGGTGGCAGAGATTGAACCTATGTTCAAAACCACCAAAGTTGAATTGGACAAGTTGCGTGAAATTCTGAAGCAAGAAGACAAGCAAGCCATTGCTGAATTCACCGCAGGCCCGCTTTACCCTGCCATCGACCCCATCAGCGGCAAATTCTCTGACCTGATTGAAGTTCAGCTGAAGGTTGCCAAGCAAGAATACGAGGCGTCAAACGCCAACTACAGTCACAACCGCACATTCAGCATTGCGCTGATTTTGATTGGACTCATCTTTGGCGTTGTTTTTGCCTACTGGATTGTGCGATCTGTTAGTGAGCCCTTGGAAAAAGTTCGCAAAATGGTTCGCGAAGTGGCCAAAACTTCAGACTTTTCCATGCGCGTCAAAGTTGACAGCAATGACGAAGTGGGACAAACAGCGCAGGCTTTCAATGCTTTGCTCGAGTCTCAACAAAACGCCATTAAGGAAGTCAACAATGCCGTGTCGGCCATGGCCCAAGGCAATTTCAACAAGCGCGTTGAATCCAATCTGAATGGCGACCTTGGCACGATGAAGGCTGCTGTCAATGCCTCCGTTGACAGCATTCAGCTGACCATTCAAGACATGCGCAAAGTGATGGATGCCCTCTCTCAAGGTGATTTCTCTGTACGTTCTTCTGTGCACGTTCAAGGTGAGTTCAAGCATGCGCTTGACCAAGCCACTTCAGCCATGGAGTCCTTAGATGAAATGATTGGCGGTGTTGGCAGCGTGATGAGTCGCGTTGCACGTGGCGACTTGACACAGCGCGTCACAGCGCAAGGTCGCGGCGACTTGGTCACACTTAAAGACAACATCAACGCCTCTTTGGACTCCATGAGCCAAGCACTGCGTGCGATCCACAGCAACACCCGCCAAGTGGCCACAGCTGCCAACGAAACCAGCAACGCCATTGCCCAAATTTCTGACGGCGCCCAAAACCAAACCCATGCCATTTCGCAAGTGGCTGCTGCGGTTCGCCAAACGGCAACATCTGTGGGCGACGTGTCTCGCAACACCAGCGTTGCAAGTCAGAAATCACAAGAATCTATTGCCATCATGCGTGTGGGCATGCAAAAAATGACTGACATGGTCGATGTGGTCAACAGCATCGCCGTGAACTCCGACAAGATCAACAAGATCACGGAAGTGATTGAGAAGATTGCTAACAAAACCAATTTGCTGTCGCTCAACGCAGCCATTGAGGCTGCTCGCGCTGGCGAACATGGCAAGGGCTTCTCTGTGGTAGCCGAGGAAGTGGGCAAGTTAGCCGCCAACAGCGCCGAAAGCTCTCAAGAAATTGCCCAATTGGTACAGCAAGCTGTGACCGAAACTGCCAAGGCTGTGGCCACGGTTCGAGAAGTCAGCGAAGACATGGCCCGCATCGAAATGGCATCGCGGGAAACAGATCAAATGCTGCAGCGTATTTCTGCTGCATTGGAAGAGCAAAGTAGCGCTGCAGAAGAAATCAATGCCAATGTGTTCAATTTGGACCGCATTGCCAGCAGCAACGCTTCTGCCGCTGAAGAAATTACGGCCAGCGTCATTGAATTGTCAAAAATCGCTGACGGTACACGCCGCGAAGTTGAGAAGTTTTCAACTTAATTTAACGCCTTCTCACTTTACAAAGTAACAAAATGATTTCAACTAAAAACCTACTCACAAGCTTGTTGGTAAGCGCTGCATTTGTGGTTCCTTCCCTTGCTCAAGCAGCTGGAGAGCGCGCCACAAAGGCTGAAGCCGAGGCCATGGTCGCCAAAGGCGTGGCAGCCGTCAAAGCCAAAGGCGACGCTGCCTACGCTGACATCACTGCGCCAAGCAAAACATTTGTCGACCGCGATTTGTATTTGGTGGTTTACGACATGTCGGGCAAGTGTTTGGCACACGGCCAAAATGCAAAACAAGTGGGCAAAGACTTGATTTCTTTGAAAGACCCTGATGGCAAGGAGTTTGTCAAAGAGCGTGTAGAGCTGGCCAGCTCCAAAGCCAAGTTTTGGCAAGATTACAAGTTCACTGATCCTTTGACAAAAACAGTTCAGCCTAAACAAGCTTATTGCGAAAAATTGGGCAACTTGATCGTCTGTGGCGGCATTTACAAGCCCTAAACAGGCGCCTGGCCATTTGCAATTTTGCCTTGGCCAAATCTTCAGGATCAGGTATGACCGTAAATTACAAAGACATGAGCATTGCCAAAAAGCTCATGGTGGCCCCGCTTTTGGTGGCGGTGCTGTTGTTGGCTTTTGGTATTTTTAGCTTTGCCAACATGCGGTCACTTCAGACCAGCGTAAACGACATGCTGGACGTTGCTGTTGCCACTGAAAGAACAGCCATGGAAGCTGAGGCCACAGTTGACGCAACACATGCTGCAGCTTACAGAAGTTTGTCGCTGCTCAACCTGAGAAGCGAGAAAGCTGCAAAGTCCGCAGAAGTGATGATGAGCGAGCAGCTAGCCTCTCTTTTGGAGTTAATCCAAGAAATTGAAGCTGCTGAAGATGAAAGCCTTCGCGGGCTTTTAAAACCCATACAGGCTTACGAAGTTTCAGTGCGCGACGCCTACGATGCCGCCACGTCTGACACCAATCTTGGTGCCATGATGATGCAAGATGCAGACAAGAACTTCGACACACTTTACGAGCTTTTGAACAAGGTTGAGGCAGCCAGCCGAATAGCAGCCACGCAAGCTCAAACAGAATTGAACAAACGCATTGATTTGTTTCAACAGATTCAAATGCTTGCCCTTTTATTTGCCATCGTAGCGGGCTTGTTGCTTGCATACTTTGCAGGTCAAAAAATTGCTAAGCCATTGCGCGCGATGCAATCGCAAATCACAGCCATCGAAAACTCAACCGATTTTTCCAAACGGATCAAAGTAGAAAGCAATGACGAGGTGGGTAAAGCTTCTGCTTCTTTGAATGGGCTCTTGCAGTCATTGCAAAGTGCAGTTCAAGAAGTCAATGCAGTCGTAGGCGCAGTTTCAGCTGGCGACTTTAGCCGTCGCGTAGATGCGCCTTTAAAGGGCGATATGGCCGTCATGAAAGCAGCGATAAACGATTCTGCACAAAGCATCATGCTGACCATGAATGGCTTGAACGAGTTGATGCAAGCTTTGCAAAATGGTCAATTTGCAAAACAAGTCAATTTAAATGTGACTGGCGAGTTTCAGCGTGCAATGACGCAAGCTTCTCAAGCCATGAATGCTTTGAACAGCATGATGAGCGATGTAGGTTCGGTGATGCAAGGCGTCTCACAAGGCAACCTAGCCTCTAGAATTCATGCGCAAGGTCATGGTGATCTCATGACCCTCAAAACCAACATCAATGCATCTTTGGACTCGTTGAGCGGCTCTATGCGCTTGATCAACCAAAATGCACGCCAAGTGGCCACGGCCTCTGCAGAATCTAGCCAAGCCATTGGTCAAATTTCTGACGGCGCCATGAATCAAACACATGCCATTAGCCAAGTGGCCGCGGCAGTTCGACAAACCGCAACATCAGTGACTGATGTCTCAAGAAATACCGAAGTTGCCAGCCAAAAATCCAAAGAGTCTGTGCATCTGGTACGCGATGGTATTCGCAAAATGAATCACATGGTGGACGTGGTCAACAGCATTGCAGCCAACTCTGAAAAGATCAATAAAATTACAGAGGTGATTGAAAAGATTGCAAACAAAACCAATCTTCTCTCCTTGAATGCAGCCATTGAGGCTGCACGTGCAGGCGAACATGGCAAAGGTTTTGCCGTTGTTGCCGATGAAGTTGGCAAACTTGCAGTCAACAGTGCAGAAAGTTCTCAAGAAATTGCTCAATTGGTGCAAAAGGCGGTAGAAGACACCCGTCTTGCTGTCGCTGCAGTTCAAGAAGTCAGTGCCGACATGGCTCGTATTGAAAATGGCTCTCAAGAAACAGATGACATGCTGCAACGCATTGCGTCTGCGCTCGAGGAACAAAGCAGCGCAGTTGAGGAAATCAACGCTAATCTGAACAGTGTTGACAATATTGCACGCAGCAATTCAGCGGCCTCCGAACAAATTACAGCAACTGTCATGGAGTTGTCTAAAATTGCAGACTCGACTCACCGCGAAGTTGAGAAATTCAGACTTTAATGCGCCCATGGATCTGACGTATTTAGAAACCACACTGCAAAACTTAAGAGACAAATGGCCCCATGAGTGGCCAGGTTTGGCAGTGGTTCTAAACAGTTCATTGCAGAAACTGGGATTTGACGCCAATTCAAAGATGCCTGCGCGAAATCGTGCTTTGTATGACTGTATGTTGTCAGTCATTCATGCCATCGAAAAAGATGGTGCGCTTAAAGCCAAAAAGAATCAGGAACCCAGGTACCACAACAGATTGCACTTTGCAGACACCGTTGTGGCACTGACCGTGATGTTGGTGAAGTTGCGCAAACAGTCTGGCCGGGCTTTGAATGCACAACCTGACCACGCCGAATGGCTGGCTTTGTTGATCATGGTGAGCCACGACTTTTTGCACAATGGTCACATCAATCAGTTCCGATCTGAAATTGAAGGCATGACGGTTAAAGCCCTCGTGCCACACATGAAAAAACACAAGGTGAGCGCCAAAGATCAAGCCTTGATCAGCAGCATCATCTTGAAAACGGACCCTGCGTTCGTTGCTGAATCACATCAGTTGATTCAAGGCATTCCCTTCGACATCGCAGATCCTCGGTGCTTATTGGTTCTGATTCAAGAATGCGATATTTTGGCCAGCTCATTGCCTGTCACCGGCAAGTCTCTGACTCAGCAGTTGTCTGAGGAGTGGGCCGACATTGCGCCTGACCGATCTTTAGCCTTGCTGCCCCCTGCTGGCAGAATCTTTTTCCTGAAGCGAATGGCTTTGTTCTCAAGCCCATCAAGCCGCGCTTTGGGCATACAGAAAAACATCAACCGACAATTGGCCGAAATTGAGCTGGCCTGAATGAACTCAAAAATTTCGGCTTAACTGACTCTAAACTGCTCAACTTCTCGGCGCGTGTTGTCTGCAATTTTGGACAACTCAATGACGGTCGCTGTAATTTCTTCACTGGCCGATGCGTTGGACTGTGCAATTTGATTGAGCGTGGTCACATTGGCATTGATTTCGTGAACAGCATTGCTCTGCTCTTCTAGGGCCGCCGAAATGCGTTGCATCATGCCATCTGCCGCGGTTGCACCTGCCTCTATGCGTTCCATGTCGGCGCTAACCTCTTGCACCGTGGCTACTGCGCGGCGTGCTTCAGAGACTGCTTGTTGAACAAGTACGGTAATTTCTTGGGTGCTTTCGGCACTGCTTGCCGCTAACTTGCCCACTTCTTCTGCAACCACTGAGAAGCCTTTGCCATGCTCCCCTGCCCTCGCAGCTTCAATGGCAGCATTGAGCGACAGCAAATTGGTTTTGTTGGCGATGCTTTCAATCACTTCGGTGATCTTGTTGATCTTTTCTGAATTGGCTGCAATGCCATTGACCACCTCAACCATGGTTGCCATTTTGGCTTTGCCATTTCGCACGATGGCAACTGAGTCACGCGAGCTGTGGCTTGCTGCTTCAGTGTTACGAGATACATCGGTCACAGAAGCGGCCGTTTCTTTGACGGCATTGGCCAACTGAGAAATGCCATGCATTTGATTTTGTGCGCCGTCACTGATCTGACTGATGGCCTGGCTGGTTTGATTGGCAGCAGCGGCAACCTGCCGGGTATTGCTGTTGATGTTGCGCATGGCAGCACTTAACGCATCCAATGACTGGTTGATATTGCCTTTGAGGCTGGCCAAATCACCGCGACCTTCGGCTGTGATACGACCAGACAAGTCGCCTGCGGCCACGTTGTTCATGACATGTGTCACGTCGCTGAGCAAAGCTTGCATGGCTGCCATGGCTTGGTCCACTTGATGGCGCAATTCGCCATTGACTTGGCTTGACATGCGTTGACCAAAATCACCATTGTGCAAGGCTGTCATGACTTCAGACAATGCATCCATCGTCGATTTGACGCTGAGTGCACTTGCGTTCACTGCGTCTTTCATGGTTTTTAAATCACCCTGAAGATTGGCTTCAATGGTGACGTCAAATCGGCCAGCAGCAATGGCCTCAACGGCCTTATTCACTTCGGCAATGGCCAACTGTTGGGCCGACATCAGCTGATTGAAAGCCTTGGCGGTTTGACCAACTTCATCGTTGCCAATGTCTTTGATTCTGCGCGAAAAGTCAGAGGAGTTTTCGACAGAGGTGACCATGTTGCGCAAGGCCTGAAGGGGTTCTGTAATGCTCTTCACTTGCCATCGAATGACCACACCAATGACCAACATGACAACCAAAACCAACAAAGAAAACTGCTTGGCATGTTGCCAGAAAATGGCGTCGACATCGTCAATGTAGATGCCCGAGCCGAGCACCCAACCCCAACCGTCGACACGCTTCACATACGACAACTTAGCATAGACTTCGGTTGTAGTTCCACCACCAGCTTGAGGCTTTGGCCAGTTGTAAGTGACAAAACCACCGCCAGCTTGCGTTGCAACCTCACTGAACGCCACGAAAATATTTTTCTTGCCGTCCGTTTTTAGAACTGGGGCATCTTCGCCAAATTGCTGACTGGTTGCACTGTTGAAGTTGGCCGCATCCAAAATTTTGCCATCCAAGGCTGGAACAGTTGAGTGCATCACCATGCGAGGCACAGGCATGGTTTGATCGTTGATCCAAAAATACTCTTTGCCTTCGTAACGCAAGGCTTTAACAGCCATCTTGGCCGCATTTTGCGCATCTTCTTCGCTCAAGGTGCCTGCTTTGGACTGCGCTTGATAGTGACCGATCAGGCCGTGAACCGTTTCAACCAAATGGCGTGTCTTGATTTTGCGGTCTTCAAGCAAGATAGATTTTTCAATGAACAACGCGCTGGTGGCCACCAAAATAAGTCCTAGCAAGGAAAACAGTCCACCCAAAATCAATCGAGATCTAACGTTCATTGAATATTCCAGGCTGCGATGACACAGCACGATTTAAAAACATCATTTTAGAGCTTGAGGCGTCCTCATTGAGGCAGCTGAAGCAAATAAGGTTTGCCTTGCTTTGATAACTTAAGCGGTTTGCAATTTCAGCACGTAGTCATCGTAAGAAATCTGTAGGCTATCAAGCGCATCCATTAAAAATTGCGTAGCTTTTGCAAGGCCGTCATTAGCGCCAGCAGATTGTTCAATTTGCAGCATTTGCCGATAGAGTGGCTCTATGTGTTGAATTGCTTTGTCATTGGGTTTGCGACGCACTGAAAAATAACCCAATAAATTGTTGTTCACATCGTAAGAAGGTGTGACGTTGGCAAAAACCCAGTAATAGGCGCCGTCTTTTCGAATATTTTTAACGAACGCAAAGACTTCTTGCCCCGCTTGAATGCGATCCCACAACAACTTGAAAACCGCTCGAGGCATGTCGGGGTGCCTGACGATGTTGTGTTGTATTCCCATCAATTCATGTTCGGTAAAACCTGAGTACTGATTGAAGGCGCGATTGCCGTAAGTGATTCGCCCTTTGGTGTCAGTTTTGGAGACGATCAAATCGCCTTCTTGCATGACGATTTCTTGGTTGAGCGGGGTGATGCGCATAGGTGTGGCTTGAATGACAAAAATTGAACAGCTCAATTTTCAACTTCAAGCTCACCCGCAAACTTGATGCAGGTCAATAAACCGACGAATGCCCGAAAGTGCTAGCTTGTCTGAATGTTTTGAATTTCTTTTTCAATGGCCGCGTGAATTCCCAACTCTTTGGAGGCCGGCGAGGAAAAGGTGATGATCTTTAAAAACCCCTTGCGACCTGCCGGCGTTGCAACCGTTTTGTGGGCCACGAAATCAATCTTTTTCCACTCTCTTGCCAAGGCTTCACCCATGCCAATGCCAAAGTTGGTGGATGCGCTGGCCATGACGTCTGACTCATTTAAAAACACGACAAGCCATTTGAGGTCCCAATCAAACGGGGCGCCCTGCACTGCTTCGTGATTTTTTTGCACCAAGGCAAAATCTGATTGAATGATGCAATGCTCGGTCCAATCTCGCCAAAGGCCAATCACACCGCACTCGTCTAAGATGGGGCGCAGCAATTCGACAGAATGCTTTTCAAGTTCAGATTCAAATTGGTTGATGCGGCCGTTGTGACCAAAATCATGCGCAATGCACGCCAGCAATGCACAAGCTGCCCACTCTGCGTTGAAGCTTTTGCTAAGCTGCGACTGAATGGCAATTTGAACACTGACCGTGGTAATAGCATCGGCAAAATGCAATCTGTTGTGGTACAGCGGTTCTGTTTGAAAAATATCATTGGCAAAAGAAGCTTCTATGTCTTGAGCCACTCGATCGGCTGCCCTGAGCATTTGCGCGGCAGAAACCGACACAGTGCTTTCGTTGATTCCTAAATAACGAACGCACTCTTTTAACACCCAAGGAAGGCCGACCCAATCGCCATGCCATGAGGCCCTTAGCGCACTGTAAGAGCTTTCCAAACACTGTTGCCATGACTTGTCATCACGAACCAAAAAACCAGAGAAAGGCGTTGTTTGCATCCATCGCTCCTTCTTATGGCATTGAATTCAATGAAAAAAAGTTTGACACGTGACAGTCAACTTTTATTTGCTAAATTTGATGGCATTGGCCATGGCTTGCTGAAGCAAGAGGCCTTCCATGATGACCACCAACAAAGGTGAGTAACTGATGAGCAAGTCACGCGCTTGATCGTTTCCAATCACTTTGCACACTGCGTCTGTTTTGGCACGAATGGAGGCAGCCCTGATGCCGCCTTTTAAAATAGCCGCTTCGCCAAAAGACTGACCTTCTGGAATGACCGCAAATGCATCGCCAGATGCACTGACCAACTCAACAGTGCCTTGCTGCAAAAAATACAAGTGCGTGGCTTGATCACCCACTTTGCAAATGAACTGGCCCGCTTCAAATGTTTCCGTTTTGAAATCGCTCAATTTACACCTCTTATGGGGTCAATATGCGCTTGATGATGGTGGCCAAAATAGCCCTCACCTCTGATGGCAGTACGTTGATGATGGAGTCCACTTTGTGGAAATCGATGATTTTGAGTTGAATGGACGTGGCAGCAACAGCGGTGTACCTTGAGGGCAAACCCACCATGCCTTCAGACAAGCCAAGCACGGCACCTGGGCCCACGGTGTAGGTTTTATTTTTGTGGGTAATTTGAACCTCGCCACTCACAATGAAAAAGCCTTCTTCAAATTGCTCACCTGCTCGAATGAGTACTTTGTGAGGCAAAAACATGGTGGCGTTGAGCAAGGGCGTGCTCAGCATGGACACGTACAACCGTTCCTCGCCTTTGAATTGCCCAGATTGAATGGCTTGCATTCCCTCTTGGGAATTCAAGAAATTGATACCTAACTTGCTCAGCTTTTCGTTATCGACTGCAAAAAGTGGACCGTTGCTTGACATTCATAAACCTTTGTTGATGAGCGGGCCGGTGAAGGTGTCCCTGTTTACGATTTTCGTGTCATTCTAATCGTTGAATTTATATTCCACGCACAACAAATAGGATTTTAGTAAGCCTCTAGAATCCAGTCTTCTCTTAACAGGTTCACTTTGAGCAACTCCACCCCACTGGTCAAACCAATTCCTCGCTGGACTTGGTTGCTTTTGTTTGGCTGGCTGTTTTACAGCCTTGCAGCCATGGGATGGTATTTCCTCAACGATCCTGTGTTCATGGGCAGTTTTTGCAGGTCAATTTAAGATGAAAATAAACAAACAAGTCTCTGCGTCTTTGCACGAAGAACAAATTTTGCAGCCTCAGCGCGCTGCGGCCGACAGGGTCATGCTAAGCATGATGGTCTTTTTGCTGATTGTTTGCTTCGTTTGCGCCTATTTCACAGACACCTGGAATCTAACTGCAGCAGTTGGGCTACCCGCGTTGCTAGTGCCATGGGCCATTTACAAAGGTGCACCGGGTTCATTGGCCTCCCGAATTGCCATTGCTTGTGCCTTGATGGTTTTTTCTGCACTCAACATTCAGCAAAGCCAAGGCATGATTGAAAGCCACTTTGGCATCTTTACCCTGCTTGCTTTTTTGTTGTACTACCGCGATTGGCGCGCCATTGTGGCGGCAGCCGGACTCATTGCTGTTCACCATCTACTTTTTGGTTATTTGCAAGCCCAACAAATGGCCGGCATCACTGTGATCGAAGGGCAAATTCACATCGGCACCATCATTTTGCATGCAGCCTATGTTGTCTTTGAAGCGGCTGTGTTGATTTTCATGGCCATCACATTGCGCCGCGAAGCCGTAGAGTCTGCTTTGGTTGCAGAACTTTCAAGCCAAATCAGTGAAGGCGATTTTTCAGCGCGAGGCGCAACGGTCAGTGCCACGGACTCGCCCCTTCTCTTCAAAGTATCTCAAATGCAGAAATCCTTGCAATCGACGTTGCAAGATATTGTGAGCGTTATGACGGCAGTGGCGCAGGGCCACCTAGACAGACGCGTCACTGTGGCAGCCAAAGGTGACTTGGGCGCCTTGAAAGAGAACATCAATCAAAGTATCCAAGTGCAGCAGCTGGTATTTCAAGACATCACCCATGTCATGCAAGGCGTGGCCAACGGTAACTTTGCATTGAGAGTGACGGCAGAAGCCAAGGGTGAGCTGGACGTCCTGAAACAAAACATCAACCAAAGCATGGCAGCCCAACAGACCGTGTTTCAAGACATTACCCATGTCATGCAAGGCGTTGCTCAGGGCAATCTGCAAAGACGTGTCATTGCGCAAGCCCTGGGCGAACTCGATCAGCTCAAACAAAACATCAACCAATCTCTTGATGCCCTGCGCAGTGCCATGACCACCATACATGGCAACGCGCGTCAGGTGGCTGCCGCTTCAGGGGAAGCCTCAAATGCCATTGGTCAAATCTCGGATGGTGCTCGCTCACAGACCGATGCCATCAGCCAGGTGTCCAATGCAGTTCGACAAACCGTGACATCTGTGGCCGAAGTGTCTCAAAACACTGAATTGGCAAGTCAAAAATCGCGTCAGTCCTTTGTTTTGGTTCGTGCCAGCATGGAAAAAATGGACGAGATGGTCAAAGTCGTCAACAACATTGCCAGCAATTCAGAAAAGATCAACAAGATCACCGATGTCATTGAAAAGATTGCCAACAAAACCAATTTGCTGTCTCTGAACGCCGCCATTGAAGCGGCTCGCGCCGGCGAGCATGGCAAAGGCTTTGCTGTGGTTGCCGATGAAGTGGGCAAATTAGCCCTGAACAGTGCTGAGAGCTCACAAGAAATTGCACTCTTGGTTCAGCAGGCTGTTGAGGAAGCACGCATTGCTGTGACAGCTGTGGGCGAAGTAAGCCAAGACATGCTGGGCATTGAGCGTGAAACACAAGCCACTGACGAGATGCTGCAACGCATTGCAGCAGCCCTCGAGGCGCAAAGCACTGCCGTTGAGCAAATCAATTCAAACCTCAACAATTTGGACCAAATTGCACACAGCAATTCAGCGGCCTCAGAAGAGATTGCTGCAACTGTTGTTGAACTCTCTAAGATTGCTGACGCTACGCAACGTGAAGTTCAGCGCTTCCAAACTTAAGAACGACCAGACACGGATGTGTCTGGTGTCTTGTAGGCATTAAATCTTGAACTTCTCGACCTCGCTGCGCGTTGCATCGGCAACGCGCGAGAGTTCGATCACAGTGGCACTGATTTCGTCAGATGCAGAGGCGTTGTTATCAGCGATGCGATCCAAGCTACCCACGTTTGCATTGATCTCTTCAACCGCGGCACTTTGCTGCTCCATGGCAGCAGAAATACGCTCAAGCATGCCATCGGTGGCATTGGCACTGGCTTCGATGTTGCGCATGTCTTCTGCAACTTGCTGAACTGTGGCAACTGCTCGTGCTGCTTCTGCAGCAGCCTCTTGCACCAACAAGGTAATTTGTTGCGTGCTTTCTGCACTGCTACTGGCCAACTTGCCAACCTCTTCGGCAACCACCGAGAAACCTTTGCCATGTTCGCCAGCGCGAGCCGCTTCAATGGCGGCATTCAGTGACAACAAATTAGTCTTGTTGGCAATGCCTTCAATCACTTCAGTAATTTTGTTAATCTTGCCTGAGTTGGCCGCAATGTTGTTCACCACTTCAATCATGATGTCCATTTTGCTTTGGCCACTCTTCACCAACTCAATGGCGGCACGAGACTTGACGCTGGCCTCGGCTGTATTGCGAGCCACGTCCATGACCGCTGAAGTGGTTTGCGTCAAGGCAGCCAAAACCTGGCGCATAGCGTGCTTTTGATTTTGTGCTCCATCTGCAATTTGACCGATGGCTGTGGTGAACTCGCTAGCGGCTGAGGCCACCTGGCGCGTGTTCAAGTGAATGGCCTTCATGGTGCCAGCCAGGGCATACAAAGAAGTATTGAGATTTTCTTTGAGAGTGGCCAGTTCGCCGCGACCATTGCCTTCGACTCGAACAGTTAGATTGCTTTGCGACACACTTTGCATGACTTGGCCAATTTCGCCCAGCATGCTTTGCAAAGCACTCATGGCCAAACTGGCTTGGTCCAGGGCTTGTTTGAATTCACCTTTGCCATTGGAACTAGATTGCACATCAAATTGACCGTTGTACAAGGCCAACATGACGTGGTTCAAATCGCGCATGGTGGTTTGAATACCGTCGGCACTTTCGTTAACGGAATTTTTCATACGCAACAAATCGCCTTTGAGGTCGGCATGCACACGTCCAGAAAATTCTCCCTCGGCCATTTGTCCGACCACCGCACTGACTTCCGCAATGGCTTTTTGTTGGGCGTCTAACAAGGCATTGAAGGACTTGGCCATTGCGCCAATTTCATCACCTGATTTAATGCGAACACGCTGACTGAAGTCGCCTTTGGCTTCGATGTCTTCAATGGCTGTTTGTAATTGACTGACGGGTTTAACAATGGTGCTGGTGACCCAATAGCTAATCAGACCGCCTAGCACCAAGCCAATGACGCCGCCCAATAACAAAGCGTTGCGTGACTGCGTACTGCCTTCAACAATGGTCTGCGCCATGGCGTTGGCTTCGTCCACTTGGACTTGACGCAATTCACCAAGCACGTCACCCAAAGCGGTGCTACGCTCGTCAAAGTCTTCCATCAACACATTACCTGCTTCAATGCCTTTGGTAATGTAAATCTCGGTCATCTGTTTACCGAGCTCGTAAAAGGCGTCGAAGTTTTTGTCGATTTCTGCCAGCTTTTTCAAAGCCTCAGCATCTTGTTCGCTTTCAAACATGACGCGAAACTTAGCAACATTCTTCTTAAATTCTTGTGCATATTTATCGGCCTCACCAAAGCTATCGCGATTGTGTGTGGCCGCTGCATCTTGCAAGAATTGCTGAACTTGTGTGACATCCAAAACCATTTCGTCAGCTGTCAACGCAAAGGGCAAACTCTCCCTTTGAATTTGCTGTGCCGCCTGCAAGGTCTCTTTTTGAAAGTACAAAACGACCGACATGGCGGCCAAGAAAACGCAAATGACGATGGCAAAGCCTGCGGTGAGGCGCGATCCGATTTTGAGATGGGTCAACACTTTAGAACATCCATTTCAAACCGATGGTGACAACATTTTGTTTGTTGGTACGACCCACGCTGGTGTCCAGTTGCAAGTCTTCCATCACGTTAAAGCGCAGACCTGTGGCCACTGTAGGCTTCTCGTGTTGCATGCCAAATTTTTCAATGTGAACCGTCACGTCACCGTAGGCGCGTTCCCACGCCACACCCCACGTGCGAACCCTTTGCGAGCTAGAAGCATCGAGGGCGCCAACATTGGTATGCAAGCTACCCAGTGTTGTACTGTTGCATGAGAACAAAGCATTGACATAGGGCTTAGATGAATCGCCCTCGACACGGGCATAACCAGCCACAGCGCCAAAGTTGCAGCCATTGTCTTGCGATGGTGTGATTCTGAATTTGGCTTGAATGTTTTGCGTTTGAATGCCTGTGCCAACTTCGCGTGAGATGCCCGCGCCCAACTCAATGTTATCGACTGGCGCGAAAGCAGGTGCAACGGTCCATGAGCGAGTGCCGCCAGGCGCGCGTGTCCACCACATTTCAACATGGCCATCGCCTGTGTCGTTGACGCTGGCATCGTCAACAGTGAGGGGGCGACCGGCTTGGGCGGGCATGCTGGCTGACAATGCCGCCAACAAAACAAAACAAGAACTGAAAACAGCAGTGGTTGAAGGCATAAGTTTGGAAATCATGAAAGATAGGTTCTAGTTAGTAACAGTTTTTTGTTAGCGTAACCTAATTTTGGCTTTCTTATGAATGCGATAAACACAAATTTAGCTAAAGCAAAGAAAGCTTTGCTGCTAAAAAAATCTAAGGACTTATTTTGTATTCAAAAACAAAAAAGCCCCTTGCGGGGCTGTCTTGTTAATTTCTAAATGGAAATTTGGAGGCGCGGGCCGGAGTCGAACCGACCTACACGGATTTGCAATCCGGTGCATAACCGCTTTGCTACCGCGCCGTTTTTTTCGACAAAAAAGGGAAGCTGTTGCTTCCCTATTTGCTGAAAGACCTTGGTTAGGCTTTCAATGTTTGGAGCGGGATAAGAGGCTCGAACTCTCGACCTATACCTTGGCAAGGTATCGCTCTACCAACTGAGCTAATCCCGCATTTGCAATCAACTCGGCATTGTATGCTGATTTGTTTGCGATGAATGAATTGTAGCGCAATTTTTAGGAATTTTTAAAGTCCCCGCAAAAAATCTATCAATGTTTGATGGCGCCTTCTTTGCTTGCAGTTTTGGCATCGGCCGAAACAGATGGCGCCACGGCTTCGGGCTCTTCTTCAGGCAAGGCTTGTGGCATTTTTTCCAAAGCCACTTCAAGCACTTTGTCGATCCATTTGACGGGCACAATTTCTAGACCATTTTTGACGTTCTCGGGAATGTCTTGCAAGTCTTTGACGTTGTCTTCCGGAATTAGAACGGTCTTGATGCCACCACGCAAAGCAGCCAACAGCTTCTCTTTCAAGCCGCCAATGGCTGTGACCTCTCCGCGTAAAGTAATTTCGCCAGTCATGGCCACATCGGCTCTCACGGGTATACCTGTCATGGCCGAAACCATGGCCGTGGTCATGGCAGCGCCAGCACTTGGGCCATCTTTGGGTGTTGCACCATCGGGCACGTGAATGTGCAAATCTTTTTTCTCAAAGACATCGTCTTTGATACCCAACATGCGCGAACGGCTGCGAACCACGGTACGCGCTGCTTCGACAGACTCTTTCATGACGTCGCCCAGAGAACCGGTGCGCGTAATGACACCCTTGCCAGGCATGAGGGCCGCTTCGATGGTGAGCAAGTCGCCGCCGACTTCGGTCCAAGCCAAGCCCACCACTTGACCAACTTGATTGGCAGCTTCAGCGCGGCCATAGGTGTACTTCTGCACGCCCAAGAAGTCGTTCAGGTTGTCGGGTGTGACCAGCACTGGAGCCGTCATTTGTTTGAGCAACAAACTTTTAACCACTTTGCGGCAAATTTTGGAAAGCTCTCGCTCGAGTGAACGCACGCCCGCTTCGCGGGTGTAGTAACGAACCACATCGCGCACAGCCGCGTCGCTGATGCTTAACTCTTCGTTTTTCACGCCATTGTTTTTCATTTGTTTGGGCAACAAATATTTGATGGCAATGCTGGTTTTTTCGTCTTCCGTGTAGCCCGACAAACGAATGACTTCCATGCGGTCTAAGAGCGCAGAAGGAATGTTCATGGAATTTGAAGTGGCCACAAACATGACGTCGCTCAAATCAAAATCGACTTCGACGTAATGATCGCCAAAGGTGTGATTTTGTTCGGGGTCTAAGACTTCGAGCAATGCGCTGGAAGGGTCGCCGCGAAAGTCGGTGCCAAGCTTGTCAATTTCATCTAGCAAGAACAAAGGATTGCGTGTGCCGACCTTGTTCAAACTTTGGAGCACCTTGCCAGGCATGGCACCAATGTAGGTGCGGCGGTGACCGCGAATTTCGGCCTCGTCGCGCATACCGCCCAAGGCCATGCGCACGTATTTGCGGCCTGTGGCTTTGGCAATGGATTGACCCAATGAAGTTTTGCCCACGCCAGGGGGACCCACCAAACACAAAATAGGCGCTTTGACTTTGTCAACGCGCTGCTGCACCGCCAGGTATTCCATGATGCGGTCTTTGACTTTTTCAAGACCGTAGTGGTCTTCGTTGAGCACGCCTTCGGCATTGCCCAAGTCGTGCTTGATTTTGGTCTTCTTGCTCCAAGGCAGGCCCGTCAGTACTTCGATGTAGTTGCGCACCACAGACGCTTCAGCCGACATGGGCGACATGAGCTTGAGTTTTTTAAGCTCGGCATCGGCCTTTTTGCGTGCCTCTGCAGGCATTTTGGCTGCCTTGATTTTCTTTTCGATCTCTTCGATGTCAGCGCCCTCTTCGCCTTCACCGAGTTCTTTTTGAATGGCCTTGACTTGCTCGTTCAAATAAAAATCGCGCTGGTTCTTTTCCATTTGGCGCTTGACACGGCCACGGATTTTTTTGTCCACATTCAAGATGTCGACTTCGCGCTCGAGTTGCGTAAAAAGGTTTTCCAATCGATCTCGGATGCTGGCCAAGTCAAGCACGACTTGCTTGTTCTCTAACTTAAGAGGCAAGTGCGCGGCAATGGTGTCCGCCAAACGACCGGGCTCATCAATGCTAGAAATTGAAGTAAGAATTTCGGGCGGAATTTTTTTGTTGAGTTTGACGTACTGGTCGAACTGCTGCATGACCGCGCGGCGCAGCGCTTCAATTTCGCTGCTTTGCTCGGCTTTTTCGGCGGTAACTTCAATGGGCATGACGGTGGCGACAAAATGCGCCTCGCCATCTGCAATGGTTTGAACCTTGGCGCGTTGCTGCCCTTCAACCAAAACCTTAACGGTGCCGTCAGGCAACTTCAGCATTTGCAAAATGGTTGAAACGCAACCGACTTCGAACATGTCGGTGGCTTCAGGCTCATCTTTGGCCGCTGTTTTTTGCGCCACCAACATGATCCGGCGATCGGTGAGCATGGCGCTCTCTAGGGCCTTGATGCTTTTGGGGCGTCCCACAAAAAGTGGAATGACCATGTGAGGAAAGACCACGACATCGCGCAAAGGCAACATCGGCAAGTCGAGCAGTTCAGCGGGCAGAGGTGTGTGTCCAGACATTTGATTCCCTTGGGTTTGGGGGATAGATGGCCCCTGTTTTACCGATTTCAAGCCTTGAGTTCATAGGGTTAATGATCGGATTCAGGGGGGGGGCTGGAAAAAATTCAAGCTTGCTTGGCCGACTCTCGGTAGACCAGCAGGGGTACGTGGTTTTCTTCGATGGTAGACGCGTCCACCACCACTTTTTCGACGTTGCTTGCATTGGGCAGCTCAAACATGGTGTCGATGAGCGCTTGCTCCAAAATGGAGCGCAAACCGCGCGCACCCGTTTTACGGTTGAGTGCTTTTTTAGCAATGGCATGCAAGGCTTCGGGGCGAATTTCGAGCTCGACGCCTTCCATGTTGAGCAACTGGCCAAATTGTTTGACCAAGGCATTTTTAGGTTCGGTCAAAATTTGAACCAAGGCTTCTTCTGTGAGCTCGGCCAACGTGGCCACCACAGGCATACGTCCAACCAGTTCGGGAATGAGGCCGAACTTGATCAAATCTTCGGGCTCAACTTCTGTGAAGACTTCGGTCAGTGAGCGTTGCTTTTTGCTTTTGACGACGGCGCCAAAACCAATGCCAGAGGCTTCTGTTCGGTTTTCGATGACTTTTTCTAAGCCTGCAAATGCGCCACCGCAAATGAACAAAATATTGGTGGTGTCAATTTGCAAGAAGTCTTGATTGGGATGCTTGCGGCCGCCTTGCGGTGGCACGCTGGCCATGGTGCCTTCAATGAGCTTGAGCAAGGCTTGCTGAACGCCCTCACCCGACACGTCACGCGTGATGGAAGGGTTGTCAGACTTGCGTGTAATTTTGTCGATCTCGTCGATGTAAACAATGCCGCGCTGGGCACGTTCGACGTCGTAGTTGCAACTTTGCAGCAACTTGGACACGATGTTCTCGACGTCTTCACCCACATAACCAGCTTCGGTCAGGGTGGTAGCGTCGGCCATGACAAAAGGCACATCCAGCATGCGCGCCAAAGTTTGGGCCAACAAAGTTTTGCCGGAGCCAGTAGGTCCAATTAGCAAGATGTTGCTCTTGGCCAATTCGACGTCTTCTTTTTTGGCGCCTTCTTTGTGCTTTAAACGCTTGTAGTGGTTGTAAACAGCCACGGCCAAAGTGCGCTTGGCTTTTTCTTGACCAATGACGTAGTTGTCCAAATTGGTTTTGATGTCCAGGGGCGTTGGCAAACCATTTTTGGTGTCTTTGGCAATTTCTGTCGCTGGCAATTCGTCACGAATGATGTCGTTGCACAAATCAATGCACTCGTCGCAAATGAAGACCGAGGGTCCTGCGATGAGTTTCTTCACCTCGTGCTGGCTTTTGCCGCAGAAGGAGCAATACAAATTCTTTTCGGTAACCGAGCCTTTTTTATCGGCCATAAACAACGCCTTGTGGTTCTATTTTCCCAATGATAACGAAAGAAAAACGGCGCTCTCCCAGAAAGGGGGCGCCGTCTTCAAAAAACAGGGCTGAAACCTCAATTTCTGCCCTGTTGTGTTGCGTCTCAGGGACGTTTTGCGATCACTTGATCAATCAGGCCGTATTCTTTGGCCTCATCGGCGGACAAATAATAGTCACGCTCGGTGTCCAATTGGATCTTTTCTAAGGGTTGGCCAGTGTTTTCGGCCAAGATGCGGTTCAATTGCTCACGTGTTTTGAGAATTTCACGGGCGTGAATCTCAATTTCGGTGGCTTGTCCGCGGGTGCCGCCCAAGGGTTGGTGGATCATGACCTTAGAGTTGGGCAAAGAAAAACGCTTCCCTTTGGTACCAGCAGACAACAAAAACGCACCCATGCTGGCCGCCATTCCGGTGCACAACGTAGACACATCGGGTTTGATGAAGTTCATGGTGTCGTAAATGGCCATGCCAGCGCTGACGGAACCGCCAGGTGAGTTGATGTAAAAAGAAATGTCCTTTTCAGGATTTTCGCTTTCCAAAAACAACAACTGGGCTACCACGGAATTGGCGGTGTAGTCATTGACCTCGCCCACCAAGAAAATCACTCGCTCCTTGAGCAAACGTGAGTAAATGTCGTAGGCGCGCTCGCCGCGGCCTGACGTTTCGATCACCATGGGCACATTGCCCAAGGCTTGAATGTCGAGTGAGTTCATGGTTTTTCCAAACTGCAAAGGGTTCAATCGATTAGGCTTGCTGACCCATCAATTCGTCGAACGTGATGGCTTTTTCAGTCACTTTGGCTTTAGACATGATGAAGTCGGACACATTGGTTTCAATGACCACGGCTTCAACTTCGGCCAAGCGCTGTTGGTCGCCATAGTACCAACGTGAGACGTCTTCTGGACGCTCGTAGCTGGAAGCCAGTTCTTCGATGTGGGCTTTGATTTGCGCTTCTGTGGCATTCAAAGCATTGGCCTTGACCAACTCGGCCACTACCAAGCCCAAACGCACACGGCTTTCGGCTTGAGGGCGGAAGATATCGTCCGGGATAGGCGCTTTGTCGGCATCTTTGATACCGCGCTGCTTGAGGTCGGCACGTGCGCCGTCTTTCAAACGCTCAATTTCGCTTTGCACCACTGACTGGGGCAAGTCGAGTTCGGCTTTTTCGACCAACGCATTCATGGCGGCTTGTTTGTTACGGCCTTGCAAGCGGAATTTCACTTCACGCTCGAGGTTTTTACGAATGTCTGTGCGCAGACCTTCAACAGATGCGTCGGCAATGCCCAATGACTTGGCCAAGGCTTCGTTGACTTCTGGCAAGTGCGCCGCTTCAATTTTCTTCACTGTGACCAAGAAGTCGGCTGTTTTGCCAGCCACGTCTTGACCGTGATAGTCGGCCGGAAATGCCAATGGGAAAGTTTTGCTTTCGCCATTTTTCATACCGCGAACCGCTTCTTCAAACTCTTTCAACATTTGGCCTTCGCCAACTAAGAACTGGAAGTCGGCAGCTTTGCCACCGGAGAATACTTCGCCGTCGATCTTGCCTTCGAAGTCAACCGTAACGCGGTCGCCGTCAATGGCAGCCTCTGTTGCAGGACGCTGGGAAAACGTACGACGCTGCTTACGCAAAATATCAACCGTTTTGTCGATGGCTTCTTCGGTCACTTCGGCGTTGAGTTTTTCAACGGTGGCGGTACTCAGGTCGCCCAACTTAACTTCTGGGTAAACCTCGAAAATGGCTTCAAAAGACAACTCACCTTCGGGTGCGCCTTCTTTTTCAGAAATGCGGGGCTGGCCGGCAACACGCACTTTGGCTTCGTTGGCGGCAATGGCAAAAGCCTCGCCCACTTTGTCGTTCATCACTTCGTATTGAACTGAATAACCGTAGCGCTGGGCCACCACGTTCATGGGCACTTTGCCTGGACGGAAACCGTCCATCTTGACGGTGCGTGCCAATTTCTTCAAACGGGCATCGACTTCAGATTGGATCGCTGTCACAGGCAGTGACAAGGTCATTTTGCGTTCCAATTTTTCCAATGTTTCTACAGTAACTGCCATGTTTTTCTCTAGTTGTGTCTAAATAAGTGGTGCGCGGGGCGGGACTCGAACCCGCACAGTATTGCTACCGTCAGGACCTAAACCTGGTGCGTCTACCAATTTCGCCACCCGCGCGGGTCCCATCCATATGGGTTGAATCGGTCAACCTTCTATTTTAACCATGGAAGTGAAGACTTCTGAGAAGAAGTCCCCATATCCTTGAGCAGGCCTTGAAGACCTCATGGCTTTAGGGCTTTAAAGCTGATTAATGAGCTTTTGCCGGCGGCGATACCCTGAACCATGCCGCGTACATGGCGGGCAATGCCAAAAGCGTCAGTGCCGTTGCCACAATCAAGCCGCCCATGATGGCCACCGCCATGGGTCCCCAAAACACGCTTCGTGACAAGGGAATCATGGCCAAGACGGCGGCAGCGGCTGTTAGTACGATGGGGCGCAACCGCCTGACGGCAGACTCCACAATGGCCTCCCATGCAGGCACGCCAGCAGCCCTGTCTTGCTCAATTTGGTCAATCAGAATGACCGAATTGCGCTGAATCATGCCCATTAATGCAATAACGCCCAACAAGGCGACAAACCCAAAGGGCCGGTCAAGAACCAGTAAAGCGCCAGCTACACCGGCCATACCCAGGGGGCCAGTAAGGAACACCAACATGGCACGGCTAAAGCTTTGTAGCTGCAACATCAACAAAGTGAAGGTCACAAACAACATGAGTGGCATGCCGGCAGCTATCGACGCAGAACCTTTGGAACTTTCTTCCACGGCACCCGCCACTTCGATGCGATAGGCGCCATCGCCCGCCGTTTTCCAAGAAGCTTCCAACTTTTTCAATTCGGGCAGCAACTGGCTGGTAACGGTGGCACCTTGGACGCCTTCAATCAAATCTGCGTTGACTGTGATGGCGTAGTCACGCCCTTCACGCCACATCACGCCAGGCTCCCAATTGAACACCGGCTTGGCAATTTGCAACAAGGGAATTGACTTGCCCGATGCGGTGGGCACATAAGCGCCAGCCAAATCGGTAATGGCATCGCGTTCTGACTGCGGTTGACGAAACACGATGTCGATCAATTTATCGCCATCGCGGTACTGCCCCACCGTAGAGCCAGAGGCCATGGTACGTGAGGCCTGAGCAATTGATTGGCTGGTCACACCCAATGCACGTGCCTTTGCTTGATCAACTTCTAGTCGGATGACCTTGATCGATTCATTCCAGTTGTCGTTGACGCCACGCGTATTGCTGTTGGCGCGCATGGCCGCTTTGACTTCATCGGCTTTTAAACGCAAAGCAGCAGGGTCATCTCCCACCACACGAAACTGCACAGGATAAGGAACAGGCGGTCCATTGGGCAGCAGCTTAACGCGCCCTCGGACCTCTGGAAATTCAGTGGCCAGCAATTCTGGCAATTTGATGCGCAGCGACTCACGAACCTTCAAATCTTTCGGGATCACGATCAATTGCGATACGTTGGTTTGTGGAAATACCTGATCGAGTGGCAGATAGAAACGCGGCACACCCGAACCCACCCAAGTGCTGACAGAGTTGACGCCCTTTTCTGCCATCAACCGTTTTTCAATTCGTTTGGCCACCTCGTCACTGGCCGCAAAACTAGACCCCTCAGGCAACCAGAGATCTACCATGATTTCTGGACGACTTGAGTCCGGGAAGAACTGCTGCTGCACCTTTCCCATGCCCACAATGCCCAAGGCGAACAAGACCAAGGTAATGGCAATGGTTTTCCATTTATTGAACACACACCACGTAACTGCACGACGGAAAGCGTTGTAAAACGGTGTGTCAAACATTTCATGAATGACTGCATCGTCTGACGCAGCAACATGAGGTGGCACTTTCAAGAGCAAGGTGCCGAGGTAAGGCACAAAATAAACCGACGCCACCCAACTGATGAGCAACGCAATGACGGTCACTGCAAAGATGGCAAAGGTGTATTCACCCGTCATGGACTTGGCCAAACCAATCGGCAAAAATCCAGCCGCAGTGATCAAGGTGCCCGTCAACATGGGCATGGCCGTGAGTTCGTAAGCAAAGGTGGCGGCACGCACTTTGTCGTAGCCCTCTTCCATTTTGCGAACCATCATTTCAACCGCAATGATGGCGTCGTCTACCAGCAAACCTAGCGCAATGATGAGCGAACCCAGCGAAATTTTGTGCAGACCAATGTGAAAGTAATCCATGGCCAAAAACGTGACGGCCAAGACCAATGGAATGGTGATGCCCACCACCAAACCTGGACGAATGTCCAAGGTCCAACGCCGCCACAAGGGGTGAACGCCAGGTCGTTTGTGCAAACCCAATGCCAGAAAACTCACAGCCAACACAATGGCAACCGCTTCAACCAAGGTCTGGAGAAATTCGTTCACAGACTTTGAAACAGCCTGCGGCTGATCTTGAACTTGGATTAACTTCACCCCAGCAGGCAAACCCGCCTCAATGTCTTGCGCACTCAACTTAAGGGCCTTGCCCAATTGAATGATGTCGCCTCCCTTGGCCATAGAAACACCCAAGCCAATCACTTGCTCACCGTTGTGTCGAACTTTGACCAAAGGTGGATCGATGTAGTCTTGTTTGATGTTACCTAAATCACCCAACTTAAGTTGTTGACCAGAGGCGCCACGGATAGGCATTTGCCGGAGAGCCTCTAGGCTGTTGAACTGGCCATTGACGCGAAGCTGAATGGCGTCCTTGGGCAAGTTCAAAGTGCCTGCAGATTCGACTGCGTTTTGTTGACCCAACTGCGCAATCACAGCGCCCATGTCGAGGCCCATGGCTGCCAATTTCTTTTGAGAAATTTCAACAAAGACTTTTTCGTCTTGGACACCAAACAACTCAACCTTGGCGACGTCTTGAACCCGCAGAATCTTTTGACGTACTTCGTCAGCAAACTTTTTCACCTCTGCCGGTGTGAATCCATCGGCTTGCAAGGCGTAGATCACACCGTAAACATCGCCAAAATCGTCCACAAAGAAGGGCCCCAACACACCCGCAGGCAAGGTGCCACGCATGTCGCCAATTTTCTTTCGCACGGTGTACCAAACATTGGCCACTTCGGCAGGTTTGGAGTAGTCTTTGATTTGGAAAATGATTTGTGCTTCGCCAGGCTTGGAGTAGCTTCGAATCTTGTCTGCGTAAGGCACTTCTTGAAGCGTACGCTCTAACTTATCAGTCACTTGCTCAGCGACTTGCTGGGCAGTTGCACCTGGCCAGTAGGCACGTACCACCATCACACGAAATGTGAAGGGTGGATCTTCATCTTGGCCTAAGTTGAAAAAAGCAAAGACGCCCAAGAGCATCAAAACCAGCATCAAGTATCGGGTCAGCGCAGGATGGTCCAGCGCCCATTTGGACAGGTTAAAGCCTGCTTTAGGTTCGGTGCGCATGGTTTATTTTCCTGCTGCAGGCGCGCTGGCGTCAGGCTTGTAAATGGTCACTTTTTGGCCTTGCGACAAAACATGCACACCCGCACTGACAATTTGCTGGCCAGGTTTTAAACCTGAAGCAATGACCACGTCGTTGCCGTCTGCTGTGGCAACTTCCACCACTTGCGAAACAACTGTGCTGGACGCAGCATCAAACACCCACACAGCCGTTTTTTGGCCGTCTTGCCTCAAGGCACTGGTAGGCACTTTGATGACGTTGGGTTGGCTGCCCGCGAGTTGAGGGGCATTCACATTCAGCGTGACGCCAAGCGGCAAGGCTTCGGCTTTTTCCAAACCAAGTTTGACTGTGAACGTGCGTGTGAGGGGGTCGGCACTGGCGCCGACTTCTCGAACTTGACCTTGCAAAGTTTGCTGTCCATTGCCCCAAATTGCGGTCATTTTTTGACCTATTTTGATTCGACTCACCACTTGCTCGGGCACTGCAAAGACGGCATCTCGGGGGCCATCATGGGCCAAACGCAACACTGGCTGCCCGGCAGACACCACTTGGCCAATTTCTGCTTCGGTGCTGGTAACGACGCCAGAATTACTGGCCACCAGCTTCGAATAGGAGGCTTGATTGTTTTGTGATTGCGCTAAGGCTAACGCTTGATCAAGGGTGGCTTGCGCTGCTTTGAGGGTGGCCGCGCGACGCTCTAGTTCAGCTGCGCTAATGAAGTTTTGCGCCAGCAATGCTTCGTAGCGCTTGTAATCTGCCGCCGCCAAATCGCGCTGGGAACGCGCGCCAATGACTTGTGCTTGTGCAGCTTGGGCTGCCAATGCATAGTCTTGAACATCGATTTCAGACAAGACTTGCCCCGCTTGAACACGTTGACCTGGCTCCGCTTGCCTTTGGACAATTTTGCCGCCAACTCGAAATCCCAAACGGCTTTCTACACGCGCCTTCACCTCTGCGGCATATTGCCCTTGAACGTTCAAATCAGATGCACCCACTGTGGTCAACTTGACGGAGCGAACTGGTTCGGGCGCGTCTTTTTTGGGACTGCAGGCACTCAACAGCATCACTGAAGACATGGCGCAAACAAGCCATAAGGAAGGACCACTGTTGAAATTGTTTGGGATCATGGCTGGCCTCAGTTGGCGCAGATCGTGAGTTGACATGGGTAAATCCAAATTAATGACTGACTGGTTAGTAATCTAGGGTAATCCATGATGAATGTCAAGCGAAAATGCAGTGATTCATGTCGACACATTCAACAGGGCTAAACCCATTACCCGTGACCCACCCAGAAAATTTTCCGGTGGCCTCTTGGCTTTGCCCTCCAGCCTTGCGGCCTGCCATTGCCGCCATCTATGCCTTTGCCAGGGCAGCTGACGACATTGCCGACGAAGGCGAATTGACAGCAGATGAAAGGCTGAGCCAACTTCAGGCCTTTAGGGAAGCGCTTCACAACTCGGATGCAGGCTTGAGGTTTCATGCTGACATCTTTGTGCCATTGCATCGCATCATTTTGGAAAAAGCTTTACCCCTTGAATTGCTCGATGATTTGCTTAAAGCCTTCGAGCAAGATGTGGCGGCCAGTGCCCATGGCAAGACCTACCCCAGCACAGCGGCTTTGCTTGAATATTGCAATTTGTCCGCCAATCCAGTGGGTCGATTGCTTTTGCATCTGTATGGTGTCAACAACGCGGCTGCACTGACGCAAAGCGATGCCATTTGCAGCGCGCTACAGCTGATCAATTTTTGGCAGGATCTTAGCGAGGACATTCCCCGCGGCAGGTTCTATTTGCCACAAGATTTGTTGGAACAACTTCCACCCGATACTTTGATTGAAACGCTCTGCCTGCATGCTCATGGCTTGATGATGGCTGGTGCACCCTTGGTTCATCAAGTGCCTGGTCGCGCCGGTTGGGAGCTGCGCTTGGTCGTGCAAGGCGGCTTGCGTATTTTGGAAAAAGTTCGCAACTTAGGACCCCAAGCCCTGCAAGTTAGGCCACGTTTGCGCGCATGGGATGTACCCATCATGTTGTGGCGCTGCCTTTGGATGAGTCCCAGACAGTGGGAGAATGACGCCCTATGACACCCCAAGAGTACGTTCAACAAAAGGCCGCCAGTTCTGGCAGTAGCTTTTATTACGCCTTTTTGTTTTTGCCTGCCGAACGCCGTGCAGCCATCACTGCCTTCTATGCCTTTTGCCGAGAAGTTGACGATGTGGTCGACGAAATATCCGACCCCAGTGTGGCGCAGAGCACATTGGCTTGGTGGCAAAAAGAAGTGCAACAAGCCTTTGCAGGCCATCCCACTCACCCCGTCATGCACGCGTTGATGCCACATGTGAAAGTCTACGACATTGAGGCACATCACTTGTTGTCTGTGATTGACGGTTGTCAGATGGACCTGACACAGACACGCTACTTGGACTTTGCCGGTTTGCAACGCTATTGCCACTTGGTTGCCGGCGTGGTGGGCGAAGTCGCTGCCAAAATTTTTGGGCAAACAGACGCCGCCACCACCCTTTATGCGCACAAATTGGGACTCGCTTTTCAATTGACCAACATTTTGCGCGACGTGGGCGAGGACGCCATGCGAGGCCGTATTTACTTGCCCATCGATGAACTCAAGCAATTTGATGTCAAAGCACAAGACCTGATGCAAAGACAGTATTCAGATCGCTTTACTGCCCTCATGAAATTTCAAGCTGCTCGAGCGCATAGCCTGTATGACGAAGCAATGTCCTTGCTGCCTGCTGCCGACAAACGCACCCAAAAACCCGGCCTCATGATGGCCAGCATTTACAGAACCTTGCTGCGCGAAATTGAGGCTGACAATTTTCAAGTACTGCACCAACGCGTCTCCCTCACGCCACTGCGCAAGCTATGGCTGGCATGGAAAGTTCAAGCGCTGGGGCGGCTTTGACGCAAGCCCTCAAAATTGCAGTGATCGGTGGTGGATGGGCAGGCTTGGCTGCCGCCATCACCGCCGTTGAGCTGGGGCACAAGGTCACTTTGTTGGAGGCCAGCCGCCATTGGGGAGGACGCGCACGATCTTTTTCTTTGCCGGCCCAACAGCTACCGGCGCTCGACAATGGCCAACACATTCTGATTGGCGCGTACCGACAAAGCCTGGCCTTGATGCGCACGGTTGGGGTAGACGTCAACAAAGCGCTGTGGCGCTTGCCATTGAATTTAAAGGATGCAAAGGGTGAAGGACTGGCCCTGCCGCCCCTGCCCTTCCCATTCAATTTGGTGGGCGGCATTGCATTTGCCAAGGGCTGGCACATTCGTGACAAATGGTCAATGCTTGCAACAGCATTCAAGTGGCAACGCATGCACTTTGAATGCGATGCTGCAAGCACAGTCCATGACCTGTGCAAGGGCCTCTCCCCCCGCGTGTGGCGCGATTTGATTGAACCGCTTTGCGTCTCAGCTTTGAACACGCCGGCACATCAAGCCAGTGGCGCTGTTTTCTTGCGTGTTTTGAAAGACGCGGTCTTTGGCCCCCACGGTAGTGCTGATCTTTTATTGCCTAGGCAAGACTTGGGAGAAATCTTTCCGCATGCGGCTGTTCGTTGGCTTGAAAACCATCAAGCCATTTGCAAATTAGGCGTACGCGTTGAGCAGTTGACTTTGAACCCCAATGAGCCAACACGTTGGCAGCTTGCGGAAAGTACTTTCGACCATGTTGTGTTGGCCACGCCGGCCTGGGAGGCGGCAACTTTGCTTGCGCCCTTTAACCCAGCTTGGTCTGCTCTTGCAAGAGCCTTGGTGCACGAGCCTATTGCAACGGTCTATGTTCAGGCAAGTGCGGCGTTTCAATTGCCTCAACCCATGTTGGCACTGCAATCCAACATCAACGCACCTGCTCAATTTGTATTTGACCGCGGCCAAATGATGACGACTCACAAAACACCAGGCTTGCTGGCTTTTGTGGTCAGTGCCGCACAAGAAAGTAAGCAAGCGCTGGAAGCCAAAGTGCTGCATCAAGCACACGATTTGATGCGTACCTTGAATTCTGAATTAAGCGACAGCACTGATTTGAAATTGGTCCAAACTGTGATTGAAAAGCGTGCCACTTTTGCATGCACACCCCAGTTGAATCGGCCCAGTGCAAATCCTTTTGTAGGCCTTTCTGTGTGTGGCGATTATGTGGCTGGCCCCTATCCCGCCACCTTAGAAGGTGCTGTGATGTCTGGTTGCGAAGCAGTTCGAATGATTTGATACACGGCTATTCTCACAGGCCAGCCAACGTGCATTTGTTTTATTAAGCCAACTTGCGAGATGCCGCGAAGCTAGGACGACCGACGCAAGCGTCAAGCCACTTTTGCACCGCCGGAAACTCCGCCATCAACACTGACGAGGACTTAGCCCACACCAAGACACTGGCCACACAGACATCGGCTACGGTAAATCGCTGCCCTGCCAAATACGCAGCATCTTTTGTCGCTTGCGCATCAAGGTGTGCTTGAAGCACGCGACAAGGCACTCGCAATCTTTGCTCTGCCGCATCGGCCAACTCAGGCTTGCGCTGATCTACGGGCATCACCAGACGGTGCATCAAAACGGTCAAGGCGTCTTTCTCAACTTCTGTAACGGTCCAAAAACTCCAGCGCAGTGCATCCGCTTCTTCTTGCGCGTTGGCAGGTGCAATCGATTGGCCATCGGGCGTGCCGTGAACCTTGGCCAGATACAGCGCACATGCCATGCTTTCCCAAACGGTGACGGTGCCTTCTGGGCGATGGTCCTCAATGACGGGAATATGGCCATTGGGGTTGAGGGCCAAAAATTCGGAGGTGCGTGTTGCGCCACCTTGATACGGCACCGGAATATGCTCAAAATTCAAACCCAACTCTGCAGCAACCCAAAGGGGCCTGACGGCGCGAGATGCGCCGATGCCATAAATTTTTAAGCTCATGTATTTCTCCGTTGGTATCAATGGGGCCAAGACTCACACAGTTCTTTTAAACTGATCACGGTGAACGGTGCCGGATGTACGTCGTGAGTCCACAGTTTTTCTTCACGATTGACCCAGACCGCTTGCAGGCCAGCGCGTTGGGCGGCCAAAACGTCTAAATGAGGGTCGTCGCCAATGTGCAGCACTTCTTCTGGCAAAACCCCCAGAGCGTCTGCACCCGCATAAAACATTTTGGGATCGGGTTTGCCAACACCTAAATTGATGGGGTTAAAGGCCGCCTCGAAGTAAGCCTCAAGACCCACTTTGCGAATGTCCGCGTTGCCATTGGACAAAGCCACCAAGGGGTACTTGGCTTTCAAAAACTGCAGGGCTGGCAAGGCGTCTTCAAAAAAAACAACCTTTTGTCTGGCTTCAAAAAAAACCTCAAATGCCGGTTCGGCCAAATTAGGGTCCTCCCCAGCTCTTTGCAGCAGCACACGAATGGCCTCCCGACGCAAAGCAGACAAGTCATTGCCAAGGTCTGGCCGCAAGGCGGGCATTTCTTCCCGGATTTGCCTTTGATACCCTGGAACGGCACATAAAGGGATGGTGAGGGGCGCTTTTTCAGCCAGCCATTGGGCCAAAGTCTCCTCGGCACGGCCTATGGTGGGCCAAACGGGCCATAAAGTGTCATCTAAATCTAGGGAGATGGCTTTAATTTTTGAAAAGTCGATCATGGTGCGAGAGAATAACGCATGGCTTTTCAAAAAGAACCCCCTTTTCAACACGGTCAAGCTGCAAAAACAGCTGTTCTGTACTGCAACCTCGGCACCCCTGCTGAACCTTCCGCTCCTGCGCTGCGTCAATATTTGGCTCAGTTTTTGGGTGATGCGCGTGTCGTCGAAATTCCCAAAGCCATTTGGTGGCTCATTTTGCACGGCATCATTTTGCGGGTGCGCCCAGCCAAATCGGCTGCCAAATACGCCAGCATATGGACCACAGAAGGCTCACCGCTTCGCGTCTGGACCGAAAAGCAAGCGCAAGGTTTGGCTGAAAAACTCAAGCAACGCGGACACCATGTCTTGGTGAAATATGCCATGACCTATGGTCAGCCCAGCATTGCCTCGCAAATTGACACCCTCAGACAAGAAGGTGCCACCCGCATTTTGTTGGTTCCCGCATACCCTCAATACAGTGGTACTACCACAGCGCCCGTCTTTGATTCGGTCTATCGTTGGGGCCTGAAAACACGCAATCTGCCAGAGTTTCGATTTGTCAATCGCTACCACGATGACGATGGCTACATTCAAGCATTGGCCAACCGCATCCAAAGCCATTGGGCTGCCAACGGCAAAGCCGAACAATTGGTCATGAGCTTTCACGGTGTGCCCGAGCGCACATTGCAATTGGGCGACCCCTACCACTGCGAATGCTACAAAACGGGTCGCTTGTTGGCTGAAAAATTGGGCCTAGATAAAACCCAATACAAAGTCACCTTCCAATCGCGTTTTGGCAAAGCCAAGTGGCTTGAACCCTACACAGAGCCAACTCTGATTGCCATGGCGCAAGCCGGTACGCAAAGTGTCGATGTGGTGTGCCCAGGGTTTACAGGCGATTGTTTAGAAACGCTTGAAGAAATCAGCATGGAAGCGCGTGAAGCCTTCTTGCACGCAGGCGGTAAAACCTTCAGCTACATTCCATGCTTAAACGATGAGCCCACATGGATCGATGCATTGGCGAGCATCTGTGAACAGCATCTACAGGGTTGGCCCACGCTTGCAAAAGATGTGAATGTACAAGCTGCATCGGCTACCCAAACAAGAGAGCTGGCCTTGGCTTTAGGCGCAAAAGAGTGAGCTCAAGCGGCGGCTTTTAAGAGGCCCAGCTTGACCAGATCGCGTCTGACCTGCGTTGGCTCATCAAAACGGATGCCTGTCCAACCATGCACATGGGCGGCATCAATGTTGTGCTGCACATCGTCAATGAAAATGGTGTCTTTACCCGACACCCCAAAGCGCTGGTTTGCACTTTGAAAAATAGGCAACTGTGGCTTAATTTGTTGAACACGCGCAGAAAAAATACCATCTGAAAAATGTCGGAAAAATTCGTGAGCGCGTTCAAGATGATCTGCATAGCCCGCCGGCATATTGGACAAGAAGTAAAGGGGATGCCCTTCGGCTTTCAAATCCGAAATGATGTCGACTGTGCCACTTTGGGGCACCATGTGCGGTGGGATGCTGGCAATCAGCAAATGCATATCGGCCTCTGAAATACCAACGCGCTTTGAAATTTTGGCGGCCAGCGCATTGGGCTCAATCAGGCCTAAATCAAACTGCGCCCAGTCACTCAAAGGATTAAAGCTTTCGAAAATTTGATCCGCCATTTTTTGAGCAGCGACTTCATTGGGTGCGCGCTCTGGAAAAATATCTTGCAACAACTCCAAAGGCTTCCATTTAAAAACCACCCCACCTAAATCAAACACAATGGCCATAAATTACTTTCAACAATTAAGAACGTGAAACAACAGATACACCGCGTCCAGAGAGCGACAAGCCTAACGTCATACCTAAATTCCAGTCTTGCGATAAATCTGAAGTCACGACAAATAATGGACCCAGCATTGTGTCAAACGTCAGCTCAAGGGTGCTGCCCAAATACGCTTTCTTCTGTAAGACACCGGTGAGTGATGCACCTAGCTCAGGCAACACCGTCCAGGCTTCTGGCCGAATGGCTGCGGTCACTGCACCGGCCTTCACTTGTTGCTGCGCTTGAAAATCCAAAGGGCCTACACGCACCCGCCCTTGCGCATTGGCCACCCCCTGAAACAACATGGCTTCGCCCATGAAACCCGCTACAAATTCTGACACGGGTCGTTCGTACAAATCTTCAGGGCTGCCGGCTTGCGCAATGGTGCCTGCTTCCATCACGATGATTTGATCGCTGACTGCCAAGGCTTCGCTTTGGTCGTGCGTAACGTAAGCAACCGTAAGGCCCAAGCGTTGCTGCAAACTGCGAATTTCGTCGCGCATCGAACGCCGCAAGCGCGCGTCCAAATTGGACAAAGGCTCATCAAACAACAACACCGAAGGTTCGAGCACCAAGGCCCGAGCCACGGCCACACGCTGTTGCTGCCCCCCAGACAATTCGCTGGGCAGCCGATTGTCGAAGTCTTTCAAGCCTACGTTTGACAGCGCCACATGTGCACGCTCTGTGGCCTCTGTTGCAGACACACCGCTGACCTTGAGGCCATAACGCACATTGTCGATCACCGACATGTGTGGAAACAAGGCATAGCTTTGAAACACCATGCTGACATTGCGCTCGGCTGGGCCCAATTGCGTGACGTCTTGGCCATCTATCAAAATTTGACCACTGCTGACCGTTTCCAATCCTGCGATCATTCGCAAGGTGGTGGTCTTGCCACAGCCGGAGGGACCAAGCAAAGTGGTGAGCGAGCCCTTGGGCACCACAAAATTGATGCCTTTAACCACCAAAGGGGCCTTGCCTTCACCATAACGCTTGGTTACTTGACGAAACTCGATGCCCGCAAATGCGGGTTTTGAAACAGTGGTCATGTTGACACTTTCATTTCTCTGCGACCTAGCTCGCGCTGACCGACCCAGCGTTGAATCACCACAGTCATGAAGCCCATGAGGACCATCAACACGGTGCAATAAGCAAGGGCAACACCATAGTCGCCATTGCCTACTCGACCGATGATGTAGGTGGTGGCCAGTTCGTACTTGGCAGTGACCAAGAAAATCACAGCAGAGACGGTGGTCATGGACCTGACAAAGCTGTAAATGAGCGCCGCCACCAAAGCGGGCTTCAGCAAGGGCAAGATAACCTCTCGAATGGTCGTGAGGGTACTTGCGCGCAACATCACAGAGGCCTCATCAAGCGAGCGATCGAGTTGTTTGAAGGCAGCCGTTCCCGCTCGCACACCGACTGGTAAATTGCGAAAAATAAAACAAAGCACAATGACCAAGCCCGTACCAGTGAGCTCGACAGGCGGCACATTGAAAGCCAAGATATAACTCACACCGAGCACCGTACCGGGTATGGCAAAAGTGAGCAGTGCCGCAAATTCAAATGCATTTTTACCTTTGAACTCGGTGCGCGCCAGCAACCATGCCATGAGCAAACCTAGGCCTGCACACACGGGAGCTGCTATGGCCGACAAACTCAAAGTGTTGAATAACGAGTTCCATGCAGTACCTGCCCAAACCCAACCAAACTCTCCCCACTGCACATCGAAAGCAGTTTTAAAGTGATTCAAGGTGAAGGTGTAATCGCGCCCCCATGTTTGAACAAAACCACCTGCAAAAGCAAACACATAAACTACCAAGGTGAAGGCCAACCATGGCCCTGCAATGCCGCGGCAAACATTGAGAACAGCGGGAGGTAAATGAAGAGGAATTCCCGCATCGCCTTTTCCAGAAACAGTGGTGAACTGCGCGCCGCTCAAAACTTGGCGTTGAATGACAAAGACGGCCAATGCAAAAGTTGTGAGCACCAATGACAAAGCAGCAGCCATGCCTGGATCTATGGCGGCGCCAACAATGGCGAAGAATATTTCAGTAGAAAGAACTGAGAACTGACCTCCCAAAATGATGGGGTTGCCAAAGTCCGCCATGCTTTCGATGAAGCCCACCAAAAAGGCGTTGGCCAGCCCTGGTTTTAAGAGAGGCAAGGTAATGTGCCAAAAGGTTTGCATGCGTGTAGCACGCAATGTTTGTGAAGCCTCTTCTAGGGAAGGACTTACGCCCTGAACCACCCCTCGCATGATCATGAACGCGATAGGTGTGAAGGCAAACATTTGGGCCAGCCAAATGCCAAACGCACCATAAAACCACCGCGTGGGCGGAATGCCAAATGCCCATTCCAAAGCTTGATTCACCAGACCTGAACGGCCAAACAACAAGATCAATCCCAAGCCCACCACAAAGGGAGGTGTGATGATGGGCATGAGTGCCAAAGCGTTTAGCGGTTTGCCAAGACGAGTGCCACTGCGCTCCGCCCATAGCGCAATAAGTGTGCCTAGCACAGTGGTACCGGCTGCTGTGGCCAAAGCCAAGCCAAGGGTGTTCCACGCAACACCGCAATGCTTGCCACCACTGAAGCAACTCAGACTCCAAATGCGCGGAGTGCCAATGCGGCTCCACAGGGCTGACAAGCTGAGATCACCCGCCTCTGAATAAAAGCCAGAAACCAAGGATCGGCTAACCGGGTACACCACAAACAAAATGAGCAAGACCACGCTCACCACCACAGCGCTGGCGATAAACACGTCACCTCTGCAATAACCCCAGCGAGCCAAGCCAGCGCCCAACATGATGGTGAGCGACAACAAAACCCCAGCAGCGCCCCACCCCATGCCGTACTGACCTTGGGCCAAGGGGCCTGCCCATTGCTCCAAAAACTCAAATGCCCAACCAACGGCGCCAATGGCAAAACCACTGACAGCCAAACCCAACAAACCCAATAAAGCACCCCCAACCAAAAAGAAGCCTTGCCGCTTAGGGTGTTGAGCAACTGGCGTGATGATTCCAACCAGGCAAACCATGAGCCCAGCAAAACCAAACCACAACCAAGGGCGACCGTGGTGCAGCGTCTGAATCAGGGCACTGGCGGTTTCAGGCGAGCCCCACACAAGCGGAAGCGCTTGCACCAGAGTGCTTTGCTGAAGGAAATACCACGGCAATAAGCCAAAACTCAGAAGGCCCAAAAGGGCCCACAAAGTTAAAGCTCGCTGCGTGCGCAGCGCAGCATTCATTATTGCGGCAAGCTGTTAACTTCTTTTTCCCAACGCTGAATCAAGCGTCGGCGTTCAGCGGTTTGACCATACTTGGCATAGTCATAGCTGATAAGCTTGATTTTTTTGAAATCTGGCACGCGTGGATCCACTTTGGTTTCTTTGTGTGAAGGCAGTTGAAATTGCAGAGTAGCAGCGCCTAGGGCCTGGGCTGATGGCGTCAGAGCCCACTCGTAAAACTGTTTGGCAGCAGTCATGTTCCGCGCACCTTTGACAATCGACATTGAGCCGATTTCTGCACCAGTGCCATCTGCTGGTGTGATGGTTTCAATGGGAAAACCTTGCGCTTTTTCACCTGGGCCATCGTGCACAAAACTGATAGAGACAGTGGTTTCACCGCGCGCAACAGCTTTGATAGGACCTGTTCCCGAACGTGTGTAGGCACCTATGTTTTTATGCAACTTTTTCAAATAATCAAAGGCTTGATCTTCGCCCATCAATTGCACCAAGGTGGCAATCATGGTGTAAGCCGTGCCACTAGAAGCCGGATTGGCCGATTGGATCTCACCTTTGTATTCGGGCTTGAGCAAGTCATTCCAAGTTTTAGGAATGCCTAATTTTTTCTTGGCCAACAACTCGGTGTTGTAGCCAAAACCCAAAGGGCCCGAATAAATTCCCACTGTTTTGTAGCCCGATTGCTTGGCTTGCTGTTGGGCCCAATCATGCAACTTGGGCAAGGTGGGCGACTTGTACTCGAGTGTGAGATTTTGCTCGGCTGCTTGCAAGTGAGGGTCGCCCGTGCCGCCAAACCAGACATCGGTTTTAGGATTGGCTTTTTCAGCCATGATTTGCGCAATGGCTTCGCCAGAGCCTTTCATGGTCATGTTGACCTTCACGCCTTGGCTCTTTTCGAAGGTGACGGCAATCATGCTGCACCATGCCGCTTGGGCCGAACAAATGACATTGACTTCGTTGCTTTGGGCAATGGCCGCAGTACTGGCCATCAAACCAGAGGCAGACAAAGTCACAGCCAGTTGGGTGACTCGTTTAAGTTGTAATTTTTTCATGATGAAACTCTCAAAATTAAGTGGGGAAATAATGTGTAAATTTAAGAAAGACGGCAAGAGGGAAAATCCTCATTTGAACCAATTTGGCCATGCCGATTATCAGGATGCGTGTTGAGCCTTGGCGCGTAAACGGCCAACGATGCCAGTTGGAAAGTAATAAACCGACAAGACAAACAACAAGCCAAGCCAAAGCAACCACCGATCGGGCGACAAGAGCGATGCCAACAAGGGCCAATCGGCCACGGCCTCGCTTGCTAATCGGAGTAAATCTTGCAAATAACTTTGGGCCCAAAGAAACAAGACAGCACCTAAGGCTGAACCGTAAATGGTGCCCATGCCGCCAATCACCACAATCAGCAAAACGTCCATCATGATTTCGAAGCTGAGCGAAGTGTCTGGGCCGTTATATCGCAGCCAAATGGCCAACATCACACCGGCCATACAAGCAAACAAAGCAGACAACACGCTAGACAGCGTACGGTAAACCACCACCCGGTAGCCGATGGCTTCCGCCCTGAACTCGTTCTCACGAATGGCTTGGAGCACTCGCCCAAAAGGTGAGTTCACAATTCGCAGAAGCATCAAAAATTGAATCAAGGCTGCCGCAAACAACAGGTAGTAGCACAACAGACGACCATCTAAATGAACGCCCCAGAAAGGCGTGTCGCTGAACTCGGTGCTGGGCGACAGTAAAGCGGGTAATTTGAAACTCAAACCGTCTTCGCCACCGGTCCATTCAGACAATTGCGAAGCCAAGGTTTGAAACGCAGCGGCCACAGCCAAAGTGATCATGGCAAAAAAGATTGCTCGAACGCGCAAAGAAAACAGACCGATGAGCAAAGCCAAGAGCAATGTCAGAAGCAAGGCCAATGCAATGCCCAAGCCAAGTGAAGTCCAAGATGCGCCCCAATGATTGGATGACATGGCGACACCATAGGCACCTATGCCAAAAAACATGGTGTGGGCAAAACTGACGATGCCGGTATATCCCAACAACAAATCAAAACTGGCCACCAACACAATGAAGACCAATATTTTGGCAGCCACTGACAAAGCCTTCACACCTGGAAACAAAAATGGCGCAAAGGCCAAACCCAGTAGCAAGGCGGCCAACATCCAGGCCAGCCAAGTACTGCGAGGCAGATCATTTGACAACAAGCGTTTCAACATAAGCAAATGTTTTCTTTGAGCTCAACGATTGGCTACGGGATAAACACCTTGAGGCCGCCACAACAACACAGCCGCCATGAGGGCGATGTTGGAAAACAAGGCCAGCTTGGGCAACAAGAAGCCGGTGTAATTGGCCATCAAGCCCACCAACAAAGCGCCAATCAGTGCACCGCCCGTAGAGCCTAAGCCGCCCATGATGATCACAATGAAAATGAGCACATTCACTTGTGCCCCAATTTGTGGCACCACATTTTGCTGATACAGGCCCCACATCACACCGCCCAAGCCCGCCAAGCCACTGCCCACCACAAAGACACCCACAAAAAGCCTGCGGATTTTGTAACCCAGCGACTCGACCATTTCGCGGTCTTGTACACCCGCACGAATGAGCAAACCAAGCTTGGTGCGACTCAAGGTCCATGCTTGCAATCCAAACACCAGCAAACCGACCACAACCGCCATCAATCGGTACTTTTCAAGGGAGGCATCACCCCAGAGCAATGAACCGCGCATGGCTTCAGGCAAGGGCAATGCAATTTGCAGCGGCCCCCAAATCACTTTGATGATTTCCTCACCAATGATCATGCCGCCCATGGTGATCAAAATTTGTTTGAGATGTTGGCCATACACCGGACGAACGATGTAGCGCTCAAAAGCCAAGCCAATGGCAGCGGCTGCCATCATGGCCACAGTCATGGCAGCCCCCACTGCGACCAAGTTGCGCCAAAGCTCTTGTGATTGCGTCCAGTCGGCCATACCTGCCAACACACTGGTGGCCACAAACGCCCCCAAGGCAATGAACACACCATGGCCAAAATTGAGCACGTCCATCAAACCAAACACCAACGTAAGGCCCGAGGCCATGATGAAAATGATCATGCCCATGGCCAAACCCGCCACACTCAAGGTGAGCCATGTGTCAAACGAGCCCACAAAGGGCAATGCCGCGAATGCCAAGACTGGCACCAACAACAAGGGCTTGATGTCCAAATTACTTTTGAAATTGATCGTCACAATGACAAGCCCAACAAAGATTGCTGCAGAGCGGGGTTGGCACTGAGTGCCGCCATGCTGCCCGAATGAATGATGCGACCGTTGTCCATCACGGCCACACTGTCACCCAACGCTTGAGCGAAATGAATGTTTTGTTCTACCAACAAAATGGTCACGCCACTGGCTTTCATTTTTTGAAATGCATCAATCATGTTTTGAACGATGGCAGGCGCTAGGCCTTTGCTGGGTTCATCCACAATGAGCAAGTCGCGCGGCTCGACCATGGCACGCGCCACTGCCAACATTTGTTTTTGGCCGCCAGACAGCTTGCCGGCAGGGTGATGCCAAAATTTTTCGACGGCAGGAAACATGGCGTAAATCCATGTCAAACGGTCTGAATCCATTTGTTGCGCACGGGATGCATTGCGCGCTGCTAACAGCATATTTTCTTCGACGGTCAGGTCTGCAAAGATACCCATGTTCTCTGGCACATAGGCAATGTTAAGTGCTGCAATGTCGGGGGTACGCATCTGCGTGATGTCGCAGCCGTTAAAGTGAATCTGTCCTTGCGAGGCTTGCCACAAACCCATGATGGTTCTGAGCGTGGTGGTTTTGCCTGCGCCATTGCGCCCAAGCAACAACGTCAGTTCACCGCGGGGTATTTGCAAATCGACACCGTGCAAGATGTGATAAGCACCAATGTGCGTGTGCACGTCTTTCATCTCGAGCAAAACCGAGCTAGGCAACATCAAGTGCCCTCCTCAGTGGTTTGCGAAATTACCTCTTTTTGAGATGAAGGTTTGGCACCCAAATAGGCTTCTTGTACGACGGATGAGGCCATGACTTCGGAAGGTTGACCATCGGCCACCAACTGGCCGTTGTGCAACACAATGATGCGATCTGCCAACTCGCGAACCACATCCATTTTGTGTTCAACCAACAGAATGGTTTTGGTTTTATCGCTTTTCAATTGTCGAATGAGGTTCAAGATAACTGGCGCTTCGTCATGACTCATGCCGGCAGTTGGTTCGTCGAACATGTAAACCGAGGGCTTGAGTGCCATCAGCAATGCCACTTCTAGTTTTCTTTGGTCACCATGGGGCAAACTGGCCACTGGGGCTTCGGCTTGGGACAACATGGCCACTTGCGCCAAGATGTCTTGGGCTTGTGTTGTGAGCTTGGCGTGATCTTGCCAAATTGACCATAGATTGAGGCCACGCATGTGCGCGCCTGATTCTGTGGCTTGCACGGCAAGTCGAACGTTTTCAAGTACCGTTAAGTTGGGAAACAAGTTGGTCAACTGAAACGCACGGCCCAAGCCAGCACGTGTTCTTGCTGAAGCACTTAAACCCGTCAGTTCACGACCGTGCAAGAGCACGCGGCCTTCGCTGGCCGGTAGTTGACCAGAGATCAGGTTGAAATAGGTTGTTTTGCCAGCACCATTGGGGCCCACAATGGCCGTCAAGGTGCCTGGCTCAAAACGACAAGAAACCGCATTGACCGCCACATGCCCGCCGAAGCGGACTGTGAGCTCATGCGTTTGTAAAACGCCCAACTGACGTCACCTTAGCGCTTGTTGCGAATTGGAACATTCATTTCTTCAGGTTTGATTTCGCGAATCAACTCTGGCACACCCCACGCAAAAGCAGGGTCTACTTTAATTTTAAAGTGGTACATGCTTTGCATAGCTTGGTGATCTTCTTTGCGGAAAGTCATCTTGCCTTTGGGGGTGTCAAAGCTCATGCCCTCCATGGCGGTGATCAATGTGTTGGCATCGGTATTGCCATTGGTTTTCTTCAAAGCAGTGACCAAGGCCATGGCAGATGCAAAGCCACCTGCCGTGAAAAAATCAGGCGGTGATTTGAACTGCGTGTAGTGACGTGCCACCATAGCGTCGTTGACTGTATTTTTGGGCATGCCAAAGTAATAGTAAGCAGCACCTTCCATGCCTGGGAATTGCTTGTAGGCAACCATGGCTGGAAGAATGTTGCCGCCCGTGGCAATTTCAATGCCATAACGCTTCAAGTCCATGTCGGCAATTTTGAAAGGATTGCCGCCTGCCCAGATGATGAAAATGATTTTGCGACCAGGCTGTGATTTGAGCTTGTCAATCAAGCGCTGCGCACCTGCCGTGAAATCGGTGGTGGCTGGCGGCAGGTATTCTTCGTGAACCAGCTTGGCTGTTTTTAATGACTCACGAAACGCCTTGACGCCATCACGGCCAAATGCAGAATCTTGCGCCAAAGTGGCAATGGTGTAGCCAGCTTTGTCCAAAGCCACGGCGTTGGAAATAGCGTCTTGGCTGCTGTTGCGTCCAGTGCGGAAGATGTATTTGTTCCACTTATCGCCCGTGATGGAATCGGCCACGGCGGGCTCGACCAGCAAAATCTTTTTGTACTCTTCGGCCACTGGCAACATGGCCAATGCGACGGGTGAAGCCGTAGGACCCACAGCAATGTCGACTTTGTCATCGCCATAAGCGGCGGCTAACAAATTCTTGCCTAAATCGGGCTTGCCTTGGTCATCTTTCTCGATCACCACCAACTTGCGACCGCCTACTTGCATGGTGCCACCTGTGGCGTAATCCAAACCCATCATCAAACCCACTTGCGTTTGCTTGCCGTAGGCCTCTAAAGGACCGGTCTTGCTGTAAATGTGTGCAATTTTCAAATCCTTGGCCTGGGCCATGGCCAGGGGCGCGGCAGACAAAGCGGCGACACCCGTCACAGCAGAAACCAGGATGGGAAGAACAAAACGACGTTGCATCAGCATCTCCAAAAAAGTTGGCATAAAATCCTCAAATTGAATACCTAAATATTCACATTTGAACCTCAAAATGCCCTGCAAATTACAGGGCTAATTTCGATCATAACCCTCTTAGTAGCCCAAACAACAAAAACAAAGCTGAAAGGGAAGTACGTTTGCAAATAGAAGGTGCTCCCACACAACAAGTGCTTGAGCGCGTGCTAGTATTGAATACAACTTACAGTTTTATTGAATAATTTTTACAAATACAAAAGAATATATAGGGTTCCCCTGCTATGTATTTTTGTGTTGATAAGCGCACTGCCGCTTTATTCCAACGCAAAAGATCCTGAATTTGGCCTGATTGCACAGCCGTCCGTTTTTTCTGTCGTGTCTCCCCTGCTACCCCTTCTTTTGCAGAAGGTCACAGCCGAACATCCTCAGGTCCAAAGTCAAATCCAGAACTTACAAGCGGCTGGCATGGACATCAAGGTCACGCAGCAAGCATATTGGCCAACACCCTCCATCTCAATAGAACGCGTACAAACGCAATCGCTTGATCTAGCCTACACAGGCACACCTCAGGTTCTAAGCTTCAGGCTCCAACAGCCCCTTTGGACAGGCGGCAGACTCACGGCTCAGTCCAACAAGGCGATCGCCACACAAGCCATCGAACATGCACGCCTGATCGAAATTCAACAAGGCTTGGCTTTGAAAACGCTTCAAGCCTGGACAGAGTTGGTCATGGCGCAGCGCCAGCAACAAATATTGGAAAAAAGTGAAACAGTGCAAATGCAACTGCTTCAGAAAATAACGCGCCGCGCTCAACAAGGCTTGTCGCCACTGAATGAAGTGAACTATGCCAACTTGCGCTTGGTGCAAGTCCGTCAAGATCGGTTCAATGCTTTGCAGCAAGAAAACCAAGCTTGGATCCGCTTGACGCAATGGGTGCCAGAGGCCAAAAACTTGGGTCAAACGCTGATTCATCCAAACATCCATCTACAAGCAGTGAATGAACTCGCCTTGACGCAAGCTTTGCCGCACTGGGAAGCCATCAGCCTGGACAACTCGCCTTTGATCCGTCGTCTTGAACGCGTTGCGCAACTGCAATTGGCCGAGGTGGCCGAAAAACGCTCAGCCTTGCACCCAGAAGTTTTTGTTCGCGCAGAACATCAACGTGGCAACTACACCTACGCCAACATGCCCAACACCAACCGGGTCTTTGTAGGACTCAGTGCCAGTACGGGTGCAGGCCTTGGTTTGGCGTACCAGCTGGCAGCTTTGCAAAACAAACACAGTGGCAGCTTGCAAGAAATTGTGGCGGCTCGCAGAAGTGTGTTGGAAGCCGTTCAAACCGATTTTTTGAATGCCAATGCAAGGCAAAGCAAGTCGGAGATGCTGCTTCTCAACCTAGAGTCTTCCCAAGAAATTCAAGACGCTTGGGAGCGTCAATTTATCAATGGCAAGAAAACTTGGATCGATGTGATGAATGCTGCCCGAGAAACTTCGCAGGCTGAACTGGCCATCATCGAAAACGAGATGGCTTGGCTGCAAAGCATTGGACGATTGCACCTTCAAGCGCATGGCACATCTTCGTGGGCTTGGCAGGCTGCGCCATGAATTCACTGCAAGCTGCTCTGCAACGTTTGGCGCAACTGCAACGCCAAAGTTTGGACAAGCATGCGTTGATCGCTTGCATCGACAAAGCGCAAGCTCCGTCAGCGCAAAAAACGTTGCAACTTTTAAAGTCGCAAATGAATTGGAAATCTGTGCAATGGCTTAACAATGCCAGCATCGATCCATCCCAGTTGCCATGCCTCGCCGTCGACCATGAAGGCACTTGGCGTGTTCTCAAAAGCTACAACAGTCAATCGCAATGGGTGCTGGAGTCGGCAGAGGGCGAATCAACGCAACATCACTTAAGTTCTTTGGCTTTGGTCAAGGTCGATTTCAGGATACCCTTTGAGCGATCCAACAGCCCCGTCTGGCACTTGATCAAACTGGAAATTCAAAAGCATCGAAGTACCTTGATCGATGCCAGCCTGAACGGCGTCATGTTGAATTTTGTAGCGCTGGGCATTTCCTTTTACAGCATGCAAATCTACGACCGCGTGGTACCCACAGGTGCCAGCGCCACCTTATGGGTTTTGAGTTTGGGCGTGCTGATTGCCATTGCGTTTGAATGGTTGGCGCGTCGATTGCGATCCGATTTGAACGAAAAAATCATCGAAGCGGTCGACCAGCGTTTGGGACGTGACGTGTTCATGCGACTGCTTCAAGTTCGAATGGACAAATTGCCCACCAGCGTGGGCAGCCTGGCAGGCCAAATCAAGGCCTATGAAAGTGTGCGCGCATTTTTAACGGGGTCGGCCACGCAAATGCTGATCGACGCTCCTTTTGCCTTGGTGTTCACCTTCGCCTTGTGGACCATGGCGGGCTGGCTGGCCCTGATCCCTGCGGTGTTTTTGTTGTTGTCCCTGATGGTCGGTTTGCAAGGTCTGCATGAAATAGAAAAGCGCAGTCACCAAGTGGCGTTGGCCAACATGCGAAAAACAGGCCTGCTGGTAGAGGCCATTGAAGGCGCAGAAACCTTGAAGTCAGGACAAGGGGGTTGGCGTCAACTCAGTTTGTGGCAGAACATTTCGGATACAGCGCGCGGCGAAGAAATGCGCTTGCGCAGAATCAGCGAATCAGCCCAACACCACCTGCAAGCCCTGCAGCAAATTGCCTATGTGGTGTTGGTGGCATCGGGTGCACTGATGATTTCCAGAGGCGAGCTCAGCATGGGCAGCCTCATTGCGTGCTCCATTTTGTCCAACCGCATCCTGCAGCCTATTGCGGCCTTGCCTTCTCAACTCATTCAATGGGGACATTGCCAATCGGCACTTCAAGGCCTCGACCAACTCTGGCAACTGCCTGACGACCATCATGGTCAAACACCTGTGGTTTTGGATGCGGTGCAGGGCAATTACACCCTTAAAGAAGTGATGTATGGGTACGGGCAACAAGCCGCCCTGAAAGTGAACACGCTACAAATCCGCAACGGAGAAAAAATTGGTATCTTAGGACCGATCGGTGCGGGCAAAACGACCTTGTTGCGTTTGCTCAGCGGCATGTACAAACCGCAAGTGGGTGGCATCACCCTCGATGGCGTCGATTTGGCGTTCATTGCCAAACCATTGCTGGCAGAGCAACTTGGCTATCTGCAGCAAGAGGGTCGCTTGTTTGAGGGCACGCTACGCGACAACTTGTTGGTAGGCATGACAGATCCTGGTGACGACATTCTGAATGGCGTGGCACATCAAACCGGACTTCATCATGCTGTATTGGCCAACCACCCCATGGGCTTTGACTTACCGATCCAAGAAGGTGGCCATGGCTTGTCGGGTGGACAGCGCCAGCTGGTTAATTTGACGCGCGTTTTTTTAAGGCGTCCGCGCATTTGGTTGATGGACGAGCCCACAGCTGCCATGGACCGTCAACTGGCCGATCACGTAACACGAGCTCTTCAACAAGCCCTTCGACCTCAAGACACCTTGGTTTTGGTCACCCACAAACCGGAAATGCTAACCCTGGTCGATCGCTTGGTCGTCATTGCCAAACACGAGGTTTTGCTGGATGGCCCCAAAGAGCAAGTGCTCAGACAACTTCAAGCATGAACACACAAGATTCCAAGTCTCACCGGCCCTTCTTTGAAGCTTGGCTCACGCGTTGGCAACAACTCACAGGCACGCGATTGCTCCTTTTAGGTTTGCTGAGCTTTTTAACCTGGGCAAGCTTGTCGCACATGGACCAAACTGTGCGAAGTAACGGGCAAGTGATTGCCGTCTCGCGCAATCAAATCATCCAAGCGGCTGATGGTGGGGTGTTGACCAAATTACTGGTGACAGAAGGTCAGCAAGTGCATGCAGGTCAAGCACTTGCCTTGCTTGAAACCACGCGCGCTGAAGCCAGTTACCAAGAAGTTAAATCCAAGCTGAGCGCATTGAACGCTGCTTTGGCCAGGGCTAACGCAGAGGCCTCAGGTCAGGCTCTGGCGTTTAACATAAATGACGCTGCAAGTAGCGCCTTTCAATTAAGCCAAACGCAAGTCTTTGCGCAAAAAAAACAAGGCCACTTGGATGAATTGAAACTTCTAAGGGCCAGCTTAGAAATTTCTGAAGACGAATTGCGCATGAGCCAATCGCTTTTGAAAACAGGCGATGCCAGCCAATTGGAGTTGATGCGCGCGCAACGTCAGGTGCATGAAACGCAAGGCCGCATTGCCAGCGTCCAAAACAAATATTTGCAAGATGCCAAGCAAGATGTGATTCGCTTGCAGGAAGACATATCTGCCAACCAATTCAAGCTGGACGAACGCCAAAGTTTGTTGGACCACAGTGTGCTCACAACGCCAGTAGATGGCGTTGTCAAATTCATGCGCATCAACACAGTGGGGGGCGTTTTGCGCGCAGGCGATGAGCTGATGCACATTTCGCCCAGCACAGGTGGCTACATTGTCGAAGCCAAAATCAATCCGAGTGACATTGGTGAACTGCGCATCGGTCAGCCCGTGAGTTTGAAGTTGGACGCCTTCGATTACAGCGTGTATGGCATGCTGAATGGCACCCTCAGCTACATCAGTTCGGATACTTTAACCGACAGCAATGCCTCTGGTGCCACACAAGCCTTTTACCGTGTGCAGGTGCAAATAGATCCCAACATTACTTCTGAGTCGGTTCACACGCTTGGCAGTGCGGCATTTTTGTCGAACCATGCCTCCCATCCCTTGCGCCTGAGTGACCTCAAGCCAGGCATGACAACCACTCTTGACATTCGAACTCGCTCCAGGTCGGTCCTTCAGTACCTTGCCAAACCTGTCCAAAAAGCATTCTCCGGCGCACTGCATGAGCGGTAAATTAGCATGATCAAAAACGTTCAACTTCAAGCCACCACGCCCGATGGTCGCGTACAAACCATTCAACTGGCCAAGTTGAACACGGTCCCCGATGCAGCCTCTCCAGTCATCAAGCCTCTGCTTGTCAAAACACAGCCAGGCTATGAATACAAACTCATCGACAAAGAAGCAGGCGGTCACCTCAAAGGGCAAAAGCTGCTTCGTTCCCAAAAGAACCTTCAAGTCTTGGTGGACGATCAAGTAGCACTGGAGTTGCAAGATTATTTTGCAGCGAGCAACTCCCCTGTACCCAACGCACCCGTTTACAAACTTCAAAATCAAGCTTGCGAAGAAGTTCAGGTCACAGCGTATTTGCCCAGGGAAGCACTTGAAGTCCCAGAAAGTTTGGTTTGGACCGAGCGCGATGATGTTCTCGAGTGCAAGGTGGCCTTGCTCAATCCAGGCAGTGCATTGGCCTTTTTTCCAGCAGCACCGGCTGTCGCCAGCATTGGTTTGACAGAGATTTCAGGGGCTGTACTGGGCGTGATTGCCTTGAGTGGCGGCGGGAAAGACACGCCTGTCACACCCACCCCAACCCCACCACCGCCTGCTCCACCGCCAGCAATCCCCCCGCTCACCATCACATCCATGGCGCTGACCAGTGCTTCGGGCGAGATGAACCATCGATTGAACGCTGGTGACACGCTTACAGCCACTGTTTCGTTCAGCGGGGTTGTGAACTTAGACACACGCAGTGGCAGCCCTACACTTCATTTAGTCATTGGTACACAAACTGTAGAAGCACGTTATGTTTCGGGATCGGGCACCAACGCACTGCTCTTTGTCACCAGTATCGTAAAAGACCAGACCGACCTGGATGGTGTGGCCATTGCAAGCAACGCACTGCAGTTGAATGGCGCAAGCCTTCAAGACGCCCTAGGCAGAGCCACCCTCAACACGGCAAGTGCAGTTCTGAGCAACCCTTTGCACTTGGTGGACACCACGGCTCCCATCGCCAAACTAGAGGCAGGCTCGCTTACCCTGACGCAAACACAGTCAGGTACCCTCCAAGTTCAAAGCAATGAACTGGGCAAAGCATATGTGGTGCCTAGCACCAGCATCATTCTCAGCTTGAGTGATTTGGAGAATCTCAGCCCGCTTGTTTCCAAAAGTGTGGCCATTGACATCGTCCAAAGCAACACACCCCTTTCATTGAGCGGCCTGCCTGCAGCTGTCTACCATCTCTACGCCGTTGACTTGGCAGGAAATGTGTCGGTTCGCAGCGCTGAATCCTTTGAGGTCAAGGTAGATCCACCACCACCACCACCACCACCACCTCCTCCTCCTCCTCCTCCTCCTCCACCTCCCCCTCCTCCTCTACCGGATCCTGATCCAGCACCACCACCGCCTCCCCCGCCACCAACACCGCCTTCAGATACCACGCCGCCCAATCTCACGTCCATTGTTCTGAGCAGCGCCACAGGTGCTGTGAACCGCACCTTGAATGCCGGAGATACCCTCAGCGCTACCGTCAGCTTTGACGATGAGGTCACACTCAATGCGACGGGTGGCTCACCGACGCTCGCTATGCAAATTGGCAGCAGCATGGTGCAGGCCGCGTACGTGTCGGGCACTGGCACCCTTACTTGGGTTTTCACGGCCACCATCGTGGCAGGCCTCAACGACACCGACGGCGTGTCATTGCCACTCAACGCCTTGACCCTCAACGGTGCCATCTTGTCCGACGCCGCCGGCAATGCCTGTGTCATCACCAGTGCGGCAGTCATGGCCAACCCGCTGTTTTTAGTGGACACCACCGTACCCACTGTGATCATCACTTCCGACATTGGCGTGTTGAAAGCGGGTGATACCGCCAACATCACGTTCACATTGTCAGAGGATACTGGCAACAGTTTTGCATGGGATGGCAGCGTGGGGGATGTCGTTGTGACCGGCGGCACGTTGAGCGCACTCACAGGCACGGGCCTCACGCGCACGGCTGTGTTCACACCCAGCGCCAATTTGGCCAGCGGCAGTGCCAGCATCACCGTTACTGCCAACAGTTACCAAGATGCTGCTGGCAATAACGGAATCGTCGGCGTCTCATCGAATCTCAGTCTTGACAACCTTGCACCCAGCATCGCAAGTCTTGCCCTCAGCAGTGCCACTGGCGCTGTGGCCAGCCCGCTGGATGCCACTGTCAAACTGCTCAATACCGCCGACACCCTTAGCGCCACTGTCACCTTCAATGAAGTGGTCACGCTCAACACCAGCGCAGGCTCGCCCACGCTAGCCTTAATGATTGGCAGCAGCACGGTACAAGCGACTTATGTGTCGGGTTCAGGCACAAGCGCTTTGGTGTTTAGCACCACCATTGCCAGCGGCCAAACCGACATCGATGGTGTTGCCATTGCCGACAACGCACTCAGCTTGAACGGTGCCACCTTGAAAGACAACGCTGACAACACCGGCGTCATCTCTTCTGTCGCAGTGGCCAATAACCCGCTGTATTTGGTCGATACCACTGCGCCAACCGTCAGCATCACCTCAGATGTGGCCACCTTGAAATCGGGTGAAGTCGCAAGCATCACATTCACCTTCAGCGAAGACCCTGGCAACAGTTTTGTCTGGGCGTCCAATGCGGGCGACGTGGTGGTCAGTGGTGGCACGTTAAGCAACATCAGCGGTACTGGCATAACGCGCACAGCCACGTTCACGCCCACCGCCAATGTGGTGTCAGGCACGGCCAACATATCTGTCAATTCAGGTACTTATACCGATGCCGCAGGCAACACAGGCAGCGCTGGCACCACACCTTTACTCACCTATGCAACGTCCACACCCATCGTCAGCCAGTTGGGCCTGAGTAGCGCCACGGGTGCGGTCAACAACTTGCTTAATGCGGGCGATGTGATTTTTGCCAAAGTGGTATTCAGCGAAGCCATTGTGCTCAATGCCACAGGGGGGTCACCCACTTTGAGTCTGATGATTGGAAGCACCGTCGTTCAAGCGGCCTATGCGTCAGGCAGCGGCACCTCCGACTTTGTGTTCAGTTACACCCTCTTGGCAGGGCAAGAGGATGCCAATGGCATTGCTATTCCCTCGACCGCCCTCACCTTCAATGGCAGCACTTTAAAAAGTGTGCCGGGTAACAGCGTCACGCTGGGCAATGCCAGTGTGGCCGACAACATCTTGTACCCCGTTGACACGACAGCACCCAGCGTGGTCATCACCTCTTCCGTTGCAACATTGAAGAGCGGCGAAACCAGCTTGATTTGTTTCACGTTTTCTGAAGACCCCGAGACAAGCTTTTCTCTGGCAGATGTCACCGTAACCGGCGGCACCTTGAGCGCGCTGACAAGCTTGGGCAACGTGCGTCGCAGTACTTTCACGCCCACCGCCAATTTAGGCAGTGGCACTGCAAGCATCACCGTAGCCGACTTCAGCTACACCGATACGGCCGGCAACTTGGGTACAGCAGGGACCACCCCCAGCATCAGCATTGACACTTTGGCGCCCAGCATCAGCAGCGTGGCATTGAGCGGTTCAACGGGCAAGCTCAACAACACACTCAACGCCGGTGACACTTTGAGTGTGACGGCCACTTTCAGCGACGTCATTAACTTGAACACAGATGGTGGATTACCAACTTTTAAATTGAGTGTTGGCGCCAGCACTGTCTATGCCACCTATGTATCGGGCGCAGGCACCAATGCCTTGGTCTTTACCACGACCATCGCCAGTGATCAAACCGATACCGATGGCGTCTCCATCCCGGTCAATGCCTTGCTGTTGAATGGCGCCACCCTCAAAGATGCCAGTGGCAACACCAGTAGCATTGGCTTGTTGGCCGTGACCAGCAATGCCGCATTCATGGTAGACACCACATCACCCACTGTGGCCATCACTTCAGATATTTCGACACTCACAGCAGGTACCACTGCCACCATCACCTTCACGTTTTCTGAAGATCCAAACACCAGCTTTGCGTGGGATGGCACATCGGGAGATGTGGTGATAACAGGCGGCAGTTTGAGTGCCATCAATGGCACAGGCTTCACTCGCACAGCCGTGTTCACACCCAGTACCAACCAAGGCAGTGGAACGGCCAGCATTACAGTCACTGGTAACAGCTACCAAGATGTTGCTGGCAACAATGGCGCTGCAGGCACCACACCCACGCTCAATTTAGATACCCTGGCACCCACCATCACCACCCTTGCGCTGACTGGCTCAACAGGTGGCTTGACCAGTGCGTCAGACGCCACCATCTACAACTTGAATGCGAGCGACACGCTCAGTGCCACCATCACCTTCAATGACGTGATCACGGTCAGCACCTCGGGAGGCACGCCTTATTTGGTGCTCAATGTAGGGGGCACTTCTGTCCAAGCGGCCTACGTTTCGGGTTCGGGCAGCAACGCCTTGGTGTTCACCGCCACAGTGGCCAGCGGACAGAACGACAGCAATGGCGTGGCCATTGGCGCAGACGCATTGAACCTCAATGGCGGCACTTTGAAAGATGCTTCGGGCAACAACAGCACACTCACGTCTATCGCAGTCACAGACAACGTCCATTATTTGGTGGACACCACGCGCCCCACAGCAGCTGTGAGCAGCAGCACCAGCGATTTGATCTCTGGACAAACCGCTACCATCACCTTCACCTTCAGTGAAGACACAGGCAGCAGCTTTGTGTGGAACGCCACCAGTGGCGACTTGGTGGTGACCGGTGGCACATTGAGCGCCCTTAGCGCGACTGGCAATCCACTGACGCGCACAGCGATGCTCACCCCCACATCTGGGGTCAGTGCAGGCACGGCCAATGTAGCCATTGCGCTCAACAGCTACACCGATGCGGCTGGCAACATCGGCCAAGAGGCATCAGCAGGCGTAACTGACAAATCAGCAGACATCAGTGTCAACACCACCACAACCACAGTGGCCAGCGTGGCCTTGCTCAGCGCAACAGGCGTTCAAAACAGTATGTTAAACCAAAGCGACGTGGTGTCGGTCGCTGTCAATTTCACGGAGGCCGTTTTCTTGAATGCCAACGTGGGTACACCCAGCCTTGACCTCACCATTGGCAGCACTGTGGTCAGCGCGCAATATGTTTGGGGCGCCGGCACCGCTCAGCTGGTTTTCAACTACAACATTTTGAATGGCCAAACCGATGTCAACGGCATTGCCATCAATACCAATAGCCTGAGTTTGAATGGCAAAGTCCTCACCGACATTGCGGGCAACACACCCACCCTGACCTTTACCGCCGTGTCTGACAACGCCAACTATTTGGTCGACACCACAGCACCAATCGTGGTGAATATCAGCAGCAGTCGCAGCACTTTCTTGAGTGGCGAAACAGCGCTCATCACCTTCACCTTCAGTGAAGACCCAGGCAGCACTTTCACATGGAACGGCAGTGCCGGCGATGTGAGCCTAGTGAACGGCACACTGTCTGCCCTCTCAGGCACAGGCCTCACGCGCACCGCCACATTTTTGCCAACACAAGGTTTGACGGGCGGTAGCGCCAGCATCACCGTCAACAACGATTTGTTCACCGACAGTGCCGGCAACTTGGGTGCAGGCAACACGCTGGGCAGTTTGGTGGTCAACACCTCCCCTGCCACCTTGATGGATGTGCAAATTACCAGCGCTGTAGGCGTGCAAAATAACGCCCTAAACGCAGGCGATGTGGTGACTGTGACTGCGCACTTTTCTGAAGCGCAAACACTCAACACGGCCTCAGGCTCGCCCACTGTGGCTTTGCAAATTGGCGGCAGCACGGTCAATGCCAACTATGCGTCTGGTGCAGGTACCACAGACTTGTTGTTCACCTACACCATTCTTGCAGGTCAGACCGATGCCAATGGCATTGCCTTGAATGCTGATTCACTGTCCTTGAACGGCAGCACTTTAAAAGACCCGCGCACCAACACCACCACGATCAGCGTGCCGGCGACTGCCGACAACAGTAGCTTTACAGTTGACACCACCGCGCCGTTTTTAAGCATCACGTCCAATGTAGGCCAACTCAAAGTGGGCGAAACGGCCGACATCACCTTCACCTTCAGCGAAAATCCGGGCAACACGTTTGAGTGGAATAGCACTACGGGCGATGTGACACTCAGCAATGGCACCTTGAGCGCCATTTCGGGCACTGGCGTTACGCGCACCGCGGTGTTCACCCCGACGCCTAGTTCGAACGCAGGCACAGCCGGCATTTCTGTGAGTGCCGGTACTTATCAAGATGCTGCTGGCAACAACGGCAGCGCTGGCGGCACGCCCAGCCTCACCCTTGACACCCTGGCGCCCACCATTTCAAGCATTGCACTCAGCAGTTCAACCGGCATTCTCAACGCTTATCTGAACGAAGGTGACACCGCCACCGTCAGCGTTAGCTTCAACGAAGTCGTCAATTTGAATCTTGCGGGCGGCTCACCCACGCTTGCCTTGCTGGTGGGAAGCAGCATCGTGCAGGCAAGCTATGTGTCGGGCGCAGGCAGCAGCACGCTGGTGTTCACGACCTCCATTGCGGCAGGGCAAAACGATGTCGATGGCATTGCCATAGCACTCAATGCGCTCAGCTTGAATGGCGCTGTGCTCACGGATGCCAGCGGCAACACATCGACACCCACCTCTGCCGCCGTGAGCAGCAACAACCTGTACATGGTTGACACGCTTGCCCCTGCCGTGTCTCTGGCCTTCAATGTGGCTTCGCTGAAAGTAGGCGAAACGGCCACCCTCTCCGTCACAGCCAACGACAAAACAGGCACCAGCTTCACTTGGAATGGCACTGCAGGCGATTTAACCGTCACTGGCGGCACACTCGGCGCCCTCAGCCCCTTTGTACTAAGTGGCGCCAACTATGTCAGCACTGCAACTTTCACGCCCACAGCTGGCAGCACAGTAGCCGGAGTCGTGTCAACAGCCGCGGCTGTCTACACCGACTTGGCTGGCAACCCAGGCCAAGTAGGCAGCAGTGCCAGCGTGTCCATCGACACAGGTGTGCCGACCCTCTCCAGCATGAACATCACTGGCGCCAGCGGCAAGGTGAGCAACATTTTGAATGCGGATGATGTGGTCCAAATCACAGCCATCTTCAGTGAAGCTGTCACCGTCAATGCCACAGGTGGCAACCCCAAGGTGGTTTTGAACATTGGCGGCGCCAGCAACTCGGCCACCTATATTTCCGGCTCTGGCACCACCGATTTATTGTTCAACTACACGGTTGCGGCAGGCGAGAACGATGCAAATGGTTTGAGCTATGCCGTCAATGCCTTGATACTGAATGGCGGCTCTATCAAAGACAACGCTGGCAACAACGCAGTGCTCACCGCCATTGCCCGACCAGACAACCTTGCCTACAAAGTAGACACCACCGCTCCCACGGTGAGCATCTCGAGTGATAAATCAAAGTTATTGATTGGCCAAACCGCCAACATCACGTTCTCGTTTTCTGAAGATCCAGGCAGTACCTTTGTTTGGGATAGCAGCGCAGGCGACATCACGCTCAGCAACGGCACCTTGAGTGCCATCAGTGGCACAGGGCTCACACGTACCGCCATCTTCACACCCACCGCCAATTTGGCCAGCGGCAATGCCAGCATTGCGGTAACTGCAGGCAGCTACAACGATTTAGCCGGTAATGCAGGCACACTGGGCAGCACACCGAGCATTTCAATAGACACCTTGGGACTGAGCATTTCTTCTGTACAGTTACCCAACACTAACTCGGTGACAGTCAAAGCGGGTGAAGAAATTGTCGCGTTTCTTTTTTACCCAGAACGAGCCATGGTTGATACAAGCAATGGCTTGCCTACAGTTGATTTGCTCATTGGCAGTACTGTTGTCAAGGCCAGCTTTACGACTGACACAGATGAACTTCGAAAAAGGTTCATCTACACAGTTTTACCTGGTCAAACAGATACCGATGGCGTAAGCCTTGTGGCCAATTCATTGGCATTGAATGGTGCAACCATTCAAGACCGCTCTGGCAACACTGCCAGCCCGCTTTTTTCAGGTCTGATCAATTCGGGGGCAAAGGTCGACACAACGCCCCCCAGTCTCACCATTACAAGCAACAAATTAAGTTTGAAATCAGGCGAAACGGCCACCATCACCTTCACCTTCAGTGAAAATCCGAGCAGTACATTTGTTTGGGATGGCTCAACAGGTGACATCAGTGTTTCTGGCGGCACATTGGGCGCGATCAGCGGTACTGGACTGACACGGACTGCTACTTTTACACCAACAGCCAATACAGCCAGCAGCAATGCCAGCATCACGGTGACGGCCAACAGCTACCAAGACGTGCCGGGTAACAATGGCAGCGCAGGCACATCACCTGCCATCAGCATTGACACGGTTGCGCCTTCTGTGGCCATTACGTCCAATGTCTCTGCCGTCAAAGCGGGCGGTACCGCCAGCATCACCTTCACCTTCAGTGAGGATCCCGGTAACAGTTTTGCATGGAATGGCACAACGGGTGATGTGGCCGTGACAGGCGGCACACTGGGTGCTGTCAGTGGTACAGGACTCACGCGCACGGCAGTTTTTACACCCACCGCCAATTTGACCAGTGGCAATGCGAGTATCACTGTCACGGCACTTAGCTATCAAGACACTGCAGGCAATTTGGGTACAGCGGGTACCACGCCCAGCATTAGCATTGACACCATTGCACCAACCGTTACAGGACGGGCCAATTCAAGCAACCTCATTGCCGGTCAAACCACACGGGTTTATTTCACTTTCAGTGAAGACCCAGGAACCAGCTTCACGTGGGATGGCAGCGTTGGCGATTTGACTGTGACAGGCGCAGGTACCGTGGCACTCAGCACCGTTCTAAGCCAACAAGTGGGTGTCATGCGAGGCTTTGATTTCACGCCACCCGCCAACGTCAATGCGGGCACGACCACCGTCTCCGTCAAGAATGTCAGCTATCAAGATGCTGCGGGCAATTTGGGTTCTGCCAGCGGCACAGTCTCGATCAGCTACGACACAGCCGTACCCACGGTGGTCATTACATCCAACTTGTCGACCGTGGGCATGGGCCAAACCGCCAACATCACTTTCACTTTCAGTAAAGACCCTGGCAGCACCTTTGCTTGGGATGGCACCACCGGCGATGTAGTGGTAACACAAGGCACGCTCAGCGCCATTTCTGGTACAGGTCTGACGCGCACAGCGGTATACACACCCTTTGCAGACACAGCCTTGGTTGCGGCCAGCATCACAGTGACAGCCGGCAGCTACAGAGATACCGCTGGCAATGTCGGTCTTGAGGGCAACTCTCCCACCCTCAACGTCAATACCTTCAAAAACGCCATTTACTTGGACGACATTGCCAACAACATTGGTGGGTACGCCATCGAAGCGCCTAACACGGGTTCGTACTTTGGCTTTGCGGTCAGCTTGGCTGGCGACTTCAATGGCGATGGGTATGGCGATGTGGTGATGGGCGCACCGCTCAACACCTTTACCGACACCGCCTTGCGCACCCAAGGTGGCGGTGTCGTTTTGTATGAAGGCGGTCAGAACACCAGCCTGGTGCCCAAAGGTTACAGTGGTTCAGGTCAGGTCAATGGCCACTACTACACCTACAGCGTCAACAAGGGATGGCTGGGCTTCTCGGTGGCCGGTGTGGGTGATATGAACAACGACGGCCTGGCCGACCTGTTGATTGGCATGCCGCAGGATGCCGCCAGCACCAACCCAGGTGGCGCCTTCTTGGTCTACGGAAAAGCGAATTCAACGACAGGCAGTTTGGCGGAATACCAAAAGGACATTTCGGCATTGGGCGCCACACCCGATGCACTCAGCATTACCAGCACGTTTGACACGGCTGGTTTTTCAGTCAGCAGCGCAGGCGATGTTAACGGTGACGGCTGGGTCGACATGATCATCAGTGCCCACTTCCAAGTGGTCTCGGGTTTGGTAGGCAACACCGGCAAAACCTATGTCGTTTATGGCAGCGCGGCTTTATCAGCATTGCAAACTATATCGCTGGGCAGTGTGGGCGGCAGTGTGCCGGGCTTTGTGATTTCCGGCTGGAAAGCCGGCGAGGAAAGCGGCACCTCGGTCAGCAGCGCAGGCGACTTCAATGGCGACGGCAAAGCCGACTTGCTGGTTAGCGCGTATTTCAACGATACGGCCGGTACCAATGCGGGCATGACCTATGTGGTGTTGGGTAAATCAGGCAACGTGGGTGTTGACCTTGAAAACATCAAGAACAACTTGGGTGGTTTTGCGATTAAGGGTGAAAACATCTCTGATTTCAGCGGCGTTTCGGTGAGCAGTGGTGGCGACATCAATGGCGATGGCTTTGGTGACATCATCATTGGCGCCGTCATTGGTGGCTCGGCCAATGCCAATCCTTACAGCGGCAAAACCTATGTGGTCTTTGGCAGAAACACTGCCAATGCCACCATCGACTTAGCTCAAGTTGCTGCAGGTGTAGGTGGTTTTGCCATTGTGTCCAATACCGATGACGAGCAAAGCGGTCACAGCGTCAGCAGCGCTGGCGACATCAATGGCGACGGCTTGGCAGACATTATTTTAGGTGCGCCCTTTAAAACCGAAAGTGGTGGCGTTAACACCGGCCACAGTTTTGTGGTGTATGGAAAATCCAGCACCACGCAAGTTAACTTAACAGACGTTGGCAACAACATTGGCGGCTTTGCCATCATTGGGCAAGGTGCCCAAGATTTGAGTGGTTACTCGGTGGGCGCTGCGGGCGATGTCAACGGCGATGGCTTGGCCGATTTGATTGTGGGTGCACATGGGTACGATGCAGCTCACAGCAATGTTCTAACAGGTCGCTCTTACATCATCTTTGGCAGCAAGACTGGCGCATTTGCAGCCGGCAGTGCGGTTGACAATACAGGTACCAACGCCAACGACACCCTCACCTCTACCGGCGCTCAAACATTGGCGGGCGGCAGCAACTCTGCTGGCATGGGCAACGACACCTTCACCTCCAACGGCGCAGACGTGCTCTTGGGCGGCATGGGCAAAGACACCTTCGTTTTGAACCAAACCACCATCACGGCACTTCAAAGTAATTTTGGCGCAGGTGGCAACACGACTCAATTGGCCAAGATCGATGGGGGTGCGGCCATTGACACCTTACGCTTGGGCGGCACAAGCACCCTCAATTTGAATCTGTCCTTGATCAGCAATACTTCCGCGGGAAACATTGAAGGCAGTAGCAGAATCAACAGCATTGAACGCATTGATTTGCTCACCAACACTGGCGCCAACGAATTGACCATCCGTGTGGCCGATGTACTCGACATGGCGGGCAGCAACTGGGCCAACTTAAGCGCCCTGGACAGCCAAGGCGCAGGCGGCTGGAGCCCTGCAACGGGCGGTTCAACAGGCATCAATGCCAGCGTGATGAACTACCACCAAGTGGCTGTGACGGGCGGCAGCAACGACAAAATCAGCACCACTGGCTGGACCTTGAACACCACAGGCAACGTACTGGACAGCGCAGGGATAAACTACAGCGTTTACACCGCCACCAGTGGTGCGCCTGCCATGTTGTTGGTGCAACAGGACATTCAGCGCAGCAGCATATTGTGATGCATTGCAGCTGAATGACTGTGTTCTGAGAAGGTCAAGGTGCAGCGCGCTGCATCGAGGCCTTTAGCGTGGCATTCAAAGAATCCAAGGCATCAGCGTAATGTGCCCGTGTGGTTTTGGACAAGCCTGGTTTGGCGTTAGCCTTTTCAAGCATAACGACCAGTTGACGTGCGTTCTCACGCATGATGCTCCGCGCATCGGCTGGCCATGGACCAGCAGGCTTCACCAAAACGTCGATCATGCGGCGCAATTGCTCGCGCTGCAAGTTGCGGCGAATTAGACTGGTTTCTTGGCCAGTTTTGGCTTCAGACCAAATGGCATCTTGCAGCGTGTCATAGACATCCGCCAAGCCCAAGGTTTCTTTGGGATCGTTCACCTTCATGCCTACTTCTGCCAAGCGAGTAGCCACAGCAGGTGAGTAAACATGGTCCAGAATTTCCTTTTGAACACCGGCTACCAAACGCGCCACGGAGGTTTGCATGCTGCCGTCTGCTTGCGTTCTTTCGAAACGATCGGTTGCCAAACGTGCAATGAACTCAGGTTTCAATTTAAAGCTGTCTGTGCCAAAGAAATCTTTGGTGATCAATGCCAATGCTTCTTTTTGCTTGGCAGCGCCAACTGGCTCAAACACTGCGTTCTTACTACCGGCACGTTCGCGCCGAATGTGCACACCACCAATGTATTTGGCAGCTAAGGGTGCAACCCGGTTGAGTTGATTGAAGCCACTGCGGAAGCTTCGCGTCAGGCGCTCATAGCTTTCACCCGTTGCCAAATTCATGTTTTGCAAACGGTCCCACAATTCGCGAGACAACTTCATGCGAAGCTTGTAATAGGCCAAAGGGTCTGAGCCCAAGTCAAAGCGATTGACCAGTGGGTCGACACCGCCCATGTTGCCGTAGCCTGCGTCTTCGTCGGAATCGTATTGCAACTCAGGCTGACTGGCCTTGGACAATATTTGTGCAAGGCCCTGCTCTTCTTGACCAGCTGCAAATTGTTTGTAACCAAACTCGACAGCCCAATAGTCGTATGCGCCCAAAGTGGACATCACATACTCACCTTGTTTTTCACCCTTGGGTGAAATGTTGAAGGGGTTGTAGTCCATGACCGAGGACGCCACACCATTTTGTTTGGTGAAGTTAGGATCTTGAATTTTCTTCAGGTCATAAATGGTGGAAGCCCGAAAATTGTGACGCAAGCCAATGGTGTGCCCCACCTCATGCATGATCACATCTTTCAAATAGGCTTTGGCCAAGGCGTCAGCCTCTGGACTATCAAGTTCTAAGCCGCGAACCTCCAACAAATCTAAGGCGTAATGCAACTCTTGCGCGGCATCTGCCGCATGCTCACACATTTCACCATCTGCGCCACGGACGCGGCCCAAATCTTCAATGACGGATCTGCGAGCGCCACGCGTAAAGACATCAGACATGCCAATGTCGGCATCTAATATTTCGCCAGTACGAGGATCGGCATGCGAAGGGCCAATGGCAAAGCCAACATCTGCGCCTGTGAACCACCTGACAGACGCATGCTTGGCATCCATGTTGTTGAAGTCATCATTGGCCTGTTGCTGCTTGACCACCAAGGCGTTTTTGAAACCAGCTTTTTCAAAGGCTTTATTCCATTCCAGAACACCCTGTGCAACTGTCTCACGGTATTTCTCTGGAATGTTTTTGTCCAGCCAATACACAATGGGCTCTTTGGGTTCTGACACCTCTGCTGCTGGGTCTTTCTTTTCAAGGCGCCAACGCTTGACCAAATGAGATTTGGGTTTGATATTTAAATCGGTGGTGTAGTCAGTGCGAGGCACAGTAAAGAAACCCACCCGCTCGTCTGCCACACGAACCTGCATAGGCTCAGGCAAAGGCATGAAACTGTAAAAGAACGACACAAAAAGGCTGCGCGGATCGGGCGTAGTGCTGGGTGGTGGAGGGGTTGGCACCGGTGAGGGCATCATGGGTGGTGCAGATAACCTAGGCACCCCAAAGTGTGCTCTAACCTCTAGGCCCGTCAATGTGCTTGTGTTTTTTGTGGCGGAGAAAGATGTGTTGCGGGTGTCCAAACTGAAAGGCATGCGATAAGACGCTTCCAATCGGGTTTGATAACCAGGAATATCAGTGAACAACAATGCGTTGGCCTCGATCAATATAGATTTAGTTTCTGGGTGAGGGGCCGCCACCACCGCAGCACTGCTCATTAAGCTGTCAGAAAAAGACTCGGACACAAACTGCGCTTGGGGTGTGCCCTCTTTGGCAAAAAACTGCGTGTTCTTGGCAATCAACTGAACCTGATTACCAATCTTGTGAAACTCGACCAACTTTGAACCGCCCATCTGGCTGCCATACAAGCCGCGTTCGCCAACAGAGCGCGGTATGTTGTAAGAGAAGAAGAACGGCTTACCAAATTGCGAGGGAAGGATTTCAATCCAAACTTTTTCGTCCTTTTGATGCAAAGTGAAATACCCAGGAATGGGTTTGGCATCCCTCAAAATATCTTTCATGGGTCGCAAAGCGCCCGGCGCTGCTGGCGGTGTAGCACTGGCTGCGGGTGCGGGTGCGGCAGGAGATTGCGCGTTGACGGTGGTCCAAGTGATCAAACCCAAGCAGGCTGCAGAAAGCCATGTCCGATTAAAAGCGTTTGATTTCAGTGCAAGTCGAGCCATGAGAATTCCAAATTGAATTTGTACAGAGATGGGCTTGATTTTAGAGAGCGCCTGATTGGGGTTAACACCAAGCCCTCGTGGTCTTAGGGTTAAGTCTTGAAATATCAGAAAATACAAGCATGTCTTCACTTATTTTGATCAACCCGCATGCAGCAGGTGGGCGCGCCTTGAAGTTGCTACCTAACATTCAAGCGTGGTGTGAAACGCATGCCAATAACACTTCTCAACAGCGCATTGCGGTGCCAGAAACGATTGCTTCAGCCCTTACAGTTTTGTCAAACTTACCCGCCAAATCACGTGTTGTGGTCGTCGGTGGCGATGGCACCTTGCATCAAATGCTGCCTGGTTTGCTCCAGGGGGGGCATGAAGTTGGCTTGGTCCCTTACGGCAGCGGCAATGATTGCGCTCGGGCCTGGGGTCTGCAGCGCATGTCTTGGCAAGAAGCTTTGGCGTTTGCCATGACTGGCCAAGCGCAAGGGATTGACATAGGTCGGGTTGAACTGAATCAAAGCAGATCCATTTACTTTCACTCTAGCTTGGCCGTCGGCTTTGATGCATCGGTGGGCAACAGAGCACTGGCAGGGCCCAAGTATTTGCGCGGACTGCCTCGATATTTATTGGCCACTTTGAGAGAGCTTCACAATTTGCGCAATTGGCCTCTGCATGTTCAAGCAGATGGCCATCTTGTGCATGAGGGCGTTTGCTTGTTGGCTTCTAGCTTGAACACCTCTACTTACGGTGCCGGCATGCCGGCAGTACCCCATGCGTTGATTGACGACGGCCATTTAAACTTGTTGCTGGCTTCGCAATTTAATCGTCTACAAACTTTGTTGATGTTGCCACGTTTACTGACGGGCACACATTTGAGTCACGCCAGAATAAAGTGCACGCCATTCAAATCGGCATTGATCAAAAGCGCTGCCAATGTACCAGTTTCTGCAGATGGCGAATCACTTGGCGATGCGCGCGACATCAAATTACAAGTGATGCCTCAAGCCCTGCAAGTTGTCAAAAAATAGTGCAAATTGCAAGGCTTAAAGTGACATTGCCTTAATCGATCTTGATGCCAGCCTTGTTAATGATGGCACCCCACTTGCGCGATTCGCTGTCAATGAAACCCTTGAAGTTTGATGCAGTGCCACCCTCCAAAATCAAACCTTGTTTGAGCATGTTCTGTCTAAACGCTGGATCGGCCATGGCAGCATTGACATCGGCATTGATGCGTTGAACGATGTCGGGCGATGTGCCTGCAGGCGCAAACAAACCGTTCCATGCCAATGCATCAAATCCTGCATAACCTGACTCGGCTACGGTAGGCAAGTCGGGTCGTGAGGGCAAGCGCTGAGGGCTGGTCACTGCCAACAATTTCAAACGTCCGCCTTGTACCAAGGACAAGAGTGCAGGCTCGACTGCTAATAGGGCTTGTGTTTCGTTTTGCGCAACCGACAAGGCCGCTGGTGGCGAACCTGTGAAGGGCACATGCGTGGCTTCAAATCCAGCAGTGGTTTTGAGCAATTCCATCGACAAGTGCGATGAACTACCCTGCCCCACCGATGCATAGCTCACTTTGTCACCTTGAGTTTTGGCCCAAGCCACAAACTCTTTGAAGTTTTGCGCAGGATGAGCAGCAGGCACGGCCAGGACGTTGGGCTGCGATGTGGTCAAGATGATAGGCATCAAATCTTTGGCCGGGTCGTATGGCATTTTCTTGAACATGAACGGACCAAACGCGATGGGGCCATTGAAGCCAATACCCAAGGTGTAACCATCGGGCGCAGATTTGGCCACGAGATCCATGCCGATGGTGCCGCCAGCGCCGGGTTTGTTTTCGACCACGAGGGGCTGGCTCCATCGGGCTTTAAGAGTTTCGGACATACCGCGAACGATGACGTCCAACGAACTGCCAGCAGGTGCTGGCACGATGACCTTGACAGGCTTGGTGGGCCATGTACTTTGTGCTGATGCAGTCATTGCAGTCATCGCAAGAGCTGTAGCGCCGAGAATGCCTTTGATCAAGTGACGTCTTTTGCTGAATTGCATGCTTGTATCTCCTATGTGGGTTAGATCATACTGAATTGGGGTTGGCCAACATTTAATTTGAGCCCAACTTCACGTTGCCAGTAAAAAAACTGAACCCTGCTCCCAACACAACCCGCTCCAAAATATTCTTTGCAGGTGTGCCTAAGCCTCCGCATGCCTTGGAAACATGCGAAGCGTCCAGCTGGTCCAACGCGTCCAAACCTATGTTGATGCCCAACAAAGGCAACAAATATCCGCCGCCAGTCAGCAACAGCAAGCTCGGTGTTGCAATGGAACGCGTCAGCTTGATGTCGTCATGCAGTGGCGCCAACTCAAACGACCGCTGACATGCGGCTGCCTGATATTGAGGGTCTTGCGGGCTGATGCTGTCGGCCATGCTGCGCGTATGGCTGGCGCAGCCTGAAAGACTGAGCCCCCAAACGACGAAGAGCGAAAGCCAAAGACGTGTCATTTAGCTTGCGGCTGAAAACCAGCCTCACCCATTTGCCACAGCATAAAAGACTGCAAATCTGCCGTGCGCTGCATCGCTTGATCAGCACCTGAGCCAGATCCATGTCCGGCTTGGTAGTCGAGTCGCAGTAAAACAGCTTGTTGACCTTTTTGTGCATCGGCAATGCGCGATGCAAACTTCAAGCTCTGCCAAACATCTACTCGCGAATCGTTCACGCCATGCATCAGCATGGTGGCCGGGTAACGAACGCCATCTTTCACAGCATGATAAGCACTGTTTCGCAGCAAAGCATGAAACTCTGCTTCCACCTTAACGGAGCCATACTCTGGAATGTTGGCCACACCATTGGCGCGCTGCTCTGAGCGAACCATGTCCAACACGGGCACAGAGGGTACAGCGGCTGCAAATAAATCTGGCCGTTCCGTGATCGCGCGTCCCACAAATACGCCCCCAGCACTGCCACCATAAATGCCCAACTTAGAAGAACTTGTGTAGCCATTGGCAATCAACCATTCGGCCGCCGCAATACCATCCTTCCAAGTGTTGTACTTGCTGGTCTTGTGACCCGCCATGTGCCACTGGCTGCCCAGCGCACCGCCGCCACGGACATGCGCAAATGCATAAATACCGCCCCGCTCTACCCAGGTGATCACACCCGTACTGCGGCCGGGTTCTTCTGTGGTGCCATATGCGCCATAGCCATACAAAATGGTGGGATTCTGGCCATTGAGCACCGCGTCGGCGCGCATGATGATGGAGACCGGCACCTTAACACCGTCGTGGCTAGGCACCATGACCTCGCGCGCCACAATGTCTACTTTCTGAACGGGCTCCACAGGGGGTGCCAAAAGCAAACGTTCAAATTGGCCTGTGCTGGCAGCATAAACATAGCGGCGCAAGGCTTGCGTCCAACTGCTGATGGCAACCACCAACTCAGAGTGATCTGGGCTGCCTATGACATTGACGTTGCCCTCTAAGGGAAGTGTTAATTTTTGAACATCATGACCGCCAGCGCGCATACTTGCTGAAATTCTAAGTAGCGCCGTATTGACGCCTTCGCGCCGAGTGACGTACAAAGCATCTTTGGCCACACTGATTGATCGCAACACACCCTCAGTTTCAGGGACCAAAGTTTCAGCTTGCGACAAGTTGAGCTGGGGTACTTTGAGCTTCAACACTTTGAATCTTGGCGCATTCAAAGCACTGCGCACATACACATGACCATGCCCAATGTCGACTTCGCGCACATCGTCAGATTGTTTAAAAACTTCGCGCCATTGCGCTTTGCCTGACAACACGTCGTCCATCTTTGCCACATACATGGCCAATCGACGGTCTACACCAAAGTAAACCACCATGGCAGCCAAGTCTGATCCGGGCACCTCAGCGATGCCCCCCGTCGCAAACGATGGCAGCTTGAGTTGCGGGTACATCGATGCGTTGAAAATCAAATGATCTGGATTCGGTTGCTTCAAGTCCAAGTAATAACGCCCTGTGTCGGCAAAGCGTTCGGTGGACTTCATGGTTTCATAGCCCGGACGCAAACGCGAGAAGAACAAACCAGATCCGTTTTCGCGCCAACTGACACCCGCAAAACGAATGCGATCAATGGGCGGCAATACTTCTTTACCCGTCGCCACATCAATCACGTAAAGATTTCCAATTTCGGAGCCCGATGAGTGCATGCCATAAGCCAACAATTTGCCATCGGGTGAAGGGTAAAAACTTTGAACCGCGTGAGGCTTGCCTTTTTCTTTGGTGATCAATTCTGGATCGACCAGCAATTTTTCTTCACCCCTCAAACCATCGCGCCAAACCAACTTAGCTTGCGACTGACCTTGAGGGCGCATCAAATAAAACCAGCGATTGCCTGCTGTTCTATGAATGCTTGAAACAACGGTGCCACCCACTGCATCTTTTTCTTTGAGGGTGTTAAAAATAGTTTGGCGTCCCGGCAAACGATTCAGAATGGCATCGGCCGCGTCAGCTTGTCCACGCATCCAAGTAACGACAGCAGGGTCTTTGACCTGCTCAAGAAATCGATAGGGATCGTCCACTTTGGTTCCCCAGTGAACGTCTTGAACATTTTGAATGGGCAGAGGTGGGGGCACGTCGACGCCTGCAAATCGATAGGCCGATGTTTGAGCGTTGCTAGACATTGCCAGCAACATCGCCAGCAAACCACCTGACCAAAAAAATTTGCGCATGCCTCAAGCTCCTCAGAATTTGCTTTGGATGATAACTTGAGTTAATTGGGGTCAGATCAACATTAACGATGGGTGGGTTAAGCATGCATTTGGCTTAAAGCCTTGGGCAGACTGGGTATCTCTTTAGCGCGACATGGCCCCCAAAATCCTCGCCTCCAACTGCCTGGCCTCCTCCGTCTTAAACCCAGAGTGCACAAACAGCACCTCCCCCTCTGGACTCACCAGCATCGAAGTCGGCATGGTTTTGATGGCCAAAGTTTTGGCCGACAAACCTTGCGGGTCATAAGCAATCGTAAATTGAGCAGGCGTGTGCGCCAAAAACCTGTCTGCGTCAGCACGCTTAGCATCCACATTGACGGCCACCACCTTGAGACCTTTGGGCCCTAACTTAGCCTGCAAAGAATTCATCCAAGGAAAAGACTGGCGGCAAGGCCCGCACCAAGAGGCCCAATAGTCGATATAGACAAACTGGCCCTTAGCTGACTGCACCTCGCTCAAACCCAAAGCCGGCAGAGGCTTGCCAGCTTCTACGGCATGGGCATTGCCGACCAGCAGTACCAGACTTAACATTGCAACGATCAATAACTTCATTTTCATCATCTTCAGTTTAAACGGACGTGAACAGCAGGTGAGACCATTTTTGATTGGTACCACATTGCAGGACTCATTGACGCATATGAACTTTGCCCGTGTAATCCATGGCCAAGAAATCAAAACCTGTGGCCTGTAAAAACGCCAGGCCCTTTTCTTCCATCAACATGGCCATGGTGCTGGTGCACCCGGCCACCACAGTGGCAGGCGCCGTCACACTGACTGAACGCCAATACGTCACTGGCCAACCCGTCAACGGATTGATCACATGGCAATAGCGTTGCCCATCCAATTCAAAATAACGCTCGTAGTCACCACTGGTGGCCAAGCCTCCTTGCATCATGGGTAACGTGGCGATCACTTGACTGGAGTGCCTGGGGTCTTGAATGCCAATCATCCAAGGCTCACCCGTTGGCTTTGGCCCGAGAAAACGCATGTCACCAGCCAAGTTCACATGGCCACTTTTCACGCCCTGCGCTTGTAGGACTTGCGCTGCTCTGTCTGCAGCGTACTCTTTACCAAACCCACCCAAATCAATTTCCATTCCGATATCGGGCAAGAAAACACTTTGATTTTGCAGCTGCACTTTATGCCAACCCACTTTGGCGAGCACAGCAGTTATATTTTCTTTAGGGGGCAAAACTGCCAATTGAAAGTTCCATACTTGTCGCAATACACCCGATGTGATGTCAAACATGCCGCCACTTTGTTCATGCAACTTTGCGGCGTACTGCAACAAGGCCCAGGTTTCGTCATCACAAGCCACTGGCGCCACGCCTGCTTGCTGATTGACATGGGAAACAACCGAGTCAGCGATATATCGTGAGTATTTACGTTCAATGCGGATCACTTCGCTGATGGCCATCTGCGCCAAGCGTTGCGCATCTTTGTCGCTACTGGACGCCAGCACCACTTCACAGGCACTGCCCATGGCCCTGAAAGGAAACCGTTGAACAGACAAACTTGTATCTGTGCGCGACATCAAAATGAATGCGTAATGCCCACTTGAATGCTGCGCGCATAAAAAGGCGCCAGCCCCTGACTGCCCACACCCGTGAATTTCCAAGCAGCCTTCTGTCCGTATTGTTCTAACTTCACATCCACAGCAGTGTCAACGCTCAATTGGCGGGTGACCTTTAGGCCCATGGTGACTGCACCAAATGCACTCAGTCGTTGGTCTTCAGAGAAATGCAAGGCGTTGGGTGAAGGGCTGGGTGGAAACGGCGCAATGCGCGGATCAACTTCCACATAAAAACGCGCTGCATTTTGCGAGTACAAACGCAACTGCGGCGCCACACGCCACTCACTGCCCAAACGTTGCACCCATTCAGCATCTAGGGTGTGTGAGCGAATGCCCCACGTGTCGGTGTAAAACCGATAGGCCAGGCGAGACGTGCCATTGAAGGCAGAAACATGGTGATTCCATCGTGCCTGAAAAGTTTGATGCTCACGGTCTGTAGGGCGCTCGTCGTAAATTTTGTAGGGATCTGAAAAATAACCACGACCACTGTAATGTCCCACGTTCAGTTGCACAACGTCGTTCATGCTGACCACTTGGGTTACACCCAACAACCAATCGGAACCTCGCTTTTTTTCGTTGGCAACAATTTGGTTGGCTGGATTGATCACATCGTGCTGAATGGCAACACCCGCGGTCCATGTGGTGTTTTTGTCCTCACTGTCTTGCGTTGCCAACAACGAGACCGCTCTAGAGATGTAATCATTTTCGCCTGAATGACTCAAACCAAGCGCCAATTTGCCATTGAGGAGATAGCGGGTAAGTGATGTATCAACGGCACGTCTAAAGTCTTGCAGTTTTGACAATGACTGGGTGTGGTAAGCGGGGGACGCACCAGAGATACTGTCGGTCACAAGGGTTCCCGACAAAGACCATTGGCCATTCAATGGCAGCAGAACACTGGTGGCTGTAGCCTTAACACGCACACGGTCATCATAGGCAGAAGCACCCGATTGGCTGTCTGTCCATGCAACAGACTGCCCCGAATTACCGGTCACTTGCTGACGCTCTTTGTAGTTCAGATATTTGAAACTGAGCGTGCCTTTTTCTGGCGCGGTTTCGGCTTGGGCACTCAACATGATGCAGGGCAAAGCCATTGCAGCACCCAGAAGGGCCGCACCCAAATCTGACAGCTTTTCGTTTTGCTTAATTACAGCCACATCCACCTCCGCCGATCGAAGAGCCACCCGAGGATGCTTCTTTACTGGTGTAAGTGTGTTCTTTGTAACCCCGCTCGAGGGGGTCGTCGTCAAAGGTCATTTCGGGCAATGCCAACGTGCCCTTTTGCCATGCTTCTACTGGCTGAATGATTGCACAGCCTTGCACAGCCAACAACACCATCAGAGCCATCACTCGGGCAAGCATGCAAGCCTTTCGATTCTGAAATTAATTGGGGTCAGATTAACATTAATTTAAAAAAGCAGCTACGTCTTACTTGCCAAACAACTTGGCCACATGCTGCCAACCGCGCAACAAGAATCCAGCACGTTCTACATCGACTTGGGCCACCAAAGGCGCTTCGCCAACAGGCTTACCGTTAAAGCTTGCCACCACCTTGCCCACTACTGCACCTTTGGCCAATGGCGCCTCAAGGCCCGACTTGATCTCTATCGCTGTTTGAACTTGCTGACCACGAGGAACCGTCAACATCCATGGTGCAGCAAGCACTGCTGGTACCGTATCCGCTTTGCCAAAGCCGACCTTGACAGGACCCACCACTGAATTGACTTGGATGGGGGTTACTTTCTCAAAGCTATTGAAGCCCCAACCGAGCATGGACCTGGTTTCATCAGCGCGTGCTTTGGCACTGTTGGCATTGAGGACGACAGTGATCAGGCGCATGCCGTTGCGCACCGATGAAGTGACCAAGCAATATCCCGCTTCTTGCGTATGACCTGTTTTTAAGCCATCCACAGTTGGATCTGTGTAGAGCAATGCATTGCGATTGCCTTGCTTGATGCCGTTGTATTTGAAATCTCGCTCAGCGTAAATGGCGTAATAGTCTGCGCTGTTGCGAATGATGGCGCGAGCTAGTATGGCAAGATCGCGTGCAGAAGATTTGTGCGCAGGGTCAGGAAGGCCTGTGGGGTTGACGAAATTTGTGTTCGTCATGCCCAGTCGCTTTGCCTCTGCATTCATCAACTTGGCGAACCCTTCTTCCGAGCCAGCCATGTGCTCAGCAATGGCTTTCGAAGCATCATTGCCGGATTGAACAATGATGCCCCTCAAGATATCGATCACTGTGGCTTGACTGTTCAAAGGCAAATACATACAAGATTCGGAACTTGTACCTCTGCACCAAGCGTTCTGACTGACTGAGACCAGATCTGTTGGCTTCAGTTTGCCGGAGCCCAAGGCCTGCTCTACCAAGAAGCTTGTCATCATTTTGGTTAGCGAAGCGGGTGGCATTGCTTCGTCCACATTGGCTGAGGCAAGCAACTCACCAGAATCAAAGTCCATCAACAACCACGCCTTGGCCGCCAGTGCAGGTGGGTTTGGCGCCAAGGATTGCTGCGCAGGCAGCGGCGGCATTGCATTACCAGGTGCCTCTACTTTTTTCTGTACAACGCGCTTGGTCGTTTGCTGTTTGGCGGCAAAGGTGGCCGAGCTGGCAAACACAGCTGCCAACGCAATGGCACAAATGAAGGTGAATTTGGAGGATGTATTTTTTTTCATGGCATTTAACAAAAAAGCCCCTCGAGAGGGGCTTCTTATTGTTGTACTTGGCGGAAACGGAGGGATTCGAACCCTCGATGAGGCTCTACACCCCATACTCCCTTAGCAGGGGAGCACCTTCGGCCACTCGGTCACGTTTCCAGCACTCGAAAATTATATCAGGCTTGGTCGAGGTCGAAAGCCTTGTGCAAGGCACGAACGGCCAATTCCATGTATTTCTCATCAATCACCACAGAGGTTTTGATCTCTGAGGTCGAAATCATCTGAATGTTGATGCCCTCTTCGCTCAATGCGCGGAACATTTTGCTGGCAATGCCCACATGGCTGCGCATGCCAATGCCCACAATGGACACTTTGCAGATTTTGGCATCGCCACTGACTTCGCTTGCTCCGAGTGCTGGCAACACTTTGTCCTTGAGCAGATCCATGGTGCGAGCATAGTCATTGCGGTGCACAGTGAAGCTGAAATCGGTCTTACCGTCTTTGCTGAGGTTTTGAATGATCACGTCAACTTCAATGTTGGCGTCGGCCACTGCGCCCAAAATTTGATAGGCAATGCCTGGCTTATCGGGCACGCCCAACACAGAAATTTTGGCTTCATCGCGGTTAAAGGCAATGCCGGAGACTACGGCTTGTTCCATTTTTTCGTCTTCCTCAAAAGTGATCAGCGTGCCAGATTTGGCTTCTTCAATGATGTCAATGTCCCAGGGTGTGAAGCTAGACAACACACGCATAGGCACTTTGTATTTGCCAGCAAATTCGACAGAGCGAATTTGCAAAACTTTAGAACCGAGGGATGCCATTTCTAACATCTCTTCAAAGCTCACTGTGGTCAAACGACGGGCCTCCGGTACCACGCGGGGGTCGGTGGTGTAAACGCCATCTACGTCGGTATAGATCAAGCACTCGTCGGCTTTCATGGCCGCAGCCACAGCCACTGCAGAAGTGTCAGAACCGCCGCGGCCCAATGTGGTGATGTTGCCATCGGGGTCCACGCCTTGGAAGCCAGTGACGATGACCACGCGACCAGCGGCCAAATCTTTGCGAACGCGAGCGTCATCAATCGATTCGATGCGGGCTTTGGTAAAAGCGCTGTTGGTCTTAATAGGCACTTGCCAGCCAGCATAGCTAACCGATTCCATGCCCTCAGATTGCAAGGCAATGGCAAGCAATGCTGATGATGCTTGTTCGCCCGTGGAGGCCAACATGTCGAGTTCGCGGTCGTAGGCCGAATTGGTTTTTGCAGGCGCCAATTCTTTGGCCAAGCCTAGCAATCGATTGGTTTCGCCGCTCATGGCGCTGGGCACCACCACCATTTGGTGGCCAGCCCTTGCCCATTTGGCGACGCGTTTGGCCACATTTCGAATTCGCTCTGTAGAGCCCATCGAAGTGCCGCCGTATTTGTGAACGATCAGTGCCATTTTGAAAAGTTAATAAAGGGAAATTTCAGCAAAACCCAACGATTGTACCCGGGAGAACCCTGATTTTCTGGGCTTGATTAGAGGCTAGCCCTCAGTAGACCACGTGAGAACTGGGCCTTCACGGCGCACATACCCCCGCCCCACCTTCAAATGAACTTGATGTCCGCGCGTGGTGCAGGCTGTAATTTGTGACAGCAATTGGACCAATTGCGCGGTACTGGGCGTGGTTTGATGATGCACTTTCAGCCAATGGCGCAATACCAAAGGCTGTCTGGCTGAACTCAACGCCTGCAAGGCCTTGATGCTGGGACAGCCAGCCTCCAAAACTTCCGGTAAAACAGCGACTGCAAGCTCATCCAAAATTTCTTGGGCCTCAGCAGCATGTGCAGCGCTGCGCGCAAAGGTTTCTCGAAATTGTGGAAATGCCCGCTCAAGCACTGGCAGCAACTGAGCGCGAATTCGGTTTCGGGTCAATTGTTCATCTTGATTGGTGGGATCTTCCACCCAAGGCACTTGCGCCTGCGTCAGGTAATCACGCAACTTGGTGCCTGGCACCTTCAAAAAGGGACGGTGCCATTTCAGGCCTTGATGCAACCATTGCGCCGGCATACTGGCAAGGCCTGGCAATCCAGCACCTCGAGAGAGCGCGAGTAACAAAGTTTCAACTTGATCATCAGCATGCTGCGCCACAGCGATATCTGTCACATCCTGCAAATCTGGATGCGTACGAACAGCCTCGCCGATCGCACCATAACGGGCGCGTCTGGCGGCGTCTTCTGGACTCTGCCCTGCTTCATGTTTGGCGTTGACTTTGCATTGCACCAAGGGCACATGCAACTGATGACACGTTTGCTGGCAATGCTTTGCAAAATGATCGGCAGCCTCTTGCAAGCCGTGATGTATGTGGATGGCCCTTACCTGCCCAGGCCACCGCTGAACACAGGCCAACAGCAAGGCTGTGGAGTCGGCACCACCGCTGAAAGCGACGGCGATGGGCAAGGACGGCTGAAAACTGGGAGGCAGCAGACCCGCGCCTCTTGCAGAATTATTTGCTAGCTTATTTACTAGCTTATTTACTTGCTTTTGTGTCGGTGAAACGGCCATAGCTTTGCAAACGCTCATAGCGACGATCGACCAATTCTTTGGGTTTCAAGTCGATCACTTGGCGCCATGCATCACCCAAAGCACGCTTGAGGAAAGCAGCCATTTGAGCATGGTCGCGGTGCGCACCGCCCACCGGCTCGTTCACAATTTTGTCGATCAAATTCAGAGCTTTCAATCGATGGGCTGTGATGCCCAAGGCCTCCGCCGCTTCTTCAGCCTTCTCGGATGTTTTCCACAAAATGGAAGCGCAACCTTCAGGGCTGATGACTGAATAAACAGCGTACTGCAACATGAGAACTGAATCAGCCACGGAAATGGCCAAAGCACCACCCGAGCCACCCTCACCAATGATGGTGGTGATGATGGGAACTTCGAGCTGGGCCATTTCAAAAATGTTGCGACCAATGGCTTCAGACTGGCTACGCTCTTCGGCATCAATGCCAGGGTAGGCACCTGGCGTATCCACAAAAGTGAACACTGGCAGTTTGAATTTTTCTGCCGTCTTCATGAGGCGCAATGCTTTTCGGTAGCCCTCGGGCTTGCTCATACCAAAGTTGCGCTGCGTGCGCTCTTTGGTGTCGCGGCCTTTTTGATGGCCCAAGACCATGCAAGGCGAACCATTGAATCGTGCCAAACCGCCCACAATGGACAAGTCGTCGGCAAAGTGGCGATCACCGTGCATTTCCACAAAGTCTGTGAAAATTTCACGGATGTAATCCATGGTGTAAGGACGCTCAGGGTGACGGGCAATTTTGGTAATTTGCCAGGACGTGAGGTCTGAATAAATGTCTTTGGTCAGTTGTTGGCTCTTTTTGCTGAGCTGGTCAATTTCTTCCGAAATGTCGACGGCTGACTCGCTTTGCACGTAGCGAAGTTCTTCAATTTTGCCTTCAAGTTCCGCGACGGGTTGCTCAAAGTCTAGGAATGTGCGTTTGGCCAAAATGGGCCTCCTTTATCAATCTCAATACTCAACCGGTAAAGGGTCGAGCGACCGCCAAATATACCAAGTTGCAACAGTACTGTAGGGTTGCCAGGCTTGGGCCACTTCGCGAGCGTCGCTGCGGCTGACCGGTTCGCCTGAAAAATAGTTCTTGCTGATGCCATTGATCAATCCGACATCATCCAGCGGCAAGACGTTGGGACGCATGAGATGGAAGATCAAAAACATCTCGGCCGTCCATCGGCCAATGCCCCGAATGGCGACCAATTCGGCAATGATGGCCTCATCGTCCATGCTTTGCCATTCTTTGACATGCACCGTTTTGCCATGAAAGTGCAAAGCCAAGTCAACCAGGTACTCGACTTTGCGGGCCGACAAACCAGCCGCACGCATGTCGTCTACTTTGAGCTTTAACACGCCTGCTGGCGTGATTTTTTTGCTTAAGGCTGCAAACTTGTTCCAAACCGATTGCGCTGCCTTGACCGAAATTTGTTGGCCCACAATGCTGCGAGCCAAGGTCACAAACGCATCACCGCGCGACACCAAACACGCATCGCCAAACTGAGGAATAAGCCGCTTCATGACCCTGTCTTTTTTAGACAAGTGCGCACACGCTGCTTTCCAATACTCTGGCGTCATGACCTCATCAATTTTGCTCATTGCGAAGCTTCCCAAGTGGTGCCGGCTGCAGAATCCTTAAGAACAATGCCTTGCTCGAGCAAGAGCTTGCGAATGCGGTCGGCTTCAGCAAAGTTTTTGGCGGCCTTGGCATCGGCTCGGGCTTGAATGTGAACCTGAATAGCGGCTTCATCGAGGCCTGCACCAGCCTGCAAATAAGTCACCGGATCGGTTTGCAAAAGTCCCAAAAGTCCGCCCAGTGACTTTAAAAGGCCCGATTGCTCTGAAGACTTGCTGCGATTGACCTCTCCCGCCAAATCGAACAGCACGGCCACGGCTTCAGGGGTGCCAAAGTCTTCGTCCATGGCCGCCTTGAAGCGTGCCGCATAGGGGTTGGCCCAATCGATTTGGACATCAGCAGGTTCAACCGCCTGCAAGGCTGTGTAAAGACGCTTTAAACCACCACGGGCATCGTTCAAATGCACGTCAGAGTAATTGAGGGGCGTGCGATAGTGGCTGCGCACCAAGAAGAATCTCACAGTTTCGGCATCAAAGGCTTTGAGTACTTCGCGGATGGTGAAAAAGTTGCCCAAGCTTTTGGACATTTTTTCGTTGTCAACGTTGATAAAGCCGTTGTGCATCCAAAACTTTGCAAACTGCTGTCCAGTTGCGCCTTCGCTTTGGGCAATTTCGTTTTCATGGTGCGGAAACTGAAGGTCTGCACCGCCCGCATGAATGTCGAAGCTGTTGCCCAGCATTTGACAGGCCATGGCCGAACACTCAATGTGCCATCCAGGCCGACCTGGGCCAAAAGCGCTGTCCCATTTCACATCGGCTGGCTCTGACGCTTTAGCACCTTTCCACAGCACAAAATCGAGCGGATCGTCTTTGCCATCGAGCACGGCCACGCGCTCACCTGCATGCAATTCGTCGAGAGATTTGCCAGACAGTTTGCCGTAGCCAGGAAACTTGCGTACGGCGTAGTTCACATCGCCCTGAGCCGTGCGATAAGCCAGGCCTTTTGCTTCGAGGGTGCCAATCATGCTGAGCATTTGGGGCACAAACTCGGTAGCGCGAGGCTCGGCCGTGGGGCGTGCGATGCCCAGTGCGTCAAAGTCGGCATGCATGGCGTCAATCATGCGGTCTGTGAGCGCGCGAATGGTTTCACCGTTTTCTACAGCACGCTTGATGATTTTGTCGTCAATGTCGGTGATGTTGCGAATGTGCGTCACCTTGAAACCACTTGCTTTGAGCCAACGCTGCACCACATCAAAGGCCACATTGGAGCGCGCGTGCCCAACATGGCACAAGTCATAGACGGTCATACCGCAGACGTACATGCGCACATGTCCGGCCTCAAGAGGCGAAAAATCGGTCACGGCGCGGGAGAGCGTGTTGTAAATGCGCAAGCTCATGGATAACTGTTTTTGTTGTTAGGGTGCAAAAAGGGGCCGCGGCCCCATTGATGTTGTAAGGGCTGCCTGAACGCAAGGCCTCCGTTACAATTTGCCTCAGTATAAAGCCCAAATTAGTTGCTGACAAAGCTTCATTTGAGCACCTTGCCGTCACTCTTTCGTCACCAAACAGTCACCTTTTGCCTCAGCCAAGCCGCTCAATATGCCAATTCAAAGGGTTTTGACCCGCTTTTTCCCACTCCTTCTCTGCTTTTTCAGCAGCGTCTCGTGGGCAAACGTTGGCCTCGAGTTGGAAGAGTTGATTCTCAACAAGCAGTGGTCTCAGGCTCAACAACGCCTACAAGCTGCTGTTCAGCAAAATCCCAAAGCTGCGGAGTCACCCCAATGGCGACTTTTCTCCAGTCAGGTTTTGGCTGGACAAGGCAAAGGGCAAGAAGCCATAGACCAGTTGCAAGCACTGACGCAAGAGTTTCCGGAATTGCCAGAGCCCTACAACAATTTGGGCGTTTTGTTGGCCGCCAAGGGCCAGTTCGATGAGGCCATCAAAGCCCTTCAAATGGCCATCCAGGCCCGACCTCATTACAAAATTGCGCTGCAAAACTTAGGCGATTTATACTCCGCACTGGCCCAAAGAGCCTATCACCAAGCCCAAAGTGCAGGTGCCAACGGCCTGTTGCCTTTGCCCGGCCCCACTGCAGAAACTACCACCCTGACCAACACGCGTACTTTGCGATAAAGACATGACACCTCTCTTTTTTCGACGCCATTTTTTCAAGCACCTTGCGGCGCTTGCTTGGCTTTCAGCTTGTATGGTCTCTGGCGTTGTCAATGCACAAGAAGCACCCAAACTCAAAATTAGCACCAACATGGGCGACATCATGGTGGAAGTCTATCCAGACAAAGCGCCAAAAACAGTTGCCAACTTTTTGCAGTACGTCAAGGACAAACACTACGACGGCACCATCTTTCACCGCGTCATTCCCAACTTCATGATTCAAGGCGGTGGCTACGATGCGCAATACAAAGAGCGCAGCACTCGCCCGCCCGTCCAGCATGAAGGCCGCCAAGCCATGGCCGCGGGTCTTAAGAACCAAACGGGTTATTTGGCCATGGCCCGAACCAATGACCCCCAGTCAGCCACGGCGCAGTTTTTCATCAACACCGTCGACAATGCTTTCTTAGATCCGACGCCCATTCCCGATGGCGACCCAGTCAAACGTTTTGAATACCGCGGTCAGGTCTATGAAAATGTGCCGAGAGAGAACTTGCTCAATGCCTTACAACTTTTCGGTTATACGGTTTTTGGCAAAGTTACCTCAGGCATGGATGTTGTGAATAAAATCAGAACTACCCCAACCGGTATGGGCGGACCGTTTAGAACAGACGTTCCCAAATCAACCGTAACCATTCTTTCAATCACTTTGGTGCAATAAAAATGAGCAACCCTCAAGTAGAACTCCACATCGCCGGCAAAGGCGTCATCCTCATTGAACTCGATGCCGACAAAGCACCCTTGAGCGCTGAGAACTTTTTGCACTATGTAAACAAAGGTCATTACGACAACACCATTTTTCACCGTGTCATTCCTGGCTTCATGGTGCAAGGTGGTGGTTTTACGCCCGACATGCAGCAAAAGCAATCTGATGCAGCCATTCAAAATGAAGCCAACAATGGCTTGAAAAACGTCAAGTACACATTGGCCATGGCACGCACACAAGCGCCCCACTCTGCCACTGCACAGTTCTTTATCAACACGGCCGACAACGAATTCTTGAACCACACGGCGCCTTCTCTGCAAGGATGGGGCTACGCTGTGTTTGGTCACGTCGTGTCTGGCACCGAAATTGTGGATGCCATTGAAGGCGTTAAAACCGGCCGCAGCGGCTTCCATGACGACGTGCCCACAGAAGCTGTGATCATTGAAAAGGCCGTTGCGCTCTAAAGCCTACAACAGTTCATTTTCATGACCGCAACCGTGTTGCCAATTCAGGTCATTGAAGCACCTGAGAGTTGGCGCACGGTTGATTTCATTTCAGACCTGCATTTGCAGGAAAAGGACACCGAAACTTTCAAAGTTTGGCGAGATTACATGGCCAGCACCTCTGCCGATGCTGTGTTCATTTTGGGTGATCTGTTTGAAGTTTGGGTGGGCGACGACGCTGCCCAAAAACACGTTTTTTTAAAGCAATGCGCCGCTGTCTTGAAAGACTGTGCCAGCAAACGGCATGTGGCCTTTATGCGGGGCAACCGCGACTTTTTAGTAGGCTCTGATTTTTTAAACGCGTGCCAAGTGCAAGATTTGCAAGATCCCATGGTGCTGCGTTTTGCCAAACAAAACTGGCTCTTGTCGCATGGCGACGAAGCTTGCCTAGATGATGTCAATTACCAAGCTTTTAGGCGCATGGTTCGGCAAGCAGATTGGCAACAAAATTTTCTAGCCAAGCCATTGCCTGAACGTGAAGCCATTGCGCTTCATTTAAGAACGCAAAGCCAACAGCACAAAAGCGATCCAAACTCTGTTTATGCCGATGTCGATCTGGGCTGGGCCCTTGCGGCCTTGAAAAAAACTGATTGCACTTGTTTGCTGCATGGACATACACACCAACCTGCAGACCATGTTTTGGCCGGCGAGGGTCAGTTGCAGCGACGTGTTCTAAGCGACTGGGATGTACAAAGCACAAAACCTCGCGCAGAGGTTTTGCGTTGGCATTCAACAGGACAAGTTGAAAGACTTAATTTGTTAACCTAAGCTTTGTATGTGTTGAGCTTAAGTCGTCATCGACGCAGCAAGTTCTTCAATGCATTTTGCAAACGGCGCGCCACTTTGGCATCATGGGCAGAAGATAAAACCGCCGTGACATCCAAGGCCCAAGTTTCCTGAGGTCCCGGTTGATTTTTACGCGTCAGCAATTGCAACTGCAAGGCTCGACGTTCGTTCAAATTCTCTGCAGGTGTTGGTATTTCAGCGGCCATTTCCAAACGCAAAATGGCTTCGCCCGCTGAGGCTGTAGGCGCTTTTGTCACAGCTTGCGACCAAGCGGCGCGCGCAGCAGCATTAACGTTCCTGCCCAAGTCTTGTGCTGAAGGCACCAAGTCGGCTTGGCGCTTTTCCCAAGCATCTAAAAGATGTGTCAACGACTCGCCGTGCGCTTGTGCAGCCAATTTGCGCAAGGCCATTTCGGCATGCTCTTTGGCATCGCGTTGAGCTCTGAAAGCGGCATCACTCAAACGAGGGCCACGATCTTCGCGTTCAAATCGATCGCCGCGATCTGCACGTTCAAAACGGTTACCGGCTTTGTCGCCACGCGGTGCACCTTTGCCCTCACGGCGATCGCCGGGTCGCCCTGCAGGAGCAGGCACCGATTTCTTTTGGCCAGGACGGTCATCACCGCGCATGGCAACCAAGGGTCGGGCCGGTTTAGGCGCTTCTACGGGTTTGGCTGTTGGCACCTCTGCATCGGGTGCAGCCTCAACTTCGGCTGTTGTGTCCTCAGGTGCCGCGGGCGCATCATCTGTCGCTGGCTGGGCAGCGTCGGCGACTGATGCCGCTGCTGCCGCAGGAGCCTCCGTTTGTGCAGCCACAGCTTGGGCTTGCCCTTTAATGGCCGCATCCAAAGCAGCCATTGCAGCTTTGATTTTTTGCACATCGCCAGAAGCGTTGGCCGCTTTCAATGCGTTGGACGCATCAAGCACCAAACGATCGTGCGCCGACATGGGTGCCGCAGACGTGCTCTCGCGAGCGTTGGTTTTTCGACTAAAGGCTTCGTCCAATGGTTTGCGGAAAGCTTCCCACATTTTTTGCTCGATGCGGCGGTCCATTGGAACGCTTTGCGCTTCAGTTTGCCAATTGTGTTGCAGGGCTTTGACTGCATCAACTCTCAAAACGGGTGACGCACCCAACTGCTCTGCTTCGGCAATGAGTGCTTGACGACGGGCCGTGCTGGCTTTTTGAGCTGCTTCCAAAGGCGCAGCGGCAGCATGTAAAGCTTGCTTCCAAAGCGGTTGCAATTCAGCAAATGTTTTTTCACTGAGGTGCCCTGCATTGCGCCAGCGATCGCCAAACTGATGCAAAGCACGGAGGTGCGCACGCCAGTCTGCATTTTGGGCATTGGCTTCGCCCCATGCTTTGACTTCTTCAATGAGCGCCAAGCGTTGCGCTCGGTGCTCGGAGGCATCGTGCTTGACTTTTTCTAACCAAGTTTGAACAACTTTGTAGGCGTTGTTGCAAGCAGCGTCAAAGCGTTTCCACAAAGCATGGTTGGGCAGCCCGCCTTGATCTGCTTGCTTCCACTCTTCGCGCAATTGACGCAAAGCTTCTTGCATCTTGCGACCACCCAACACAGGTTCAAAGGTGAATACTTCCGGGGTCTCTTGCGACGCTTGAGTGACAGGCTCTAATGGCTCTGTAGGAACTGCTTGCTGGGCTGAAGCTTCTTGGACTGCAACTTCTGAGTCTGGTGCAGCTTGTGCAGCTTGTGCAGCTTTCTCTGTTGTACCCTCGGTTTTGACCGGCACTTTTTTGAACAATGCTTCGGCTTTGACAACCAAGGCCATGCGTGATTGATCTGCAACAAAACGCTGCCAGCCAGCGGTATCGCCAGCAGCAACGAGGGCCTCATGAACTTTAGCATCCATGTTGGTGTCCATGTTGCGACCATGATCCTTCAGCGCTTGGCGCAATGCCAGCAAATTGGCTTCGCTGGTCTCGGCAGCCAACAAGGTCATGGCGCCAGTGATCACTTGGCCAGCTGCCTCACGTAGAGCCAGTCGCTGCGCTGGGTCCATTTTTGTATTGCTAACTTTGGGCGTCTTTGCTGCTTTGTTTTCTGGGCTTGGTGCATCGCCGCCTTGGCCTGCGCCCAATTCGGCTGCGGCCGCCGTTGAAGTTGCACTTGAGTTGGATGCCTCTGCAGTGGGACCTGAAGTGGCGGTGGGTTGCCCGCCTCGCGCGATGCGAAGCTCTTCAGCCCACACAGGCACTGACGGCAAGGGCTGGCTAACGTCATCTCGTGCATTTTTGCCTTGAAGCAAGGCCGCCTCAAACGCTTCCCATACGCTGCTCAATTGGTGGCGCGATGCTTCCAACTGAGGCGGAAATTTCAAATCGACACTTTGCCAGGCCGCGTCTTCTGTCAACGCATGAGCTTGCTGCTGCCAATTGCCAACATCAGCCTGCAACACCTCGTTTGCAGCATCAGCCTCCTTGAGGCTTTTGGTAGACAGCACTTCAATGCGCTGCGTGAGCAACACCGCAGTTTCGCGTTGCACCATCACTTGGTGCTGCAAATCTTCAACCGCTTTGATTTTTTCAGTCAGTTGGGTTTTGAAACTGGCCAGTGGTTCGCGCGACAAGGGCGCTCCTGCTTTTGCGGCATCGCGTTGCCATGCCATGGCATCGGCAATGTTCAGACGTGTCGCTGTGAGCATGGCTTCAGCGCGTTGTGCCCATTCAGTGGCCAACACGTCTTGACCTTGCGATCGCTTTAACTCATCTAATTTTTCACGCAAAACTTTGGCTGCACCTTTGTCGCGTGTTGAAATTTCTTTGTAGACAAGCTGCAGGTCTTCTTGCGAAGGCTCGGTCAACAACCAATCGCGCAACTTGGCTGCACGTTCACCTGATGTTTGAGCCACAAATGCGCCTCCCGTCAAGGTGTCAAGTGCTTGAACGTCGGGGGTCTTGGGGGAGGGATGGGTCACAGTCACAACACAAAAAGATAAAAAAGCTATTTTCACCGAGGAAGGCTTCTTGCAATATGCCAAAAGCATCTATTTTTGATTTTTTTTATAATTCGAAGTTCGGCCACTTTAAGGCAAACATTGACCACCCTTACTTTTCAGGAAACTGCCAGCCTTTGGACAGGCCGCATTTGGCGCGGACTGAAAACATTCGTGGCCGATATTTCACGAGGCTTTGTCAATATTTCGCATCATAGTTTTGCCCTTTTGGGTTTGCTGGCTGTGTTGTTGGCAATGTTGGCTTTGGCGCGTCCTGAAATCAGAACCCAGACGGTCCAAAACATTCAGGGCTGGCTTTTCACCCGATTGCACATTTCTGACGAAGAAGATGAGCGCCAGCAAGTCTTGTTGAGAAGTCTGGCGGCCCCTTCAACAGATTTAGATGCCAAGCAATTGGCCTTGGTGCAGGCCATTAAAAGCAAATACCGCATCGCCCCAACCCCTCTCAATGCTTTGGTATTGGAGGTGTACGACTTGGCCAACCGTGGCAATTTAGACCCCACCTTGATTTTGGCGGTGATTGGGGTTGAATCCAACTACAACCCGTTTGCCAGTAGCCCAACAGGCGCCAAAGGACTGATGCAAGTCTTGCCAGACGTACACTCTGAGCAATTTGCGCCATTCGGCGGGCCCATGGCTATTTTTGATCCTAAAACCAATATTCGCATTGGGGTCAAAATTTTGAAAGAAAGCATCGATTCCACTGGCAGCTTGGTGGAAGGTTTGCGACTTTACAAGGCAGGCGAAGATTCCGTCTCCCAAGAATCAGAGTACATCGCGCGCGTCTTGGCCGAACAAAGTCGGCTTCAAGAAGCTATCAACCCTGCCCTGCCTCAGGCTGCCTCCGCCGCTCAATCCAGCAAAAACCTTCCCGCTAAACCATCCCAATAAGCCTTGTCTCGGCTACACTTGCAAGGTACGCAACTGGCGATAGGAGCCTGGTATTCGCAAACTACTGCGAGCCAACTCTGACGTGGAAATGGGTGGGCTTGATCCCTTCCTCAACCACTGGGGAGCGTGCACCTTGTGCTGGTGTGTGGGTTCAAGGTTTCAGCCGTTCGCCTGGGCAGCCCGTGCAGCGTTGAGGCTTATTTTGCCCAGCCCCGCAAGGAACCATCAATTGAAGGCCTGCCATGTATTCAAGAAACATTCTGATTGAACAAACCGATCCCGAAATTTTTGCTGCCATCCAGGCAGAAAACGCCCGTCAAGAGCATCACATTGAGCTGATCGCCAGCGAGAACTATGCGTCCCCCGCTGTCATGGCCGCCCAAGGCTCACAGTTGACCAACAAATACGCAGAAGGCTACCCTGGCAAGCGCTACTACGGCGGCTGCGAATACGTCGACGTCGCTGAGCAGTTGGCCATCGACCGCATCAAACAAATTTTTGGCGCAGAAGCCGCTAATGTCCAACCCCATTGCGGCGCGTCTGCCAACGAAGCCGTGTTCTTGGCTTTCTTGAAACCAGGCGACACCATCATGGGCATGAGCTTGGCCGAAGGCGGCCACCTGACACACGGCATGCCTCTGAACATGAGCGGCAAGTGGTTCAATGTGGTCAGCTACGGTCTCGATGCCAACGAAGCCATCGACTACGACGCCATGGAAAAGAAGGCGCACGAAACCAAACCCAAGCTGATCATTGCCGGCGCTTCCGCCTACAGCTTGCACATTGACTTTGCACGCTTTGCCAAAGTGGCCAAAGACGTTGGCGCCATTTTCTTGGTCGACATGGCGCACTATGCCGGCCTCATTGCTGCCGGCGTGTACCCCAACCCTGTGCCCCACGCCGATGTGGTCACTTCCACCACGCACAAGAGCTTGCGCGGCCCTCGCGGCGGCATCATCTTGATGAAGTCAGAGCACGAAAAAGCCATCAACAGCGCCATCTTCCCAGGCCTCCAAGGCGGCCCCCTCATGCACGTCATCGCAGCCAAGGCGGTGGCCTTCAAAGAAGCCATGGCACCTGAGTTCAAGGCGTACCAGCAACAAGTGATCAAGAACGCTCAAATCATTGCCGAGACGCTGACACAACGCGGACTTCGCATTGTGAGCGGCGGCACGCAAAGCCACGTGATGTTGGTCGACCTGCGCTCCAAAGGCATTACCGGCAAAGTGGCCGAAGCAGCCTTGGGTCAAGCGCACATGACCATCAACAAAAACTCCATTCCCAACGACCCCGAAAAGCCCATGGTTACCAGCGGCGTGCGCATTGGCACACCGGCCATGACCACACGTGGTTTCAAAGATGAAGAAGCGCGCATCACGGCACACCTCATTGCCGACGTACTCGACAACCCCACAGGCTCTGCCAACATTGAAGCCGTTCGCGCCAAGGTCAATGCCTTGACCGCACGTTTCCCTGTTTACAAATGAAGTGTCCCTTCTGCAGCCATACCGACACCCAAGTGGTGGAAACACGTTTGGCTGAAGATGGCGATCTGATTCGCCGCCGTCGCCAATGCGCGGCGTGCGAAAAACGTTTCACCACCTACGAGCGGCCAGAAGTCAACTTTCCAGCCATCGTCAAAAAAGATGGTCGGCGCATCGAGTACGAACGCGTTAAGTTGCGAGCCAGTATGAATTTGGCCTTGCGCAAACGCCCTGTCAGCACAGAGCAGGTCGACTCTGCCATTGAACGCATTGAAGAAAAACTGCTCAACTTGGCACAGCGCGAAATTGCTTCCAACAAAATTGGCGAGTTAGTCATGCGCGAGCTTAAAAAGCTCGATAAAGTGGCCTATGTTCGATTCGCCAGTGTTTACCGCAGCTTTGAAGACATTGATGACTTCAAACTACTGGTTGACGAAGTCAGTAAATAAATTAAGCTTTACCAAGCTGCCAATCTGCTCGGCAATTTAGTCTGCGCAATCGCTGATGGTGGTTTTCTCTAAACGCGGCCGCCCCACTGCATTCACAACCACGCGCCATCCCCTTGCCTCTTGAGTTTGGCGCTGGCATACCGTCAGGGTACCTGCTTGGAATGCCCCGTTCAAAGCCAAGCTGCGACCACTGGCACCAAAGGACACAAATCGACTGACCGTCACATTGCCACTGACGGACACATCTGCATGAACGGCTGCCTGTTGTTGCAAGCGTCCTTCATTGACATCCCATGTGCCGTTGTTGTTATCGTCCTCAAACATTAACCAGCCTTGTCGCCACACATTAAGCCCATTGGCATTGGCATTGGCATTGGCATTGGCATTGGCATTGGCATTGGAATCCGTATTGCCATCGCTGGTCACATGACAGCGCATGGGCAGCAAGCTATCTGGAGGGCTGGCGGCAGCAGCACACAAAGTGACTCTCTTTTCTAATCGCATGGCCTGCGTTCTGGCGCTTAAGACTGCGCTGTGCAAGGCTTCTGCCGTGCTTTGAAGCCTGGCACTGGTTCGCAAACTTTGCATGGCCGAAGCGACCATACCACCCAACAAGGCCAAAATAAACAAGACAAACAATGTGTCAATAAGGCTGTGGCCTTGACTGCGAATGGAAGAACTCATACACAGATGATGCGCAATCTGCAGAACAATGTTCCTTGCATTTGACTTGTCTGCAAGTCAATGTGTACCAGGTGAGCGGCACATCGCAGATGCTACAAGCATGAACTCCGCAAAGCAATTTCAAACTCAAGGCTTCACGCTCATTGAGTCATTGGTCAGTGTGTCGCTCTTGGGTATCTTGATGGGCGTCGCGCTGCCCAGTCTAGAGCGGCATTGGCAACAAGTGCGCCGACAAGATGCCCAGAGCGCGTTGGGGCAATTGCATTTGCGTCAATCGCAGTGGCGTGGCTTGCATTCGCAATATGCAGCAAGCTTGGTCGAATTGTCGTGGCCAAGCAATGTATCCACAAGCGGTCATTACATTATTTCTTTGCAAAACGTCACGGCACAAAGTTTTGAACTAAAGGCCACCCCAATTGGGTTGCAAGCGCGCGACACTGATTGCCAAAGCATGCATTTGCAGCAACGCCCAGATGGTGCTGTAAGCCGCACCAGCAACCTAGAAACCAACACCGACACAGCCAGGTGCTGGACATGGTGAACCTGCTCATAGGTTTGGCCATGGGTTTGAGCATCCTCAGCGCTGCTGGCAGTTGGGCAGCTTTGCAGTGGCAAAGCGATCGCCTCATTGTGCAGCGAAGTCAAGCCCAACAGAGTATTCGTGCAATTTTGGACACGCTGGTGCATGACATTCGCCGCGCCCAATTTCAGGTGTCGCCTGAAGACTTTCAAATGGGTTCGCACCAAATTTTGTTCAGCGTTAACCGCAATGACAATGCGCAACGGGACAACAACGAATGCAGTGGTTTTCGATTGAATGGCAATACACTGCAAACGCAAACATCTTGCCAGCCTATTGTCTGGACAAACCTCAACGACACTCGAAATATACAGATCACCTCACTGACATTTCTTTGGGCTTGTGACCATAGCAACACCAGTCTCGGCGATCTCATTCAAATTGAGTTGACCAGCCAGACAGATCATGAGCACGGCACCAGTAAATGGCAGCGCCATGTCCGCCTTCGCAATGTGCACAACCGCTTTCGCCCCACTTCTGTGATATGCACCAACAAGGTTTAGCCACGCTTTGGGCCTGCACCCTATTGCTCTTACTCACCAGTCTTTGGGGTTGGTTAGGCTTGCAAGCTGTCAACGCAGAAAGCAAACGAGGATCTCAGCAAATGCATGCGGCACAAGCCTTGGCCAATGCAGAAGCTATCCTAGAAACTGCAGTTGCGCACTTGGCACAGGTTTATGGATCTCAGGCCATCGCTACCGATTTACAAATTTGGTCGTCTGCATCTGCAGACATCTGCCCGGCGGACAAATCCCCACCGCAATGGCAATGCGCGCGGTGGGTCCCTGATGACTTGCCAATGCCTGAATGGACCGATTTAGAAAAAACTTTCGTTCGCTTGGTTCGTGATGTGCGCAATGCGCCTCATCGCATCCAAGTCAGCGTAGATGCAACCCTGAATAACTTGCAGCCAGGCGCAGGCAGTCGCGCCACAGTCCAGCAAAGTTTGTACGTTCCAATCAGTACTTCTTTGCGCAACAACACAGATGCAGGTCAACTGACCAGCTTGGTTCTGAACGAGCAAGCCCTCACAGAGGCACAGCCGCATTGCATTACCAATGCTTGGCAAACTGTGTTTGGACAACTCACACCCCAACAACTTGAGCATCTGTCTTATCTTCAATCGCGCAACGGTCTAGGTTCAACAACGCTGCCAACTCGCACGGTGTATTGGATTGACAGCCCAGAAGTTTGGACACAAAGTTTGGGCGCTCGCACATCGCCTGTTGTTTTGGTATTTTCTGAAGCCGCCTGTGCCCTTCGGTGCCCCTCCTTGGCTACCCACACGCAAGTGGTTGGCACAGTATTTTTTCAGAACCAATGCCAAGCACACACCATGCAAAACTGGCGGACGGGTAGCATCGTTGGCCGATTGGGAATAGAGTCGCAAATCGACTCAGATTTGTCGATGTCTCTGCTGAATAGCCTCAGTGGTCTAAGTGGTCTGAGCACCCTTCAGCACTTTGCAAATTCGCAGGGCGCATTTAATTTTGAATGGCCTGTGAACATCAATGCATCTGTGGTGCAACGCGTCGCTGGCTCCTGGAAAAATGCGGGCTACTGACAGGGGCTTCACGCTTTTGGAAGCACTGGTGGCCAGCGCTTTGTTGGCCTTTGGATTGTCAGGGGCCATCCGTTTAAGCTTGGCAAGCCTGGCCGCTACGCAAGCCAATCGTAATCTCGACATGGCAAGTGCCTTGGCCCAAGACCTTGCCGAATGCTGGGGACTTCAAACCTCCCAATGTCAAAACATGTTCATTCAAAGCACTTCTTTGCAACCCTTTTCGGCCAATCCCCATCTGACATTCGTACGCACATGGCAAGTGCACAGCATTCCCCTTCAAGGTATGCCGGCCGAGCACTTACAGGAACTGCAAATATCTGTCTCTTGGCAAGAAGGCAGCAAGCAACCCAAAATTCAATGGCGACAACGCCGCGCCAACACGCCGCTTTGGGTCGGCCTTTAAGTTATCGTATCCTTGCACCTATGGAAGCCGACGTAACTCACCCCCATCAGCCCAGCCCGCACATGCAGCAGGCTTTGGATTTGGCTGCGCAAGCCCTGCGCATCACTTCACCCAATCCACGTGTTGGCTGCATCATTGTGGATGCTCAGGGTAGGGTCTTGGGACAGGGCCATACACAACGCGCAGGCGGTCCGCACGCCGAAATCATGGCCTTGCAAGATGCCGCTGCCAAAGGCTACTCTGTCGAAGGTGCCACAGCCTATGTCACGTTAGAGCCCTGTTCGCACCACGGCAAAACTGGCCCCTGTTGCGATGCGTTGGTCCAAGCCAAACTGGGAAAAGTGGTAGCGGCACTGACCGATCCCAATCCGCAAGTTGCAGGACAAGGCTTTGATCGACTGCGCGCTGCAGGCATACAAGTCTTCATTGGCGATGGCGCCGAACAGGCTGAGGCACAAAATCCTGGTTTTTTAAGCCGCATGACCCGCCAAAAACCTTGGGTGCGCATGAAAATTGCTGCCTCGCTTGACGGTCAAACCGCTCTGAGCAATGGCAAAAGCCAGTGGATCACTGGCCCCGAGGCACGCGCAGATGGCCACGCATGGCGAGCACGCGCTTGCGCCATCTTGACCGGTATCGGTACTGTTTTAGAGGACGACCCACTTTTGGACTTGCGGCTTTGTGCGTCACTAGAAAACCCTCCCCGCTTGCCACATCTGGTCATTGTGGACAGCCGCTTAGAAACCCCCACCACTGCCAAGTTGTTTCAGCATTCAGCCGCAGATGCCGTGTCGCCAAGACAAGTTTGGATCTATGCCGCCATCCACGATGTCGACAGAATCGCAGCGCTCGAAGCCAAAGGCGCCAAAGTCACCTTACTGCCCAACCCGCAGGGCAAAGTCGATCTGCAAGCCTTGCTAAGCGATTTGGCTCGCAGAGAAGTCAACGAATTGCACGTTGAAGCGGGCCACAAACTCAATGGTTCACTCATTCGTGAAGCTTGTGTTGACGAGTTCTTGGTCTATCTGGCGCCTCAAATATTGGGGCTGGGTCAAGGCATGGCCAACCTGGGGCCCCTCGAGGACTTGTCACAAAGCTTGGCACTCCGTTTCACAGAAACACAATTAATCGGTAAAGATTTGCGGGTTTTAGCCAGGGTACAGGCCTAAACGGCCCCAATCCCTGCGAAAATACAGCCCATGTTTACCGGAATCATCACCGGCGTGGGGCGTATCGCCGCCCTCCACGACCTGGGCAGCTCTTTAAGCCATGGCAAGCGACTCACTCTTGAGGTGCCCGCGGGCTACCTGGATGACGTTGGCCTGGGCGACAGCATTGCCATCAACGGCGCTTGCATGACGGTTACGTCATTTGACCTTTCAGCCCATCAGTTCACCATTGACGTTTCTGCCGAATCACTCGACAAAACTTGCGGCTTGAACCAGCTTGGAAAAGTCAACCTTGAAAAAGCCTTGCGTGCGCACGACCGTTTGGGCGGACACATTGTGTCGGGCCACGTCGATGGCATTGGCCACGTGACGTACTTTGCACAAGTGGGCGAAAGCTGGGAGCTGCGCATTCAATCGCCTGCAGGCATGGGCAAGTACCTCGCTTACAAAGGCTCGATTACTGTCAATGGTGTCAGCCTCACGGTCAACAAAGTAGCCGATACCGAAGCCGGCTGCGAATTCAGCATCAACCTCATCCCCCACACCGTGGACAACACAGCACTGGGTACCTTGCAACAAGGCAGTGCTGTGAATTTAGAAATCGATTTGATTGCACGTTATGTTGAGCGCATGCTCAACAACGAGGCCTCAGCCAACTCCGCTGCATCAGCCCTTCTGGCTGGCAAGCATTCTTGAAAGAAGTGACATGACGACGAATTCTGGCCGTCCATTGACGCCTGTAGAAATTTCTCCTGTAGAAGACATCGTCGCTGACTTGCGCGCGGGTCGCATTGTCATCATGGTTGACGACGAAGACCGCGAAAACGAAGGCGACCTGCTTATTGCATCCGACCACGTTAGCGCAGAAGCCATCAACTTCATGGCGCGCTATGGCCGTGGCCTGATTTGCCTTACGCTGACGCGCGAACGCTGCGAACACCTGAAGCTGCCGCCCATGGCTGCCAGCAATGGCACGGTTTACAGCACCGCTTTTACAGTCTCAATTGAAGCCGCCGAAGGTGTTACCACGGGCATCTCTGCCGCAGACCGCGCACTAACCGTCAAGGCGGCCGTGGCGCCCACCGCCACCGCCAAAGACTTGGTTCAACCTGGTCACATATTTCCTTTACAAGCGGTTGACGGCGGCGTTTTGATGCGCGCGGGTCACACAGAAGCGGGTTGCGACTTGGGCACCATGGCCGGATGCAGTCCCTCCTCGGTGATTTGCGAAATCATGAAAGACGACGGCACCATGGCTCGCCTGCCCGACTTGCAAATTTTTGCAGCCGAGCACGGCCTCAAAATTGGCACCATCGCCGATCTCATTGAGTACCGCAGCCGCACCGAGTCTTTGGTTGAAAAAGTCGGCACGCGCACCCTGCAAACAGCCCATGGCGAGTTCACTGTGCATGCCTTCAAAGACAAGCCCAGCCAATCCTTGCACTTGGCACTGGTCAAGGGCAAGTGGTCTGCCGATGCAGAAGTGCCCGTCCGCGTTCATGAGCCTCTCTCGGTTTTTGACGTTTTGGAAGTTGGTCGTCAGATGCACTCATGGAGTTTGGAAAACAGCTTGAACTACATCAACAAGCAAGGTCATGGTGTGGCAGTGCTGCTCAATTGTGGCGAAAGTGCAGACCAATTGTTGGCTCAGTTTGAAGGGCGCGCTCGCTCAGCACAAGCACCGAACAGAAGCAAAATGGACTTGCGCACTTACGGCGTCGGCATTCAAATTGTTCGCGAGTGTGGCGTTCAAAAAATGAAATTGATGGGCCAACCCCGACGCATGCCCAGCATGGCGGGCTATGGCGTTGAAGTCACTGGTTACATCCCTAAGGAATAAGTATGCAAGGCGCAGACAAAGGCATTGAACAAGAATTAGACGGCTTGGGACTGCACATCGGTATCGTCCAAGCCCGTTTTAACGAAGGCATCACCAACGCATTGGCTGTGGCTTGCATTCGTGAACTCGAAGAACTAGGCGTCCATGACATCGATCATGTGTTGGTCCCCGGTGCCTTGGAGGTCCCCATTGCATTGCAAGCCATGGCCGAGCGCGGCGAATACGACGCGTTGATCGCATTAGGTTGCATCATTCGAGGCGAAACCTACCACTTCGAATTGGTGGCCAACGAATCTGGCGCAGGCGTCAGCCGCATTGCCCTCGATTACAACGTGCCCATTGCCAATGCCATTCTGACCACCGAGAACCTAGAGCAAGCCATTGCCCGTCAGACTGAAAAAGGACGCGATGCTGCACGTGTCGCCGTTGAAATGGCCATGCTGCTGGAAGACTTGGCAGTGGGCGATGAAGACTTGGATGACGAGGAATTGGCATGAGCGAACTACAAGACGCTTCGGCAGGCGACCAGCAACCCAGCGCAGGCAAGCCTTCTGGACGCAAGCCAGGCAAATCGGCCAGCAAGTCAGCTCGCAGCCGTGCACGCGAGTTCGCGTTGCAAGCCTTGTATCAAGTTATCGTCGGCAAGAACGAGGCATCTGACATTGATGTCTTCACGCGCGACTTGTCGGGTTTTCACAAAGCCGATTCTGCACATTACGATGCCTTGCTGTACGGCTGTGCCGAACAAGCTGTCGAACTCGACAAAATGATCTTGCCTTTGCTCGATCGCAGCATGGCCGAAATCTCGCCTATCGAGCGCGCCGCGATGTGGATTGGCGCCTATGAGATGAAGCACTGCCTCGATGTGCCATGGCGCGTAAGCTTGAACGAATGCATTGAACTGGCCAAAGAGTTTGGCGGCACCGATGGCCACAAATATGTAAACGCTGTGCTGGAAGGTTTAGCACCACAATTGCGCCCTCACGAAGTTCAAGCCGACCGCCAGGCTGGCCGCGCACGCGCATGACACAGGGCTTCGTTTTTCCCATTCGCATTTACTGGGAAGACACCGACGCCGGTGGCATTGTTTTCTACGCCAACTACCTCAAGTTCTTTGAACGCGCCCGAACCGAGTGGCTTCGTTCTTTGGGCATTCAGCAGCAAGCCCTCAAAGCGGAAAGCGGCGGCATGTTTGTGGTCAGTGAAACGCAAATCAAATACTTTTCGCCCGCGCGCTTAGATGACTTGCTAGAAGTCACTGCGCGCACAGCCGAAGCCGGACGCGCCAGCATGGTCTTGGCGCAGCAAGCTTGGCTAACAGTCGACGGTGAGCGTCAATTATTGGCCGAAGGTACCATCCGCATTGGATGGGTCGACAGTCAAACCCTGAAACCTGGCCGCATTCCGGCCACCATTTTGGAAGCACTTCAATGAACCAAGACATGTCCATCATTCAACTCGTGTTGCATGCCAGTTTTGTTGTGCAATTGGTCATGCTGATCTTGATGGCCATCTCGATTGCCAGTTGGGCCGCCATTGTGCGCAAGCTCACTGCCATCAAACGCATACAGTCCTTGAACGAAGAGTTTGAGCAAAACTTTTGGTCAGGCACCAGCTTGAACGATTTGTTTTCTGCAGCGGTTCAAAATTCAAAATTGGCAGGCCCCATGGAACGTATTTTTGCCAGCGGCATGCGCGAGTATCAAAAGCTGCGTGAGCGACGCATCAGCGATCCTGGCACTTTGCTGGACGGTGCACGCCGAGCCATGCGCGCCAGCTTCCAACGCGAGATGGATGTGGCCGAAGCCCAATTGTCTTTCTTAGCGTCAGTGGGTTCAGTCTCGCCCTATGTTGGCTTGTTTGGCACAGTTTGGGGCATCATGCACGCTTTTACGGGTTTGGCCAGCATGCAGCAAGTCACTTTGGCCACCGTCGCGCCGGGCATTGCCGAGGCTTTGGTGGCCACCGCCATTGGCTTGTTCTCGGCCATCCCTGCTGTGGTGGCCTACAACCGATTTGCACGCGACATCGATCGCATTGCCATCAAATTAGAAACCTTCATTGAAGAGTTCTCCAACATTCTGCAAAGAAGTTTGGGCGGCTCGACGGGTGCGTCAGGCTCGGTGCCAACTGGCTCTGGCTTGAGCGCGTCGGGTCACTGATCTTCGGGGAGCACACACATGCCTGCTGTTTCTTCTCGCGGCCGCGGACGGCGCACCATCAATGAAATCAACATGGTGCCCTTCATCGATGTGATGCTGGTGTTGTTGATTATTTTCATGGTCACAGCGCCCATGATCACCCCCAGCATGGTGGACTTGCCCAGTGTAGGCAAGGCTGCCAAACAACCGGATCAAGTCATTCAAATTGTGGTGCAAAAAGACGACAGCCTTGAGATGCTGAACGACAGCAAAACTCAAAAGATCAATTTGGACAGCTTGGCCAACAGTGTTCGCGTTGCACAAACGGGTCAGGCCAATTCGGCAGTGGTGATCAGTGCCGATCGAAATGTGAAATATGAGACGGTGGTCAAGGTCATGGACACCTTGCAGCGTGCTGGCATACAACGCGTTGGCTTGTCTGTACAACTTGCCCCTTGATTTTTGGCTGCCAATTTAACCGCTGCCCAAACGCATGAACACCATTGCACACAACGAGTTTGCGCCGCCACCCACAGGTGGATTTGGTCGCTCTTTGTCGTTTGCTTTGTTCATGCATTTGTTGCTCTTGGCGGCGATCACTTGGGGTGTCCATTGGAAAACCGAGCCCAATACGTTGTCTGCATCAGCAGAGCTGTGGTCGGCCGTTCCTGCTGAGGCTGCTCCGGCTGCCAACGAACCCGAGCCAATGCCACCAGAGCCCGTTCAGAAGGTCGAACCTAAACCGGAGCCAAAGCCAGAACCCAAGCCTGCGCCTCCCAAAGTGAATGATGCTGCTGAGCGAGAGGCGGCTGACATTGCCCTGAAAAAAGAAAAAGAGAAGAAGAAAATAGAAGAAAAGAAAGCGGCTGATTTGGAAAAGAAAAAGAAACTTGAAAAAGAGAAATTAGAAAAAGAAAAAGCCAAAGAGAAAGAAAAAGAGAAGGCCAAGGAACTCGAGAAGAAGAAAAAAGAAGAGGCTACGGCAAAGGTCAAAGAGGATGCCAAAAAAGCCGCCGCTGATGAAAAACGCGCCGCTGCGCTGCGCAATGAAAACTTGAAACGCATGCAAGGCATGGCTGGAGCCTCCGGCGATGAAAACGCCAAAGGCACCGCTCTCAAATCATCGGGTCCTTCTGCCAGTTATGCGGGTCGTATTCGTGCGCGGATCAAGCCCAACATCACTTTCACGGAGGATGTGGCGGGCAATCCTAAGGCCGAAGTAGAAGTGCGGACATCGCCAGATGGCACTATTTTGAACCGCAAACTTTTGTCCAGCAGTGGCAACAAGTCATGGGATGAAGCCGTCCTGAAAGCCATCGACAAAACCGTCACCCTCCCCCGCGACGAAGATGGCCGCGTACCACCCGTACTTGAAATAAGCTTCCGCCCCAAAGATTAAATTTCGTAGACGATCTCTGCTTTGCCTTGATCGGCTTGGGCAATCCAGCTTGAGAGGGCTGCGTCGCTTGGGAAGAATTTGGCTTGTTCACCTAAAGACAGTTCTGCAGAAGCTGCCACGTTGTCTGCTTTGCGCTCTAGCTTTAAGCGCACAGTGAGGCCTCTGAATAACTCGCCCTGCTCTGTCACCTCTCTTTGAGGCGGGAAAGCCTTGACCAGTTTGGCCACTTCAGGCGCTCTGCCATTCACTGCCACGCGCAAGAACTTGCCGAAGCGGCAACGCGCAGACGGTAAATCCCAGACTTGTTGTATCGACAAACGATAACCACCCGAGAATCTGTCGGCCTGCATCTTGGCCATCACAATCACCAACTCATCGTCTTTGAGCAAATGACGGTTGGCATTGATCATGGCCTCGTCGGCGGTAGCTTCCATCACCGCGCTCTTGTCATCCAACTTAAAGATGGCCAGCTTGCCACGTTGGCCATTGATGATGCGCAAGTCGCTCACAATACCGGCCAACAGTTGTGGCTCACGACTGTCAATCAGGTCATCAATTTTGCGCTTGGCAAACAAGCGAACTTCGCGTTCTACCGCATCAAACAGATGGCCTGACAAATAAAAACCAACCGCGGTTTTTTCGTTGGTCAGCTGTTCTTTGACACCCCACGGCAACATGTCCACCAAATCAGGTTCTTGCGTGCTGGAGCCGTGGGCATCGTCGCCCATCATGTCAAACAGGCCGCCCTGATTGGCATTGGCTGCCGTGGCCGTAGAAAATTCAAACGCCCGATCAATAGAAGCTGCCAAGGCTGCGCGATTGCGTTGCAGTGAATCAAAGGCGCCGGCCTTGACCAAGGCCTCGACGGTTCGTTTGTTAAGTCGAGTACGATCAACGCGCACGCAGAAATCAAACAAGCTGGTGAAGGGCCCGCCCTCTTCGCGCGCTTTCACAATGGCTTCAATGGCTTGCTGACCAGTGCCTTTGATGGCGCCCAAACCATATCGAATCACTTTGTCCGACACTGGTTCAAAGCGGTGCGTGCCGCGATTGACGTCGGGCGGATCGAAGGTCATGCCAAACTTCAAAGCATCTTCAAACAAGACCTTGAGTTTGTCGGTGTCGTCCATTTCCATGGTCATGTTGGCGCAGAAAAACTCCGCCGTGAAATGGACCTTGAGCCAACCCGTGTGATACGCCAACAAGGAATACGCTGCGGCGTGTGATTTGTTAAAACCGTAGCCCGCAAACTTTTCCATCAAGTCGAACACTTCATCAGCCTTGGTCTCAGACAAACCATTGGCTTCTGCGCCCTTGCGGAAGATGGCGCGGTGCTCGGCCATCTCTTCGGCTTTTTTCTTACCCATGGCGCGGCGCAACAAGTCGGCGCCGCCCAAACTGTAGCCACCCAAGACCTGCGCGGTTTGCATCACCTGCTCTTGGTACACCATGATGCCGTAGGTTTCCGACAACACTTTCTCAACCAAGGGGTGCGGATACTCCACTACCTCGCGGCCATGTTTACGCGCCACAAAGCTGGGAATCAAATCCATCGGGCCAGGACGGTACAAGGCGTTGAGCGCAATCAAATCTTCCAAGCGTGAAGGCCGCGCATCTTTCAACATGCCCTGCATGCCGCGACTTTCAAACTGGAACACCGACTCGGTGCGGCCATCGGAGAACAGCTTGTAAGTAGCTGCGTCGTCTAAGGGAATGTTTTCGTAAGCAAAATTTTCTTGACCTTTGTGGCGCTTCACAATCATCTCACGCGCCACTTCCAAAATGGTCAAGGTGGCCAAGCCCAAGAAGTCAAACTTCACCAAGCCAATGGCTTCCACATCGTCCTTGTCGTACTGGCTTACAGCCGACGTACTGCCTGGCTGTTGATACAAAGGACAGAAGTCGGTGAGCTTACCCGGTGCAATCAACACCCCCCCGGCGTGCATGCCCACGTTGCGGGTCATGCCTTCTAGTTTTTGCGCTAGCGCCAACAAAGTTTTCACTTCGTCTTCTTTTTCCAAGCGCTCCGCCAAAATAGGCTCGGCCTTGATGGCGCCATCGATGGTGATATGCTGGCCTGGCTTGTTGGGAATCAGTTTGCTGATGCCATCGCAAAACATGTAACTCATGTCGAGCACACGCCCCACGTCACGGATGGCCGCACGCGCAGCCATGGTGCCGAAGGTGGCAATTTGACTGACTGCATCGCGGCCGTATTTGTCTTTCACATAGTCAATCACGCGGTCGCGATTGGTCTGGCAAAAGTCAATGTCGAAGTCGGGCATGGACACCCGCTCAGGGTTTAAGAAGCGCTCAAACAGCAAGTTGTATTGCAGCGGATCGAGGTCGGTAATCTTGAGGGAATACGCCACCAATGAACCGGCACCCGAACCACGCCCCGGCCCCACGGGGCAGCCGTTGTTCTTGGCCCAGTTGATGAAGTCACCCACAATCAAGAAGTAACCTGGGAAGCCCATCTTCAAGATGGTGTTGATCTCAAATTCCAAGCGCTCTGCATAGCGCGGGCGTTCGATTTCGCGCTTGGCAGGATCGGGGTACAAATGCACCAAGCGCTCTTCTAAGCCTTCCACCGACAACAAGCGGAAATAATCCTCGATAGGCATGGGCTTGCCATCGGTGATGGGTGTGGGGTAATTGGGCAGCTGCGGCTTGCCCAACACCAAAGACAAATTGCAGCGCTTGGCAATTTCAACCGAGTTGGCCAAGGCACTGGGCACGTCCGCAAACAGCGCCTGCATTTCTGCTGACGACTTGAAATATTGATCGCGGGTGAACTTGCGAACGCGGCGCTGGTTGCCCAGAATTTCGCCTTCAGATATACACACGCGCGCTTCGTGCGATTCGTAATCGTCTTCTGCCAAAAACTGAACAGGATGTGTGGCCACCACTGGCAAGCTCAAACGCGCCGCTAACTTAACAGCAGCCACCACATGGGCATTGTCTTCAGGACGCCCTGCCCTTTGAATTTCTAAGTAAAAGCGATGCGTAAAAATAGACGCCAACTGCAAAGCAATTTCGGCGGCACGCGACGTATCGCCTTGCACCAAGGCCTGACCCACGGGGCCAGCTTGTGCGCCAGACAACAGAATCAAACCTTCTGACAATTCTTGAAGCCAAGCCAGTTTGACCACGGCATTGGTTTTCACCATGTTTTGGGTCCAGGCCCGTGCCAACAATTCGGACAGGTTTAAGTAGCCTTGTGAACTTTGCACCAAAACCATGACCCGTGACAGCGCTAGCGGATCGGCACCGAGTCCTTCCAAAAAGATTTCGGCCCCCAGAATGGGCTGAACGCCCTTGCCGCGCGCGGCCTTGTAAAACTTGATGGCACCAAATAAATTGCTCAGGTCGGTGATGGCCAAAGCGGGCTGCTGATCGTCTGCCGCGGCCTGCACCACATCGTCAATGCGGCAGGTGGAGTCGACGATGGAAAATTCGGTGTGAAGGCGCAAATGAACAAACATCCGTCCATTGTAGAAGCTGCTTCAGATGTTTTCTACAATAGAGGGGTGAACAATATTTTGAATATTTCAACCTACAAGTTCGTCCCTTTGCCGGACGCCCAAGAACTTCGCCCCGTCCTGCTAGAGCGCTGCTTGTCTCGCGCCCTAAAAGGCACGATTTTGCTGGCAGAAGAAGGGATCAATATGTTCTTGGCAGGCCCTGCCGAGGCTGTACGCGGTTTTGTGGCTGAACTCCACGCAGATCCTAGGTTTTCGGACATCACCCCTAAAGAAAGCTGGTCCGACACGGTGCCTTTCAAAAAAATGTTGGTCAAGGTGAAAGGCGAAATCATTCGCATGAACCACCCCACTATTCGGCCCGCTGAAGGCCGAGCACCTGCCGTCACCCCTGCCACCGCCAAGCGCTGGCTAGATCAAGGCTTTGACGACAACGGCCGGCCCGTGGTCATCTTGGACACCCGCAACGATTACGAAGTGGATGAAGGCACCTTCAGGGGCGCCATCGACTGGCGCTTGACCAAATTCACAGAGTTTCCAGATGCTGTCATGGCACACAAAGAGGAACTTCAGGACAAAACCATCATCAGCTTTTGCACCGGTGGCATTCGCTGTGAAAAGGCCGCCATCTTCATGCAGCAAAACGGCCTGCCCCACACCTATCAATTAGAGGGCGGCATTTTGAAATACTTTGAAGAAACCGATGGCTCGCACTACGAAGGGGGTTGCTTTGTCTTTGACGAGCGCCGCGCAGTGGACGTCGCGTTAGAAACCGTGAAGTCCACAGACGAACTTCAAGCTTAAAAAAAAGCAGCTCAGCCAAGAAGACTGAACTACTTTTACATTCAAACAAGCTGCTCAGAGCAGCCGTTCAATTAACCGCGCAATTTAGCAGCCACTGCAGCCACGCGCTCGCCATAGGCTTTGGCCGTGTCCAAGTCACCCTGGGGAATGTCTTCAGCGGGGCTGGTAGGACCCACTTGTGCCATCACACCGGAGTTAGAACCGATGCGGTTGATCGTGCCGTCATTCATAGCAGGCTGACCCACCCACACCATGGCTTGTTGCATGGCCAAAGTGATGAAGTATTGAATGGTCGACAGCTTGTCACCGCTGGGGCTGGCAGAGATGGTGAAACCACCAGCCACTTTGTCTTTCCAGGCGCTGGTAAACCAACGCTTAGAAGATGCATCGGCAAATTTCTTGAACTGCCAAGACGCCATGCCCATGTAGGTAGGTGAACCAAAGATGATCGCGTCGGCGGCATCCAAAGTTTCCCAATCGGCATCGGTGATATTGCCGTCTGCATCGATGGCAATCAAAGCGGCATTGGCGCCTTGTGCCACGAATTGCGCCACACGTTGTGTGTGACCATAACCTGAGTGATAAACAACGACTGTTTTAGCCATGAGAGTTCTCCTTAAAAAATAAAAAAAGCGACTTAAAAAAATTAAGCAGCCAAGTCAAAAACCAAGACCTCGGCATCTTTACCGTGAGTCAGTTCAAGATTCGATTCAGCTTGAATGAGTGCGGCATCGCCCCCTGTCAAAGCTTGTCCATTCAACTGCACTTCACCGCGAATGACGTGCACATAAGCTTTGCGCGCTGGGTTCAACGCCAGTGACGCTTTTTCTTCACCATCCAACAAACCTGCATACAAAGTGGCGTCAGCAGAAATCTGAACGGCATCGCCCTCACCTTGGGGCGAAGCCACCACTTTCAAGGCACCGCGTTTGCTGGCCGCAGGCACGGTCTTTTGTTCATAGCTGGGCGCAATGCCCATCACGTTGGGCTCAATCCAAATTTGGAAAAAGTGCGTGGCTTGTCCTTCGGCGTGGTTGAACTCGCTGTGCATCACACCTTTGCCGGCGCTCATTCGTTGAATGTCACCGGGCGGGATGCCCTTCACATTGCCCATGCTGTCTTTGTGCGCCAAGTTGCCCGACATCACATAGCTGATGATTTCCATGTCTTTGTGGCCATGCGTGCCAAAGCCTGTGCCCGGTGCAATGCGGTCTTCGTTGATGACACGCAAATTGCCCCAGCCCATAAAGGCAGGGTCGTAATAACCGGCAAATGAAAAGCTGTGGAAGGACTTGAGCCAACCATGGTCGGCATAGCCGCGCTCAGCGGAACGTCGAATTTGGATCATCGGGTACCTCACTTGTAGAAAGATTTGATGGGTGAACTTTAAATTGAAACCATTTCAATAAATTCAATTAAATTTGACGTTATCATTCAAAAAATTTGAATTCAAAAATGACCGCCTCATCTCGCGACCTCCTCACCCCAGATGCCCTGAGCATGCTGCTCGCCATTCAGGAAACAGGAAGCTTTGCGGCGGCCGCCAGACGACTGGGGCTCGTCCCCAGTGCCCTCACCTACCGAGTCCGCCAAATTGAAGATGCTTTGGATGTGTTGTTGTTTGACCGAAGCAGCCGGCAGGCCAAAGCCACCGAAGCAGGTCATGAACTTCTGCGAGAAGCCAAACGACTGCTCCAGGATGTGGACGCACTGGCCAACCGCGTCAAACGCGTGGCCACTGGCTGGGAGTCGGTCTTGACGGTCGCCGTCGACAGCATCATTGCCAGATCGGTGGTGATGGAACTGTGCGAAGGCTTTTTGGCGCTCAACCCACCTACGCGCTTGCGCATTCGATACGAAACACTGTCGGGCACTTTGGCAGCCCTTAAATCGGGTCAGGCCGATTTGGCCATTGGGGTGTTCATCACCCCCAGCAGCCATCCAGAGTTGATGCACGAAAGCTTGGGGCACGTAAGCTTTGTGTACGCAGTGGCACCCCACCATCCTCTGGCACAAGCAGCCGAACCTTTAAGCGACGCAGTGCTTCAACAACACCGCGCGGTGGCGGTGGCCGATTCAGTGCCGCGAGGTGAAGGCGTGACCATTGGTTTGTTAGGCGGACAAGACGTTTTGACGGTGCCCGACATGCCCACCAAATTGGAGGCCCAATTGCGAGGCCTGGGGGGTGGATTCTTGCCGGAGAGCATGGCCAAGCCCTACATCGACAGTGGCCGACTGGTGGCAAAAAAAGTCAGCCGCGTGCAACGCATCAGCCATGTTGAATATGCCTGGCGCAACCCGCAAGGCAAGAGCACGGGACATGCTTTGAGTTGGTGGTTATCCCAATTAAGTCAAGACAGAACCAAACAGGCATTGCTCCAACCCCATCATCGCGTGTAGAGTAGCTCCATGACCAAAACAAACACCATGACAAAACCCATTCAAAATTTCGCCATCATCGGTGCCGGCATGGCGGGCATCGCCTGCGCACGAACGCTGATGCAAGCGGGGCATCGCGTCACGGTTTTTGAGAAAAGCCGCGGCGCCAGTGGCCGCATGTCCACTCGATCTTCCAGCTTTGGCACCTTTGACCATGGCGCCCAATATTTCACGGTGCGCGACGCGCGATTTGCGCAGGCCCTAGCCACTACCCCCAACATTTGCAAACCCTGGAGCGCCAACGCTGTGCGCGTGCTTGATGCCATGGGCCGCGTTGTAGAAGCCGCACGCAACACGGAAGACAAGCATTGGGTAGCCTCCCCTGGCATGAATGCCTTGGTCAAAGCCTGGGCCCAGCCCTTGGTGCAAAACGACACCATTCACTTTGAATCCAAGGTGTTCAAAATTGAACGCGACACGCTGCACCCCGAGCTGTGGCAACTGCACAGTGAAGAGCCCGAAGGTGCGCAATCGGTGTTCAGTGGTTTTGACCAAGTGTTGCTGGCCATTCCGTCCGATCAAGCCATCGATTTGCTGCGTAGTTCCAAAATTAAATTAGAAAATGCTGCTGGCTTGAACAAGGTACAAGTCGCCCCATGTTGGACACTGATGGTGGCATTTCCCAATGCCGTACAACCCGGCCTGATCACCCTCGGCCCTCAATGGAACGCCGCTCGCAGCGTGCATCACCGTGTGGCATGGTTGGCGCGTGAATCTTCCAAACCAGGACGCGATCAAGTTGAACGTTGGACGGTGCAAGCCAGCGCCGCCTGGTCACAAGAACATTTGGAAGACGCGCCTGAACGCGTGCAGGCCAAATTGATCAAAGCGTTTTCAGAAATCACCGGCATTCGTGCCACGCCCGCCCATGCAGAAGTGCACCGCTGGCGCTATGCCAAAACATTGCAGCCTTTGGGCGCAAGCCACATCCACAGTAAGAAACAAGGCATTGGGGTTTGCGGCGACTGGTGCATTGGCCACCGCGTAGAAGATGCGTTCATTTCCGGCTTGGAATTGGCGCTGGCCGTCATCTGATCCTTCCTTCCATTTCTTGAATGGTTCGCGGTCGATTTGCACCCTCACCCACGGGTGAGTTGCATGCAGGCTCTTTGGTCGCAGCTTTGGCCAGTTGGCTGGATGCACGCGCCCTGCAAGGCGAATGGTGGGTGCGCATCGAGGACATTGATGGGCCTCGCTGCATTGCAGGGGCTGCCGAAAAAATCCTGAATCAGTTGTCAGCGTGTGGACTGCACTCAGACGGTGATGTTGCATTTCAATCGCATCGCAATGGCTTGTACCAAGATGCGCTTGACGCACTCATTGCCAAAGGCTTGGTCTACCCTTGCGCGTGCACACGCAAAGAAATTGAAGAGCAGCAAGCGGCCCTGGGCTTGAGTTTGGCGCGCCATAAAGCTGCCGTTTATCCAGGTACCTGCAGGCAAGGCTTGAATGGCAAATCTGCACGAGCTTGGCGTTTTGATGTCCAGAAATGGAGCGCATTGAGAGGCTCGACTGTGGTTCATTGGCAAGACAGACGACTGGGCCCTCAATCACAAAACGTTTTAGAAGAGGTAGGCGACTTTGTTTTAAAACGTGCCGACGGGCTGTGGGCCTATCAACTGGCTGTGGTGGTAGACGATGCGGCGCAAGGCATCACGCATGTGGTGCGCGGCGAAGACCTCACCGACAACACGGCACGCCAGTGGCTGCTGCAAGAAGCCCTGGGCTTTGAACATCCGCACTATCTGCACACCCCTTTGGTATTGGGGGCCAACGGCGAAAAACTGTCCAAACAAAATGGCGCCAAGGCTTTGGATTTGAGCTCTGCCCTGTCTATTGCGCAATCACTTCAAGAGGCCGCCAGCGCTTTGGGCTTGAGTAAAGGACACATGCCGAATGGCGATTCAGACACACTTCACAAAGCCTTGATCAGCTGGACGTCAGAATGGGCGAATCGTTATGTGCCGCGCACCCTTTAAAATGGGCGCATGACTTCTGACGCCAACTCCCAAGCACCCGCCTCGGTTGCTTTCCCAAAAAACATCAAAAGCTTTGTCAAACGTGCTGGCCGCACCACCACCGGCCAGGCCAAAGCCTTTGAAGTTTGGGGCCCCCAGTTTTTATTGAGCTATGCTCCCGAGCCCTTGAACATGGCCAAAGCATTTGCTTTGAAGGGACAAGATGCCGCGCCAGCCCCTGTCATTTTAGAAATTGGTTTTGGCATGGGTGAAGCCACAGCGCATATTGCCAATGTGCGCCCCAACGATCACTTCTTGTGCTGTGAAGTGCATGAACCCGGCGTGGGTGCCTTGCTCAAGCGCATTGGCGAACAAGACATTCAAAACATTCGCATCTTGCAACACGATGCGGTGGAAGTGATTGACAACATGTTGCCATTGGCGTCCCTTGATGGCGTTCACATCTTCTTTCCAGACCCATGGCACAAGTCGCGTCACAACAAACGCCGACTCATTCAAACACCCCTGATTGCCAAGCTGGCGGCAAGGCTCAAACCGGGTGCGTATATTCATTGCGCCACCGATTGGGAGCCCTACGCTGTTCAAATTTTGGAAGTGCTCAGTGCAGAGCCCTTGCTCAAGAATACAGCGACCCAAGAGTTGGGGGGCTATGCTGTCAAACCCGATTACCGGCCACTGACCAAGTTTGAAAATCGCGGTCTGAAGTTGGGGCATGGTGTGTGGGATGTCGTCTTCCAACGCATTTAAACCGCCTTCGAAAAATGGCGTGGGACCCAGTACGGTGGGCATCCCCGCCAATACATCACTGTTGGCGATTGAATTTTTAGCTTCTAAATTCAAGGCCATTTCATTTGAAGAATGGGCACTGCGATTTCAAGATGGCGACATTTTGAATGCTGAGGGGCGAGTCATGATGCCGCAAGACAGCCTGCTGCACGAAACCCACATTCACTACTATCGCAGCGTTCGCGATGAGCCTGATCTGCCGTTCAAAGCAAACATCATTTTTCAAGATGCGCATTTGCTGGTAGCCGACAAGCCGCACTTCATGCCCGTTACCCCTGGCGGAAGGTATGTGCAACAAAGCCTGTTGGTGCAACTCAAGCAACAGTTCAATTTACCGGATCTGTCGCCCCTTCATCGCATTGACCGCGAAACAGCAGGCTTGGTGCTGTTCAGTGTTCGCGCCCAAGATCGCAATGCCTACCAAGAATTGTTTCGACTGAGGCAAGTTGAAAAAACTTATGAAGCAATTGCGGGCGCGCCAGAATCCTCGCCCCTCAAGCTTGAATTTCCACGCCTTCACAAAAGTTGGATGACAGAAGACACGCAGTTTTTCAGAATGCGTGAATTGGTGAATTCACTCGACAATTCAGACAACCCAATTCACCCAGATCCTTCATCCGATTCATTTAACAGTGAGACTTGGATGGATTGCATCAAACGCTTTTCAGCAGCAGACGCTGAGAAATCTTTCATCTATACGCCTACTCAGGCATTTGCAAAGTATTTACTCAAGCCCCTCACAGGCCAACGTCACCAATTGCGCGTGCACATGAACGCATTGGGTTTACCTTTGCTGGGCGATCAGTTTTATCCGGTGGTTCAACGTGGACCGGATGAGGCAGATGATTTCAAGAGACCCTTGCAACTCTTGGCCAAGACTCTCTCTTTCAAAGACCCTGTGACTGGCGAATCCAGGCGCTTTGAAAGTCGGCAGCGACTGGCACTGCCTTCTTAAGGCATTACCTTTGTCCGTCGTTCACGGACACTTTGTCTTTGGTCAAGCCACCCAATCGTGAATGAACACGACCGCCAGTGCCCATCACCAAGGCATACAAAATTTCGTTGGGGCGTGGCGCATCTTGGATGCCAATTTCCATGCTGTTGTAGTGACTGCGCACGTAGCTGGCATGGATGTAGTGCAAAGGCACCATCAAACGGTAACCCGCACTGGCCACTGCTTTGCTAGCGGGCACCATGGCTTTGGGCTCCCCCAAAACTGCACGCATAGCCCAGCCGCCGGCTTCATGCCAAACAGCGCCATGCTCCATTTCGCCATTGACACCCACAATCGCGGCCTTGCTGTACACCTCGACGTTTTCTTTGCCCAGCGTATCGACCAGTTCTTGCGCCAATAAGGTGCCCAGTGATCGAAGCTCCGCCATGAAAGGCATGAGGTCAGGCTCATAACGGCCAGCATAGGGATTTTCAATCACAGCGCAGGCGGCAGCCAATTTCAATGGCTTGTCAGCCACAGGGCCGCCCTCATGAAATTGGGTTTCGATGATGAGGCTGCGCTTGCGAATTTTGATCAGTGACATGATTTACCTTGTAACAATTATTGTTTGGGAATTTTGGCAGCATTGACAACCTGAATCCACTTTTGAGTTTCAGACGCCACCATGTTTTTCATTTCTTCAGAGGTACTTCCGCGCACATCGCCGCCCATTTCTTCCAAGCGAGATTTGACTTGCGGCAATTGCAAAGATTTCAAAGTCTCGGCGTTGAGTTTATCAATCACCGGCTTGGGGGTACCTGCGGGCGCCATCAGTCCAGCCCATGAGCGAACGTCGTAGCCTGGCACACCTTGCTCAGCAACGGTAGGCACGTCTGGCAGGCCAGGCCAACGCTGGGGGCCGGTGGCGGCGATGGCTTTGAGTTTGCCCGCTTTGATGTTGGACAAAACGGCTGTGGGCGGCGCAATGATGAAAGGCACATCACCCGACAACAAAGCCGTAATGGAACCCGCATCACCACGGTAGGGCACGTGCAACATCTCGACCTTGGCCATGCTGGCCAACAATTCACCCGCCAAATGGTGTGTTGAGCCAATGCCTGCCGTACCGTAAGCAATTTTGCCTGGGTTGGCTTTGGCCTGTGCAATCAGCGCAGGAAAGTTAGCAATCTTGTTGTCCGCGGAGACCACCACCAAAAACGGGAAGTAAGTGATGGTGCTGATCATTTCAAAGTCCTGAACTGTTTTGTAGTTCAGGTTGTTGTAGATGGCACCTGCCACAGCATGTCCGCCCGTGGCCAATAACAAGGTGTATCCATCTGGCTTGGCTTTGGCAACGGTGGTGGCCGCAATGGTGCCACCCGCGCCTGCTTGCGCCTCCACCACAACGGCTTGGCCTAAGCCTTTGGAGATCTCGGTGCCAACGGCACGTGCAATGGCGTCGGCATTGCCGCCTGGCGCAAAGCCCTGAAGGATTTTGATACTCTTATCGGGATAGGTTTGTGCAAATGCAGCACTTCCCATAAGGGTGACCATCAGCAAGGTTTTTTTCAAGAAACTGCTAGGTGAAGTTGTGTGTTTCATTTTTGTCCCCATTGAAATTTAATTTAAGGTCCTTCTTATTGAGGACTCAATACGATTTTTCCGAAAGTCTCGCCCTTGTCCAAAATGAGGTGTGCTTTGACCACCTCAGACAATGGCATCACGGTGGGCGAAGGTGCGCGCACCTTGCCTGCCGCCATCCACTCAATGGCTTGATGCATCAGCTCACGACGATTTTTTTCATCTGCATCAAAGGTGTGCATAGAGAAACAGCGAATCCCCAAACTTTTGCCCAACAACTCGCGCATCAAACCGAAAACATCGGCGCTGGGTTGACCTGTGATGATGTTGAATGAAATGACCGTACCCAGTGGGCTCAGGCTACGAATACAGGCGGGCAAATACGCACCCCCCAAATGGTCGTAGGCCAAATTGACGCCCTTGCCTGACGTGGCTTGCATCACTTCTGCGTTCAGCGAGTCTGGATTTGCATCCAAGACGACGTCAAAACCATTGGCCAAGGCATACTGGCGTTTGTCCTCCGAACGGGCTGTGCCGATGGTTTGAAAACCATGCGCCTTGGCCAGCTGCGACAACATGCCAGCAACGCCGCCGGCTGCGCCTGTGATGAGCAACGCACGTTTTTCTGAGGAGGCATTCAAGCTGGCTGCTTGCAACAATGCCAGGGCCAGTTGAAGATTGGGCAAGCTCACGGCATCGTGAAACGAGATGCTCTCAGGCAATCGATAAGGTGCGTGCTGCGGCACCACAATGGACTGCACATAGCAGCCACCACGCTGCGGCAAATCTCGTGAACTGAGCAGCACACGTTGGCCCACCTGCAAAGCAGTGACGTCCTCACCTACTGCATCGATCACACCGGAGAGTTCAGCACCTGGTGTGGCAGGCAAAGGTGGCATCCATTTGTAGGTACCTTGTCGGATCAGAACATCTGGCCGCCCGACCCCAATGGCCATGGCTTTGATTCTCACTTCACCCGCCTGAGGTTGAGGCTCTGCAACGTCTTCCAGTTGCAGGGCTTCAGGTCCACCCGGCTGGTGAATTCGAACAATGTGCATGATGAGCGAAATGAATTTAGAAAACGATGAACTTCTTGAAGTTCAAGGCTGCGCCACGATTTGATTCACCAGCGTGCCGATGTGTTCAATTTCAACCTCACACACATCGCCAGGCTTCATGAACTTCGGTGGCTTGCGACTCCAACCCACACCGGCCGGTGTGCCAGTGGCAATGACGTCGCCAGGCATCAGGGTGAAGATGGTCGATGCGTAGCTGATCAATTTGGCGATGGGGAAAATCATGTGGCCGGTGTGGCTGGACTGCTCCACCACACCATTCAAGCGCGTGACCAATTTCAATTCTTGATTGGGCTTGATCTCATCGGCTGTGACCATCCAAGGACCAAAGCCACCTGTCGATTCAAAGTTTTTGCCCGATGCAATTTGCTTCGCGTGGAATTGCCACTCGCGAATGCTGCCATCGTTGTAGCAAGAGTAACCGGCCACATGGTCAAACGCGTCTTCTTCTTTGATGAAGCGTCCGGACTTGCCAATGATGACGGCCAATTCACCTTCCCAGTCCAAGCTGCCAGAAACGTTAGGGCAAACAATGGGCTGGTTGTGGGCCACTTGCGAGCGCCAGACGCGCAAGAAGATAGGCGGCTCTTCTGACAACTCGCGGTGCATGCCTGCCGCCAACACCTCTTGGTGATGGTCCATGTAATTGCGCACAGCACACACAATTTTTTCGGGCTGAGGAATGACTGGCAAGAAAGTGATTTGACTCAATTTAGCCGAGGGCGTTTTGCCCACAACATGGTCCTTGGCTTTGAGGTAATCACCCGAACCGATGTAAGCAGCCAAGTTGGCATGCTGTGGCATTTCCTTGCCCAAGTCGATCACATCGTCTTGTCCGACCACAGCACCCCAGGTGGGGCCATTTGCGCCAATGAAGGATAGTAATTTCATATTGTTTCTCTTGATGAATGAAAGGGGTTAACGGAAGGTCGCGGCTTGCCAGTCTTCAATCAACTTGAAACTGGGATCGCTTCTGCAAATGGCTTCGGTTTCGCGCAGCAGCGTGGCGTCGTCTTTGGTGAGGTCCAACGGATCGCCGTGTGGCTGAGAAATGTAGAAAGGCATGTCGATGTAAATCTCGACGGTGTTGCCCTCCGGATCGGCAAAGTAAACAGACAAAGCGTTGCCATGGTTTAAAGGCAATACGCGCGTTGCACCCAATGCTTCCGCCGCTGCTTTTAAATCGCGTAAGTGCTGAATGGAAGGCACTGCAAAAGACAGCTGCATCACGGTGCTGAAGGTGGCTTCGGGAGGCCTGCCCCCAGCAATGACCAACTGGTGGTGTTGATCAGGGCTGGCACTCAAAAATACCAGCGGGGCTTTGAATGTTTTGCCAACGCCACGGTCGGTTTCAATCAATCCAAAAACAGTTTTGTAAAAGTGAACCATCTTCTCAACATCGGTCACGTAGATACCAAAGTGAGAGGGGGTTGGGCGAGTAACTTTGAGCATGTTGAACTCCAAATATCAATTCGAATCTTGAAACCACTGAGTCAAAGCTTTCAGGGCATTTTTTTGCGTGCTCAGCACGTGTTCCTGATGCAGTTGTTGAGCCGTGGCAATGTCACGCTTGAGCACGGCACGCATCAAGACTTTGTGCTCTTCGCTTTTACGTTTGATGACGGTTCGGTATCTGGCAGAGATATGTCGATATCTTTCAGCTTGATCAAACAAGCTGCTACTGGTCTGCACCATGCGCTCCGAGGGACATGCACGCATCATGGCGCGGTGAAAATTTCTGTGCAAAGCACTCCACGCTGCATCCAAGACAACGGGACCTTCTGGCAATCGGCTTTCGATTTTTTCAAGCAGATGAAAACTTGCTATCACCTCTGCTTCCCACGCATCATCGCCCACGTTCATGGCCTGCGCCAAAGTGGGCAGGTCAATCAGCAGGCGCATGCTGGTGATGTCTTGCAGGTCTTCGGCAGAGACCGTTGCCACGCGAAAGCCTTTGCGTTCATCGGCCCTGACCAAGCCCTCTTCTGTCAGGCGATTGAGCGCCTCTCGAATGGGGCTGGATGAGAGGCCATAGGCCTGTTGCAAGTGCTCAACCTTCAACTTGGCGCCTGGCATGAACGCCAAAGACAAAACATCTTGGCGCAAGCTGTTGAGTGCCATTTCGTTGGCGGTGGGATTTTGGCTTTTATCCATAAATTTAATTTTATGCACAAAATTAAATTTCAGGGCCTAAGGAATACCCTTGGACTTAAAAACCACAAGCTCATGCCAGCCATGAAAAAAGCCCCTCTCGGGGCTTTCTTCAAACACCATCTCCCGACGTTCCATACGTCAGAACCGTAACGTCATCACAAACGCTCAGTCACCCAAGCCTGTACGCTGGCCAATGCCGCATCCAGATTCGTGGCGTCGGTACCGCCGGCCATGGCCAAGTCGGGCTTGCCGCCGCCCTTGCCACCCACTTGTTGGGCCACAAAGTTAACCAACTCACCGGCTTTCACTTTGCCAGTGGTGTCAGACGTCACTCCGGCAGCCAACTGAACTTTGCCACCGTCCACAGCCGCCAACACAATGGCTGCTGTTTTCAGTTTGTCCTTCAACTTGTCCAGAGTGTCGCGCAATGTTTTGGCATCTGCGCCAGGCAACAAAGCTGCCAGCACTTTGACACCCTTCACATCGGCCGCTTGCGTCATCAGCTCATCACCTTGTGAGGATGCCAATTTGCCTTTGAGCGCCGCCATTTCTTTTTCCAAAGATTTGACTTGATCCAAGACTTGGGCAATGCGGCTGTTCAGCTCTGAAGGCGAAGCCTTCAAGCTGCCTGCCGCTTTAGACACAGTGGCTTCCAGTGACTGCAAGTAAGCCAACGCATTGCCACCGGTCACCGCTTCAATGCGGCGCACGCCTGCGGCCACACCGCTCTCGGCGACCACTTTGAACAAACCAATGTCGCCCGTACGGTGCACGTGTGTACCGCCGCACAGTTCGCGACTAGAACCAATGTCGAGCACGCGCACGGTTTCGCCGTACTTCTCGCCAAACAACATCATGGCGCCGGTTTTTTGTGCAGACTCAATGTCCATCACACGCGCTTGTGTGGCGGGGTTGGCCCAAATCTCTTGATTCACTTTGGCTTCAATGGCCAAAATTTGTTCGTCGGTAATGGGGGCGTTGTGTGCAAAGTCAAAGCGTGTGCGCTCAGCATTCACCAAAGAACCTTTTTGTTGCACATGGTCGCCCAACACTTCGCGCAAGGCTTTGTGCATCAGGTGCGTTGCCGAGTGATTGCGCACCGTGGCAGCACGCACTTCGGTGTTGACCTGCGCTTGAATGGCATCGCCCAATTTGAGACTGCCTTCTAGCAACACGCCATGGTGACCAAACACATCAGCTTTGATTTTGAGTGTGTCTTCCACTTCAAATTTGGCACTGGCTGTTTGCAACAAACCTTGGTCGCCCACTTGACCACCAGACTCTGCATAGAAAGGGGTTGTATCAAGAACCACCACACCGTTTTGACCGGCTTTGAGCTCTGTTGCGGGCGTGCCGTCAACATACAAGGCCAACACCTTGGCTGTGGCTTGCAATTCGTCGTAGCCCACAAAAGTATTGCCCGCACCGGTGTACTCCAGCGCACGGTCCATTTTGAATTTGCCAGCCGCACGGGCTTGAGCTTTTTGGCGTTCCATGGCGGCTGCAAAACCTGCTTCGTCCACACTCAAATCGCGCTCGCGACAAACGTCAGCCGACAAGTCCAAGGGGAAGCCATAGGTGTCGTGCAATTTGAAAGCCACATCGCCCGGCAACACTTTGACGCCACCTTCAAGGGCTGCATCCAAAATTTGCATGCCCACTTCAAGGGTTTCAAAGAAGCGCTCTTCTTCGGCTTTCAAAATATCAGTGATGCGTTTTTCTTGCGATGCCAAGCTGGGATAAGCAGCGCCCATCAACTTCACAAGGTCGGGTACCAACTTGTGGAAGAACGGTGTCTTTTGACCGAGTTTGTAGCCATGGCGAATGGCGCGTCGCACAATGCGGCGCTGCACGTAACCACGGCCTTCGTTGCTAGGCACCACACCATCACTCACCAAAAATGCAGTGGCACGAATGTGGTCGGCAATCACGCGCAATGATTTGTTTTCCAAATCGGTGCAGCCCGTCTCGCGGGAAGCTGCTTTGATCAAGGCATCAAAAATATCGATTTCGTAGTTGCTGTGGACGTGCTGCAAAATAGCTGCCAAACGCTCCAGACCCATGCCTGTGTCAACGCAAGGTGCGGGCAAGTTGTTCAAGCTGCCGTCGGGCTGCATGTCAAACTGCATGAACACGTTGTTCCAAATTTCAATGTAGCGGTCGCCGTCTTGCTCGGGGCTACCGGGCGGGCCACCTGCCACTTCGGGGCCGTGGTCATAGAAGATTTCAGAACAAGGTCCACAAGGACCCGTGTCGGCCATCATCCAGAAATTGTCGGACATGTAGCGTCCGCCTTTGTTGTCACCAATGCGCACGACGCGCTCGGGTGGCAAGCCAATTTCCTTCGTCCAGATGTCATAGGCTTCGTCGTCTTCAATGTAGACCGTGGCCCAGAGTTTTTCTGCAGGCAATTTGTAAACTTGCGTGAGCAACTCAAAGGCCCATTTCAAACTGTCGCGTTTGAAGTAATCACCAAAGCTCCAGTTGCCCAACATTTCAAAGAAGGTGTGGTGACGTGCTGTGTAACCCACGTTTTCCAAATCGTTGTGCTTGCCGCCTGCGCGCAAACAAGCTTGCACGGAAGCTGCACGCACATAACTGCGCTTGTCCGTGCCCAAGAACACGTCCTTGAACTGAACCATGCCGGAGTTGGTGAACATCAAGGTGGGGTCGTTGCCGGGCACCAATGGGCTGGACGCCACCACGGTGTGACCTTTGGACGCAAAAAAGTCGAGGAAGGTTTTGCGGATATCAGCAACAGAAATAACAGGTGTGCTCATGGCAGGGTATCTTTATGAAAGCCAAACGGGGCCTAACTTTCCATTATAAGATTGCGAAAACAGCAAATTTGCAACGAATACCGCAAGGAGACCGCGATGGACATGAAAACTTCCCCCTTGGCCCTGTTGAAGGACCCCACCCTTCTCAAAACCGACGCTTTGGTCAATGGCCAATGGGTCAAGGGCAGCAGCCGTTTTGACGTGAACGACCCTGCCACGGGCGCTAAATTGGCAGACGTGGCCAATTTGGGCCCTAAAGACGCAGAGGCAGCCATCGCAGCGGCCAATGCCGCTTTGCCAGCTTGGCGTGGCAAAACCAGCAAAGAGCGCAGCATTTTGCTTCGCAAGTGGTACGACTTGTTAATGGCCAATGTCGAAGACTTAGGCCGCATCATGACTGCCGAACAAGGCAAACCCTTTGCAGAAGCCAAGGGCGAAGTGATGTACGGTGCCAGCTTTGTTGAGTGGTATGCCGAAGAAGCCAAACGCGTCAATGGCGAAACCCTGCCCCAGTTTGACAACACGCGCCGCTTGATGGTCATCAAGCAGCCCATTGGTGTTTGCGCTGCCATCACACCTTGGAATTTCCCCTTGGCCATGATCACGCGCAAAGTGGCGCCCGCATTGGCGGCCGGTTGCACCGTGGTCATCAAGCCCGCTGAACTCACCCCCCTCACGGCATTGGCCGCCGGTGAACTGGCCATTCGTGCCGGCATTCCTGCTGGCGTGATCAACTTGCTCACAGCCGATTCCGACAACAGCATTGCGGCTGGAAAAGTATTCTGTTCAAGCGACATCGTGCGCCACATCAGCTTTACAGGCAGCACCGAAGTGGGCCGCATTTTGATGGCGCAATCGGCACCTACTGTGAAGAAACTCTCGCTCGAATTGGGTGGCAATGCGCCCTTCATCGTGTTTGACGATGCCGACATCGACAGCGCTGTAGAAGGTGCGATGGCCAGCAAGTACCGCAACGCCGGACAAACTTGTGTGTGTGCCAATCGCATCTATGTGCAAGAGTCGGTGTACGACACCTTTGTGCAAAAGTTTGCCGCCAAAGTGAAGGCTTTGAAAGTGGGCAACGGCTTTGAAGATGGCGTAGCGCAAGGCCCCCTGATTGAACCCGCCGCTTTGGAAAAAGTAGCGCGTCATGTGGCAGATGCCAAAGCCAAAGGCGGCGTGGTGTTGGCCGGCGGCAATGCGCTGAACGGTCAGTTCTTTGAACCCACGGTCATTGGCAATGCCACTTCAGACATGCTGTGCGCGCGCGAAGAAACCTTCGGCCCCTTCGCGCCGGTCTTCAAATTCAAAACCGAACAAGAGGCCATCGATGCGGCTAACAACACCGAGTTTGGTTTGGCCAGTTATTTCTACAGCCGCGACGTGGGCCGCATCTTCCGCGTCAGCGAAGGTTTGGAATACGGCATGGTGGGCATCAACGTAGGCATTATTGCTACAGAGCATGTTCCCTTTGGCGGCGTAAAGCAATCGGGCTTGGGCCGCGAAGGCTCGCATCACGGCATGGAAGAGTACCTCGAGATGAAGTACCTGTGCATGGGTGATATTTTGAAATAAGCCTCTGCAAACTTTCAGCCAACAGGCACAAAAAAGCCGCTTGAAGAAGCGGCTTTTTTTTGAGTTTAATTTAGCTTGAATTGATTTAGAAAATCAACTTCACACCTGTCTTACTTTGCAACACTTCTTGCGTCACACCAGGTGCCATCTCAACCACTTTCAAGCCTTCAGGCACCACATCCATCACCGCCAAGTCAGTGATGATGCGATCGACCACACCCACGCCTGTTAAAGGCAAGGTGCAATCAGGCAAGATTTTCAAATCTTCAGTGCCGTCTTTTTTCTTGGCTACGTGTTCCATCAAAATGATGACGCGCTTCACGCCGGCCACCAAGTCCATGGCGCCGCCCATGCCCTTGACCATCTTGCCAGGAATCATCCAGTTGGCCAGGTCGCCCTTTTCGCTCACTTGCATAGCGCCCAAGATGGACAAATTGATCTTGCCACCCCGAATCATGGCGAAGCTGTCGTGGCTGCCAAAGATGGACGAGCCCTTGATGGTGGTCACGGTTTGTTTGCCCGCATTAATGAGGTCAGCATCAACTTCATCTTCTGTGGGAAAAGGACCAATACCCAACATGCCGTTTTCAGATTGCAGCCACACTTCGATGTTGCTGGGCACATGGTTGGCCACCAAAGTGGGAATACCAATGCCCAAGTTCACATAGAAGCCGTCTTGCAGTTCGTGCGCGGCACGTGCCGCCATTTGGTCTTGACTCCAGCTCATGCTTAGACTCCTGCTTTCTCTGTGATGGTGCGTTTTTCGATGCGCTTTTCGGGGTGCTTGTTGAGCACCAAGCGGTGAACATAAATGCCGGGCAAATGAATTTGATCGGGCACCATGTCGCCGGTTTCCACAATCTCTTCCACTTCCACAATGCAAATCTTGCCGGCCATGGCCACAGCAGGATTGAAGTTGCGAGCCGTTAAGCGGAATTGCAAGTTGCCAGACTTGTCGGCGCGCCAGGCTTTAACCAATGACACATCGGGCACCAAGGCGCGTTCCATCACGTAGGTTTCGCCATCGAACTCACGCAACTCTTTGCCATCGGCCACCACGGTACCCACACCCGTTTTGGTGAAGAACGCAGGGATACCAGCACCACCGGCACGCAGCTTTTCAGCCAATGTGCCTTGAGGTGTAAATTCCAATTCCAATTCGCCGGCCAAGAATTGGCGTTCAAATTCTTTGTTCTCACCCACATAGGATGAAATCATTTTTTTGATTTGACGCGTTTCAAGCAACTTGCCCAAACCAAAACCATCCACACCTGCATTGTTGGAAATGGCTGTGAGGTTTTTAGCGCCACTGTCACGCAAGGCGTCGATCAGGGCTTCAGGAATACCGCAGAGGCCAAAGCCACCCACAGCTAGCAATTGACCGTCTGCCACAACGCCTTTCAGCGCCTCGGCTGCAGAGGGGAATATCTTGTTCACAGGGCTCTCCTAAGAGGGGATGTCTTAAAAACGAATAGTGTAATAGGTGATTAGAATCAGAAAACTGACAAGGATTGCCATGAACAGCCCCGCCCTCACCAAAACAGTGCGTTATCCCGTCCCAGAACTCAAGGATGTCCCCGACGATATCCGCGCCAAAATTTTGGAGGTTCAAGAAAAGGCGGGCTTTGTGCCCCAAGTGTTCTTGGCATTTGCCCGCAGGCCCGCTGAATGGCGCGCCTTTTTCGCCTACCACGATGCCCTCATGATCCCCGAATCGGTGGGCCGCACCAGCAACCTGACCAAGGGCGATCGCGAAATGATCGTCACCACCACCAGCGCTGCCAACAACTGCTTGTACTGCGTCGTCGCCCACGGTGCGATCTTAAGAATCTATGAGAAAAAGCCTTTGATTGCCGATCAAGTGGCCGTCAACTACCGCAAAGCCGACATTTCACCGCGTCAGCGCGCCATGCTCGATTTCGCCATGAAGGTGTGCCTGCACAGCGACACCATTGAAGATGACGACTTTGCGCCCTTGCATGCGCAAGGCTTCGATGACGAAGACATTTGGGACATTGCGGCCATCACCGCCTTCTTTGGCTTGTCCAATCGCATGGCAAGCTTCAGCAACATGATGCCCAACCCAGAGTTTTATTTGATGGGTCGAGTGCCCAAACAAAAGTAACTTGCTTCAGGGCGAGACGCGCGCCCTCATGTCATCGGGCAAGTTCACCGCTTTTTGTGCAGGAAAATCCACCCAAATGGTGGTGGCGCCACCTGCCGCGTAAATGACGCCCGGCTTGTCCACCAACTCTAAAGTACACCAGCTTTCAAAGGTGGTGCGAGCTGGATCGCTGACATACATTTTGGCCAGCACATTGCCAGGGTATTCTAGTTGCTTGTAAAAATTGCAAAAGGCATTGACGATGACGGGCCCTTGCCCTTGTGGATTGGGCTCGCAGCCAATCGACTGGAAATAGTCAATCCTGACGGTTTCAAGGTACCTGAAATACACGGTGTTGTTCACATGGCCCATGGCATCCATGTCGCCCCAACGAATGGGGATGATCATTTCGTGAACTTTTTTCTTGATCTCGGGTATTTCGAATTTCATGCTTGACGTCTCTGATCTTGGGTAAACGGGGGCGGGATATCACTGCTTCCTACGAGACAGATTCTGCCTGTTCCGCGCTTAAAATGAGTCACCAGGCCGACATACGGCCATCCGAATCCTCAACTTGATGCGAGTCTTTCAATGACACCCGAAGAGATTTTGAACACCCACGGTCCCCGTGAATCGATGGAATACGACGTGGTCGTGGTGGGCGGTGGCCCCGCCGGCTTGTCCACTGCCATTCGTCTGAAACAGTTGGCCCAAGAAAAAGGCAATGACGTGTCTGTGGTGGTGTTGGAAAAAGGTTCCGAACCAGGCGCGCACATTTTGTCGGGCGCCATCATGGACCCCATCGCGCTGACTGAACTCTTTCCCAATTGGAAAGAAATGGGCGCCCCCTTAAATCAGCCGGTCACAGAAGATGTCTTCTTGATGACCACCGAAAATGGCGCCACTCGCGTTCCCAATTTTGCACTGCCCCCCTGCTTTCACAACGATGGCAACTACATCATCAGCTTGGGCAACCTGACCCGCTGGTTGGGCGAGCAAGCCGAAGCCTTGGGCGTTGAAATCTTCCCAGGCTTCACGGCCGCAGAAGTGCTGTACAACGAAGATGGCTCGGTCAAAGGCGTGGCCACGGGCAACCTGGGCATCGGCAAGGATGGCGAGCCCACCGACAACTTCCAATTGGGCATGGAACTGCACGCTAAGTACACCGTGTTTGCAGAAGGCGCACGTGGCCACTTGGGCAAGCAAGTCATTTCTAAATTCAAATTGGACGACGGCAAAGATCCGCAAAGCTACGGCATTGGTATCAAAGAACTCTGGGAAATTGACCCTGCGCGTCACAAAGCTGGTTTGGCCTTGCACAGCGCGGGCTGGCCGCTTGACGAAAACACCTACGGTGGTTCTTTCCTGTATCACATGGAAGACAACAAAGTGGTGGTTGGCTTTGTGGTGGGCTTGGATTACACCAACCCCTGGCTCAGCCCCTTTGAAGAATTCCAGCGCTTCAAAACACACCCCAACATTCGTTGGTACTTTGAAGGCGACGAGGCCAAAGGCATTGCGCCTGCCAAACGCATTTCTTATGGTGCACGTGCTATCACTGCTGGCGGACTGTTGTCGCTGCCCAAAACCGTTTTCCCAGGCGGCGCACTGGTCGGTTGCGATGCCGGTTACCTCAATGCCAGCCGCATCAAAGGAAGCCATGCCGCTATTAAAACGGGCATGCTGGCCGCAGAAGCCGCATACGATGCATTGCAAGCGGGCCGTTCGCATGATGAACTCAGCGCCTACCCAGAAGCATTTGAAAACAGCTGGTTGCACACCGAGTTGAACAAGGCCCGCAACTTCAAGCAGTGGTTCAAAAAAGGCCGCACGGTGGGCACACTCATGACAGGTGTGGAGCAATTTGTTTTACGTGGCCATGTGCCCTGGACTCTTCGCCGTGCAGCAGCCGATCACACTTACCTCAAGCCTGCGGCCGAATGCCAACCCATTCAGTACCCCAAGCCCGATGGCAAGCTCACGTTTGATCGTTTGTCGAGTGTGTTCATCAGCAACACCAACCACGAAGAGAACCAACCGGCGCACCTCACCTTGAAAGACGCCAGTGTGCCGGTAGGCATCAACTTGGCCAGGTATGCGGGTCCTGAGGCGCGCTATTGCCCAGCAGGTGTGTACGAGTACGTCAAGAACGAAGATCAATCCGATCGCTTGCAAATCAATGCGCAAAATTGTGTGCATTGCAAAACTTGTGACATCAAAGATCCCACGCAAAACATCGTCTGGGTCACACCAGAAGGCGGCGGCGGACCTAACTACTCCGGCATGTAAAAAGTGCTGGCGGGTTCTCAAGACCTGTTTATAATTTCAATCGTCAGGAGAGCGCAGCCTTGTCAAAAGGCTGCCACCGAAGGCGCAGGAAATGTCTAAATTTCTGAACGCTCAGGTACCCAGGACTGACAAACGCTTTTAACTTTGTTTATCAGCGCATCCTCACTGGAGAGAGAGGGCGGACCATCCGGTCGAACCCTCCACCGAAGGCGCAACCCGCAGTGAGTCTTTCACATGAAGGACGCAACCGGCGAATCGCTCAGGTAAAGCGGACAGCGAGGGCAACCCATGATTTCGATCATGGCTTTACTTTGCCCTTGGAGATTTCAATTGTCCGCTGACACCGCTTTGCTCAACACCCCTCTCAATGCTTTGCACATCGAGTTTGGCGCTCGCATGGTACCTTTTGCAGGTTACAGCATGCCTGTGCAATATCCCATGGGCCTGATGGCCGAGCACCATCACACACGCGCCGAAGCAGGTTTGTTTGATGTGTCTCACATGGGCCAATTGCGTTTGGTAGGCCCCGATGCCGCAGCAGCCTTTGAATCTTTGATGCCTGTTGATGTGATCGACTTGCCTGTGGGCAAACAGCGCTATGGTTTGCTACTCACCGACGAAGGCACCATCATTGACGACTTGATGTTTGTCAACCGCGGCACCGACATTTTTGTGATAGTGAACGGTGCTTGCAAAGTCAATGACATTGCACACATTCAAGCGCGCATTGGCTTGCGCTGCCAGGTCATTCCCATGCCCGAGCGAGCGCTATTGGCTTTGCAAGGACCTAAGGCGGTGAATGCCTTGTCACGCATGGTGCCAGGCGTTGAGAAATTGGTGTTCATGACCGGCGCATCGTTTGGTTGGCAAGGTGCGGATCTGTTCATCACACGCTCTGGCTACACAGGCGAAGACGGTTTTGAAATTTCTGTTGGCAACGACCAAGTCGATGCGTTTGCGCGGGCTTTGTTGGCGGAACCGGACGTGAAGCCCATTGGTTTGGGTGCTCGCAATTCTTTGCGTCTTGAAGCTGGTTTGTGTTTGTACGGCAACGACATCGACACCACCACCACCCCCATCGAAGCAGGCCTCAACTGGGCCATTCAAAAAGTTCGCCGAACAGGTGGTGCACGCGCTGGTGGATTCCCAGGTGCCAACATCGTGTTGGGCCAATTGGATGGCACGCATCCCCTCACCCGCAAGCGTGTGGGTCTCATTGCGCAAGAGCGCGTGCCTGTTCGCGAACATGTGGCGCTGCAAAGCTTGCAAGGCGTCAAGATCGGTGAAGTGTCCAGTGGTTTACTAGGACCCACTGCCAATGTGCCCATAGCCATGGGCTATGTGGACGCTGCAAATGCTGCGATTGGCACGGTTGTTCATGCCATGGTGCGCGGCAAAGCCGTACCCATGACGGTCAGTGCCATGCCCTTTGTGCCCAATCGTTATTACCGAGGCTAAAGATTGCAAAATAATTGTGATCTGACCCCAATTAACTGAACCTATTTAACAGGAGAGAAAAATGAGTTTGAAGTACACCGAAGAGCACGAGTGGATCAAGGTTGAAGGCGATGTGGCCACTGTGGGCATTACGCACCATGCGCAAGACGCATTGGGGGATGTGGTGTTTGTGGAACTGCCAGAAGTTGGTAGCAGCTTTGAGCAAAAAGCTGTTGCGGGAGTTGTGGAGTCTGTGAAGGCCGCTGCTGATGTTTACATGCCCATCAGTGGTGAGATTACAGAAGTGAATGAAGCCTTGCGCGACGACCCTTCTTTGGCCAACACCGATCCTCTGGGTGCAGGTTGGTTCTTCAAAGTTAAGTTGTCAGATGCATCGCAAGTAGATGCGTTGCTAGACGAAACCGCCTACACCGCGTTTGCAGCAGCAAACTGAAATCCGTTTTGAGTTGTTTTCTTTGACCGAACTTTGAGTTTGAAAGCCCCACCATGTTGATGTCATCTGCCGCCCCTCTAAGCCATCTCGAAAATGAGCGCGAATTCATTGCACGCCACATTGGCATCAGTGAAGCAGATGAACATCACATGTTGTCGGTGATTGGCGCAGCCTCGCGCCGTGCACTCATTGACAGCATCGTGCCCGCTTCCATTGCGCGCAGCGTGGCCATGAAATTGCCGACACCCATCACCGAGGCCAACGCCTTGGCCGAGCTCAAAGCCATGGCGCAACAAAACAAAATTCTCAAAAGTTTCATTGGTCAGGGCTATTACGGCAATCACACACCCGGCGTGATCCTGCGTAACATTTTGGAAAACCCAGCGTGGTACACGGCTTACACGCCCTACCAAGCTGAGATTAGCCAAGGCCGCATGGAAGCCTTGGTCAACTTCCAAACCATGGTTTGCGATTTAACAGCCATGCCCATTGCCAACGCCTCGATGTTGGACGAAGCCACTGCCGCTGCCGAAGCCATGACCTTGGCCAAGCGTTCGGTCAAATCGAAAAGTAACAACATCCTTGTAGCCGGCGATTGCCATCCGCAAACCATTGAAGTGATTCAAACTCGCGCTGCGCCTTTAGGCTTGACCGTGTTGGTGGGCTTTGTCCCAGAGTTGATGAAACAACACGACTACTTTGCAGCGGTGGCGCAGTACCCCTCCACCGCTGGCATGATTCACGATTTGAAAGATGTCATCGCGCAGGCCCACACCGCGCAAGCAGCCTTCATTGTTGCAGCCGATTTGTTGGCCCTCACGTTGGTCACACCACCCGGCGAATTGGGTGCTGACATTGTGGTGGGCACCACCCAACGCTTTGGAATGCCCATGGGCGCTGGTGGCCCCCACGCGGCTTACTTGGCCTGCCGCGACGACTTCAAACGCTCCATGCCCGGCCGCTTGGTGGGCGTGAGTGTGGACGTGCATGGCAACCCCGCTTATCGCTTAGCTTTGCAAACGCGCGAACAGCATATTCGCCGCGAAAAAGCCACCTCCAACATTTGCACCGCTCAGGTGTTGCCTGCCGTGGTGGCCAGCATGTACGCGGTGTACCACGGCCCAGTGGGTTTGAAGCGCATTGCCCAGCGTGTGGCCAGCTTCACGGCTATCTTGGCCGAAGGTTTGGAACAACTGGGATGCAAACTGGCACACAAATCTGCCTTTGACACCTTGCAAGTGATCACCGGCACACGAACCGATGCCGTATTTCAAAAAGCCATGCTCAAAGGCATGAATCTGCGGAAGCTCTCAGCCGACAGCCTGGCCGTATCTTTGGACGAAACCACCTCGCGTGGCGACATCGAAGCCCTGTGGTCTAGCTTTGCAGAAGGCGGTCAAGCCCTGCCCGACTGGACGCCTTTTGAAAAGGGTCGCGACAGCCTCATTCCCACCAGCCTGCGCCGCACCAGTGCCTTTCTCTCCCACCCGGTGTTCAATCGTTATCACTCCGAAACTGGCATGTTGCGCTACATCCGGCAGTTGAGCGACAAAGACTTGGCACTCGATCGCAGCATGATTCCGCTGGGCTCTTGCACCATGAAGCTCAATGCCACCAGCGAGATGATCCCCATCACGTGGCCCGAGTTTGCCAACGTGCACCCCTTTGCACCGGCCGATCAACTCAAAGGCTACGCCTTGCTCGATGAACAGCTGCGCGAGTGGTTGTGCCAAGCCACAGGCTATGCAGGCATCAGCCTGCAGCCCAACGCAGGTTCGCAAGGTGAATATGCAGGCCTGTTGGTCATCAAAGCCTTCCACGAGGCCAAGGGCCAAGGCCATCGCAACATTTGCCTCATCCCATCCAGCGCCCACGGCACCAATCCCGCCAGCGCGCAAATGGCTGGCATGCAAGTGGTGGTGACGGCTTGCGATGAGCAAGGCAACGTCGACATGGCGGACCTCCAAGCCAAGTGCGAACAACACAGCGCCAACTTGGCTGCGGTCATGATCACTTACCCCAGCACGCATGGTGTGTTTGAAACGCAAGTCAAAGCACTGTGCGAGTTGGTGCATCAGCACGGCGGCCGCGTGTATGTCGACGGTGCCAACATGAACGCGCTGGTGGGAGTGGCTGCGCCCGGCGAATTTGGCGGCGATGTGAGCCACCTCAATTTGCACAAAACATTCTGCATTCCCCACGGCGGTGGCGGCCCAGGTGTAGGCCCTGTTTGCGTGGTGGAAGACTTGGTGCCTTACTTGCCAGGCCACGCCACCGGCGGTTTGAAAGTCAACGGCGTAGGCGCCGTGTCTGCTGCACCTTTGGGCAATGCGGCTGTGCTGCCCATCAGCTGGATGTATTGCCGCATGATGGGCGCAGAAGGTTTGAAGCACGCGACTGAGGCGGCTATTTTGGCGGCCAACTACATCAGTCGTCGTTTGGCAGATCACTACCCAACGCTGTACGCCAGCGCGGGCGCCAACGGCAAAGCGGGTCATGTGGCGCATGAATGCATTTTGGACTTGCGCGGCTTGAAAGAGACCAGCGGTGTGATGGCCGAGGATGTGGCCAAGCGCTTGATGGACTATGGCTTCCATGCCCCCACGCTGTCTTTCCCTGTCGCCAATACCCTGATGGTCGAGCCGACCGAAAGCGAAACTTTGGAAGAGCTGGACCGCTTCATCGACGCCATGATTGCCATCCGCGAGGAAGTTCGCCTCATTGAAAATGGCGATTGGCCACAAGACAACAACCCACTCAAGCATGCGCCGCACACAGCAGCCAGTTTGATGGCGGCGGATTGGAACCGCCCTTACTCACGCGAAGTGGGCGCGGCTCAAGCCGGTCGTCCTTTAAGCAGCGTGAAGTACTGGCCTCAAGTGGGCCGTGTCGACAACGTGTACGGCGATCGCAACCTGTTTTGTAGTTGCGTACCCATGAGTGACTACGCCTGATGAACGCCTTGAACGTACAACGCGTTGATTACCTCAACGCACAGGATGCGCAAGCGCTGGTTTTTTTGCTAGACGCCTACGCTCAAGATCCGATGGGCGGCGGCGAGTCGCTCAATCCAGAAGCTTCCTCACGCTTGTGCGCTGACATGTCACGCATTGCAGGTGCGACCAGTTTCATCGCATGGTTAGACGGCCAACCCATTGGCCTGATCAATTGCTTTGAAGGCTATTCCACTTTCAAGGCAAAGCCCTTGCTCAATGTGCACGACATCGCCGTCTTGGCGGGCCACCGTGGCAAAGGCGTTGGCCAAGCACTGCTCCAAGCCGCCGAAGCCCATGCCCTTTCGCGTGGCTGCTGCAAGCTCACCTTAGAGGTGCTGAGCGGCAATGCGCCTGCCATGGCCAGCTACAAACGCTTTGGTTTTGAACAATACGAACTCGATCCAGCCGCCGGGCAAGCGCAATTCATGCAAAAGTGGCTGTAAAGTCACGGGTGCATGAATTCCTCGCCCACGACAAAACCCTTTAGCGTCTTGAGCGTCATCCCGCCGATGACGCAGCTCAACACGCCTTATCCGTCGACGGCCTACTTGACGGGCTTTTTGCGTTCGCGCGGGGTAGCAGCAACGCAAGAAGATTTGGCCCTTAAGCTGGTCTTGAAATTATTCACCTCTGATGGCTTAAAGCAAGTCAGAGACAAAGCCCTGGCCTTGCCAGAAGCCAGGCGCAGTGCCAGTGTTAATTTTTTCTTAGATTTCTTTGAGCGCTATGAAAACACCATCGCACCCACCATCGCCTACTTACAAGGTAAAGACAGCACCTTAAGCCACCGCATTGCTGGCAGAGGCTTTTTGCCAGAAGGTCCTCGCTTTGCGGCGCTTGATGCCTACGACGATGGTGAATCGGCCGACCCCTTGGCATGGGCCTTTGGCGCCTTAGGCCAACAAGACCGTGCGCGTCATTTGGCCACCTTGTATTTAAACGACTTGGCCGATGTGCTGCGCGATGCTGTCGACAGCCGTTTTGAATTTGTGCGCTATGGCGAATCACTCGCGGGTAGTCAGGCCACGTTTGAACCCCTTGCGACTGCGCTAGCAGCGCAGCTCACTTTGGTGGATGAGATGTTGCAAGCACTCACCTTGAAGGCAATAGAGAAACACCAACCCACCTTGGTCTTGCTGTCCGTGCCCTTCCCTGGCGCCGTCTATGCGGCCTTCCGAATTGCACAATGCATCAAGCAGCATCACCCGCACATTCACATTGCTTTGGGCGGCGGCTTTGTCAACACCGAACTGCGCGAACTCACAGAACCTCGCGTATTTGATTACGTCGACTTTGTCACCCTAGATTCTGGCGAACGTCCTTTGCTGGCCTTGCTAGAACATTTGCAAGGGCAACGTGCCGCCGCACGCTTGGTCCGAACCTTCGTTCGCAAACCAGACACTGGCACCGTTCAATTGATGAACTGGTCAGAGCCCGACGTGCCCTTTGAAGAGGTGGGTACCGCCACTTGGGATGGCTTACCCTTGAACGACTATTTGTCTTTGCTAGACATGCTCAACCCCATGCACCGCCTCTGGAGCGATGGACGTTGGAACAAACTCACGGTAGCGCATGGTTGCTATTGGAAAAAGTGCAGCTTCTGCGATGTCAGCCTCGACTACATCTCGCGCTACGAAACCGCCTCTGCCACATTGCTGGTAGACCGCATTGAACAAATTGTGAAAGAAACCGGCCAGACGGGTTTTCACTTTGTCGATGAAGCCGCACCGCCCAAAGCCCTCAAAGCTTTGGCCGAAGAGTTGATTCGCAGAAAGGTTCACATTTCTTGGTGGGGCAACATCCGCTTTGAAAAAACCTTCACACCCGAGTTGGCTGAATTGTTGGCCGAGAGCGGCTGTATTGCCATGTCGGGCGGCCTTGAAGTGGCCTCAGACCGATTGCTCAAGCTCATGAAAAAAGGCGTCTCCGTTGAGCAAGTGGCGCAGGTTACCAAAGGATTTTCAGAAGCAGGCATCTTGGTGCATGCCTACCTCATGTACGGCTTCCCGACTCAAACAGTACAAGACACGGTGGATGCGCTCGAGTACGTCCGGCAGCTCTTTGAAAACGGCTGCATCCAAAGTGGTTTCTTCCATCGTTTTGCCTGCACAGTTCACTCGCCGGTGGGCCTGAACCCTGAGGAATATGGGATTGAGTTGATTCCCCTGCCCCCTGTTAGCTTTGGCAAGAATGACATTGGCTTCATTGACCCCACCGGCGTCGATCACGACGTGTTGGGTTTAGGCTTGAAGAAAGCCATCTACAACTTCATGCACGGCATTGGCGTAGAAGAGGATGTTCGCAGCTGGTTCCAAGATGCCATCAACGAGCATGCAACGGGGCCAAATGCTGGTTTTAAAATACCCAAGAGCACTGTGCCTCGCCAAAAAATCACAAAAGCACTTCAAGGATAAGGCGTGTGGGTATGACCAAAAAATTCATGATCTTTGTCATTGACGATCTGACAAACTCTGGCACCCCAGAAGAGATGCAAGCCATCAATGCATTCAACGATCTGTTGCGAACCAATGGGCAATGGATTTTTGCAGGGGGTCTTTCAGCGCCATCACAAGGCAACGTGATAGACCATCGAGGGGGTGCCAATTTGGCAACAGGCCAACCCCTTTTCAGCGCCAAAGAAAACTACAGCGGGTTCTGGCTCATTTCTGCCGCTGACCATGCTGTTGCGACACAACTGGCTTTTGAAGCTTCCAAAGCTTGCAATCGCCGAGTTGAGTTGCGTCCGCTGCTCTAAATCAGAATTAGCAAACTAGGCAGAGCGCAACGTCTTCAAGCAGTGGCAAGTTGCATGAACTTGGACAAATCAAAAACCGAATTTGGCGCAACAGGCATCAAGCCCTTTGGCAGGGGTTTGAAATTAAAGGGCAAATTGTTCAATGACGCAGTTTGACCCGTTGCAGGGGTCTCGCTGATCAAGCCACTGAGTGAATAAGATTTGAGGAAGTCTTTTTCAATTTGCTGGTAGTGCTCACAAACCAAATCAACTGCAAGCGCCTCAGGGCTTGGGCGCTTGGAGTTCGTTGAGGTTTCAATGGCCTCAAAACAACGCACAACGTCCCAAGCTGTCAAATTTTCCACCGATTTTTTCAGGTGATAACCACCGCCGGGCCCGCGTGTGGCCTGAAGCAAATCGTGTTGCTTCAAAACCTTGACCAAACTCTCTGTGTAAGAAACCGACAGATCCAGAAACTGGGCAATGCTTGAAACAGTCACAGATTTATGGGCAGGCGAATTGGCAACATGGGCGATCGCCAAAATACCTTGGTAAGCGCGTTGACTGAGCATAAGAACCCTTGCAGAAGTATTGAATAAAATTAAATTTAACACACCTCTTCAATTTAAGCCTAGAATTCAGAAAATAAACAATATTACTTATTCAATACCTACTCAATTATCAAAATTGAGATATTCAACACCATGAATCTTCACAAAATCGGCGCAGTTTCGAGTTTGAGCGGCGTACCTACCCCTACATTGCGCATCTGGGAAGCTCGGTACAAGGCTTTCACGCCTCAAAAAACCGCAAGCAAACATCGCCTTTATTCTGAGGACGATGTGTTGAAAGCGACGCTGATGAAACGACTCACGGACCAAGGCCATGGCGTCAGCCAAATCGCTCACTCAAGCCTGCAAGAGCTGAACCAGCTCCTGCAGAAGCAACAATCCACCAGCCGAAACAAATTTCCGGGCCAGACCTTGACCGCCAATTTGTCTGCGGCTGTTGTGGGCTTGACCCTGGCCAGTCGGCTGGGATCGACTCAATTTACACAGCACTTTGGCGCAAGTTCAATGCGGCTCACAAACATCTTTGCCAAGATGGAGGACATGATGCAGGGAACTTTGCAAGAAGTTCCGCAACTGCTTTTTATCCAATGCCACTCTTTACATGCTGGCGTTCAATTAGACATTCGCAAGTTGGCAGAAAAGAGTCGCGCTGCCCACACCATTGTTCTTTATAGTTTTGGCCAAGAACCCGTTATCGACAGTCTCAAACAGCTGGGCATGATTGTCCGCAGAGAGCCCATTCCAGATTCAGAGCTGAGTGAACTGGTACATGCCACTCAAATGCTGGAGCGTCCCGCAGTTGCAACGCAGCAAGTTTCCATTGCCACCATTCCGCCTCGCAAGTACGACGACATGGCTTTGATGCGCGCAGCAGCTATCTCGACACAAGTTCTTTGCGAGTGTCCCAAGCACGTTGCAGAACTCATTACACAGTTGGCTCGATTTGAACAGTACAGCCTTGACTGCCTGAACAAATCAAAGGACGACGCTCGCATTCACGCTCACCTCACTGCCGTTTCGGGCACCGCGCGCGCGATGTTTGAAGAGGCACTGGAAATGGTGGCGAAGCACGAAGGCATTGAGTTGCAAGCAATGCGCAACTGAGCAAAAGATGAACCTTGGGTTGGTTTGGTTTAAACGTGACTTGCGGTGGGAAGATCACGAGGCGTTGGCCCAAGCAGCTGCCAGCGGAACTGTGCGCTGCATTTACATTGTGGAACCAGGCTATTGGTCACTGCCAGATACCGCACTGCAACACTTTGAATTCATCCGCGAATCTTTGAAAGCGCTTGATTCGCATTTGCGTGAGCTTGGCGGAAGCCTCGAAATTTACACCGGCGAGGCCACGCAAGTTCTGCAGCAACTCTACGATTCGACTCACTTCACAAACCTGTATTCTCACGAAGAAACAGGAAACGCGTGGACCTATGAGCGCGACCTTCAAGTTAAAAAATGGTGCCAAGTGCACCAAGTCACATGGCGTGAGTTTGCTCAGTTTGGGGTTGTCAGGGGGCTACAGCAACGCAAACAATGGCAGCCGGCCTGGGAGCGACACATGCAAGCGCCGCAGGCCACAGTGTCTCAGATCCGCTTTGAGACAAACTCAAATCAACAAGCCTTTGCCATCTCGGCGCCTTTGCACCTGCAGCACAACCCACCCCATCGTCAACACGGTGGTCGACCCTTGGCACTGGCCACTTTGCACAGTTTTTTAAACGCACGCAGTATCGGTTACCGCGGTGGTATTTCGTCTCCACTAACCGCCCCAGACGCCTGCTCTCGACTTTCAGCCTATTTGGCTTACGGTTGTATCAGCATGCGAGAGGTCGTTCAATCGACCAGGACATACCTCGATCGTTTGCCGCCGCAAGCTACTCGGCATCGGGCAGGTCTGCAGGCCTTCATCAGTCGACTTTACTGGCACTGTCATTTCATTCAAAAATTAGAGAGTGAGCCCGAGATTGAATGGCGCAACATGCATAGAGGCTATGACGATCTGAGAGAGCATGAATTCAATGTAGCCAACTTTGAAGCTTTGAAAAATGCACGCACAGGTTGGCCCATGGTGGATGCGTCGGTGACCATGCTTCGAGAAACAGGATGGCTGAATTTTAGAATGCGTGCCATGCTTGTCTCGGTGGCTGCGTACCCACTTTGGCTTCATTGGCGTCCCGTCGGGGAGTGGCTGGCCACGCAATTTTTAGATTACGAACCGGGCATTCACTGGAGCCAGTTACAGATGCAATCGGGTACCACGGGCATCAATACAACACGCGTATACAACCCCATCAAGCAAGCGCAAGATCATGACCCCTACGGCAAGTTTGTTCGCCGATGGCTTCCTGCGCTTCGAACGGTACCCGACACTTGGTTGTTTGAGCCTTGGAAAATGCCAGACAACATCAGAGCTCAGGTCAATGAACGAGCCATACCCGCCTTGCAAAACTTTGAAGTCAAGCAACCCCTGCTTGACCTGACTTCCGCAACACGTCTTTCAAAGCAGCGTGTTCACGAGAGACGCCAAATGGACGATGTCAGAGCTGGCAAAAAAGCGGTTGTCGAAAAACACGCTTCACAGAAATCAAATACCTCACGCCGTCCCAAAACCAAGAAGACCCCAAGCACAACCCAGTTGGGTTTTGACTTCTAAACAATTGAATAAACGCATGACTCCAAGCACCGAAAAAAATGGCGTGATTTATTGGTTCAGAAATGATTTGCGTTTACACGACCAACCCGCGCTACAAAAAGCAATAGAAACGGCGCAGCAGCAACAAACATGGCTCTTACCTGTTTACATTCATGACACTGCCTTGCTTGAAAACACAGCTTGGGGTTTTGAAAGAACATCCCCTCAAAGAAACGCTTGGACCGCCATGGCCTTGCGTGACTTATCGCGCCAATTGACTGAATTTGGAAGTCAGCTCCTTCAGATGAAGGGGGATCCAGTTGAGTGCCTCAACGCTTTGTGCCAAGTATTGCAACCAGCGCTCATCTATTGCGAAGACATAGCGGCACCCTACGAAGAGGATCACATTCTGCGCTTGCAGGAGGCCAATCTGAAGGTCGATACCATCTGGCAATCGACCCTCATGTGCATGTCGGATTTGCCATTTGATGCAACCGATGTGCCCGACCAGTTCACCACATTTCGACAGGCTGTTGAACGGCCCACCCTGACGGTCAGACAAGCACGGCCGGCCATTACGCAACTTCCCAAGTTGCCGAACCTGCCGCATTCTCAAATGTTGCAAAGCTTGCAAGCACTGCAGCCAGCCGCAATTGTCTTGAGCGAATCACTTCTGACATTGGTACCGACATCAGTACCGACACCAGACCCTCGTTCTGCGTTTCCATGGGGGTCAAATCAGTTGGATGGTGGCGAAACAAGCGCATTGGCGCACCTTGCGCGGTACTGCAATGGCATGCTGCCCAGTCGTTACAAACAAACGCGCAATGGCCTTTACGGCTTGGACTATTCAACGAAGTGGTCACCCTGGCTGGCTACCGGCGCTTTGTCTCCCAGACAAGCTTGGGCCGCCGTAAAAGCACATGAAAAAATTCATGGTGCCAATGAGAGCACCTATTGGATCGGATTTGAATTACTGTGGCGCGATCATTTTCGTTGGATGCACCTCAAACACGGTCGAAAAATGTACCGTTTCAGGGGTCTGTCAAGGCAGCCTGTCTTAAAACCTCAGCATCAAGTTGAAAAGTTTACGGCATGGTGCACAGGCAACACTGGGCATGATTTTATCGATGCAGGCATGCGTGAATTGATTTCGACGTCATATGTGTCCAATCGCATGCGACAAAATTTGGCAAGTTATCTGATTCACGACTTGGCTTGCGATTGGCGTGCAGGTGCCGCTTGGTTTGAATCAAAACTGATTGACTACGATGTTTACAGCAACCAAGGAAATTGGTTGTACCTGAGTGGCCACGGCACAGACCCACGAGGGGTGAGGCGCTTCAATCCAGACAAGCAAGCCAAAGACTACGACCCTGAGGGGGTCTACCGTGCCATGTGGTTGTCTTGAACTTTTCAATCTAACACTTGCCACATGGCAAGCGGTTATGACGGACTGGGGTAAACCTTGTGAGCGATGCGTTGGCCTTGCGAATTGACTTTGACCAACACCATGTCGCCTGAACCCACATTCTCGCCCATCAACTCGGCAATATTGACATGGTGGGTGACCAAAATCAAAGCCTTGTCGCCTTTGGATTTAAGTTGCGCCGCAATGAATTTCTGAAGTCTGACATTGCTCTGCGGTCCCTGACGCATGTCGTCAAAAAACGAATTCAAAGAAGTCTCTTGCACGGGTACGCTTAAGCCCAATTTGTCTGCGGTTTCTTTGCATCGACACCATGCACTGGTAAAGACAAGCGCATCTTGCACGCCCTGAGCCTTGAGCCATTGCCCTGTTTTTTGAGCTTGCGCGCGACCTTGTGAATCCAAATTGCGCTGCGTTTTACAGTCGTCCAATTTATAGCCAGCAGGGTCACCTACGCCAGGCGCCAGCGCATGACGCATCAACAAAACATGGTCTGAGCGCTTTAATAAATCTGACAACTCAGTGGCGTTTGCAAAGCTTGCGCCGGTCCAGGCAACGCACATCAAAAAGATTCTCAAAAAAGAAGACATCAAACTTAACTTCATGTCGAAGCCTTGGCACCAGACGAATCTGTGCGTGACTTATCTTGCGCTTCACCCGAAGACAGTTCTAACTTCGGCATGGCCATTTTTTCGCCATCCCACACCTGACCACACCAGCAACGCCCCTCTGGGTCGATGATGCAGGTGCCTGTGCCGCAACAACGTGGATCTTCACTCATCTGTTTCTCCTTCAAAACAATTAAGCATTACCAAGGAATTTCGTGGCCCGCATAGTCGACAAATTGAGCGCGGCCTGTTGGCTTTAAATTTTGTAACACACGCATCATTTGAGCAACCGATACTTCTGGCTGCATGGCATCTGGCGCGGCCACAAATTGAGCCGATAAGCTTGACTGCACTGTACCTGGCTGCAATGCTGCAAATACTGCCAAAGGCCTTTTTCGGTTGGACTCAATGGCCGCTGTTTGCAACAACATGTTTCGGGCAGACTTGGCTGCGCGGTAACCATACCAACCGCCTTTGTGGTTGTCTTCGATGCTGCCAACGCGTGCCGACAAAGTGGCGTAGCAGGCAATCTCCTGCGTCAAGAGCAAAGGCAAAAAATGCTTGATCAACAGTGCCGGGCCAACTGCATTGATCTCAAATTGTCGCAACAATTGCTTTGCATTCAAAGACTCCAACCTCTTTTCGGGCCCTTGACCGTCAATGCTCAGTGCGCCTGTGGCATCAATGATGTATTTGAATTGGCAAGCACCGTAGGGTCCTGCGGTATTGCGCAGCACAGATGCGCAATTCGCCATGCTGTCCTCTGCTTCAAGTTCAAACTTCAAATCGCTTTGACGTGACAGCCCCACCACCAAAGCACAAAGGGGATCGTTCTGAAAGTGCTGCACAAATGCCTGTCCAATCGAACCGCTTGCGCCAAGCACCAAGGCCTGATAGTTGCTCATGAATGACGCGCGTCCCATTTCATGACGTACTTTTGCACAGTGGGACGAATGGGCAAGAACAGCTTGTATCCCACTTTGATGGCCCAGCTGAATGGCCAAACCGAAAACAGACGGCCAGCCAAACGCCAACCTCTGAGCTCGCGCCACAAACGCGCAAAGGCAGCGCCGCCCTCAAACAACTGCCCCTCAGCGTCGCGCACATGAAAATAGGCCATGGCGCGCTGGCAACTAAGGCCAGTCCCCAAACTTGCATCGTCATTGGCCAGAAAATTAACACTCACGTCATGCCAAACCAGCTGTGCAGCATCTGGGTTGCGACGATAAAACGCAATTTCACGCCTGCACAGCGGGCAGCTGCCATCGTAGTAAATGGTCAGCGCCGGCATGCTTCAGGCCTCGCCTGAGGCAATGCGCCGAAGAGCTTGTTCAAAAACAGCAGCGGGCTGGCCACCTGAAATCAAATGCTTGTCATTGATGATGACGGCAGGCACAGAGTGAATACCGGCTTGCTGGTAAAACTGCTCAATTTCTCTAACCTCTTGTGCATAGGTATCTGAAGCCAAAATGCTTTGTGCTTCTGTGACATCCAAGCCAACAGAAGCCACCACAGCCAGCAACACCTCATCGGACTCCACCACTTCGGCACGGCCTTGATAAGCTTCTAGCAACGCACGCTTCAGGGCATGCTGACTACCCGCCGGCCCTTTTGCGCCAGCCCAGTGGAGCAAGCGGTGCGCATTGAAGGTGTTGTAAACACGGCCTCGCCCATTGGGGTTGAATTTAAAGCCAACCTCTTCACCGCGCGCGCTGATATTGGCGCGAATTTGGGCTTGTTGGGCTGGCGTCGAACCGTATTTTTGGGTGAGGTGCTCACTCAAATCTTGACCACCTGGACCCATGTTGGGGTTCAGTTCAAAGGGTTGGAAATGTAAATCTGCTTTGACTTCATCTTTGAGTTGACTCAAAGCTTGTTCCAATGCACCCAAACCCACAGCACACCAAGGGCAGGCGATGTCAGAAACAAAATCAATTTTCAAAGAAGTAGCCATGGCAAAAGTTTTTTCATTAAAAGCCAGATATTGCCTCAAATATCGGAAAATCGGGGTTCAGGGTCCAGATTCCATGTTTTGTCTAGGGATCATTGGCAACCCCACCTCAGAGGACGATCATGAAAATTTTGTGTTTGAACGGCATCAACTTGAACATGTTTGGCAAACGTGACCCTGCCCAATATGGCACCATCACTTTGGCCGAAATTGACGAACAAGTTCAGCAACTCGGCCTCACATTAGGCGCCGAGGTGGCGTGCTTTCAAACCAACTTTGAAGGCGCCATGGTCGAAAAAATTCACCAAGCCCACGCTGACAAAATCGATGCAGTCATGATCAATGCGGGGGCTTGGACTCATTACAGTTATGGCATTCGCGATGCCTTGGCCATCTTGAAATGCCCCATCATTGAAGTGCACATGTCCAACATCCATGCGCGTGAAGCTTTTCGCCACCAGTCGGTCATTGCAGAAATTGCAAAAGGCCAAATTGCAGGCTTTGGTGTCGACAGTTATTTGTTGGGCCTGAGGGCAGCCGTTTCTGCCGTGCAGGCCAACAAGGCCGCCTGAAAACCCTCGGGGCGTTCATATTGAACCCAGTGCCCCGCATCGGGCACCAAATGCCAAGACGCCAACATCGGCGCTTTGGCATTGAACAAGGCCTGCACTTCTGGCCAGCGTCCCTTGTACAGGGCATCCCATTCACCAAAGATCACATGCAACGGACATGCGATGCGCGGCAAAGCCTCAGCCACAATGGGGGTCGATGACAAGCGACGACGCGGCATCCTATCGCGCACCACATTGGCCGCATGCACTGCCATGGCCAAATCATCCAAACTTTGCTCATGGCGCAGCATCAAAGCCATCAAGTTGTGCCGGTGCGCTTGTGCTTGCAACTCAAGGCTTGGCAAATGACGCCACCCTTTGAGAGGAATGCGGTCGGGTACCGTCAAGCCCAGGCCAGGCGTGCCCACCATCACCAGTTGCTCAGCATCTTGCGGGTAGGCCGCCAACCACAAAGCGGCCGTCATACCACCAAACGAAAAGCCAACAAAGGTGCTTGGCGCATGTTGAGGTTTGAGGAGAGCCCAGGCCTTGTGCAAGGGCTCGATCAGGGCATCGACATCGCCGCCCTGCTCTAGCGCTGCGGAATCTCCAAATCCGGGCAAGTCGACGGCCAATACACGAACACCTTGCAACACCAGCGGCGCAATGGTGCGAATCCAATGTGTCCAACTGCCGCTGCCACCGTGAAGTAATACAACAACAGGGCCATCGACAGGGCCCCAAGCATGCCAAACCATGGGGCCAAGCAAGCTCAGACGCTGCCCAGACTGCAACACCGCTTTTTCATCGGCAGGTAAATGTGCCAGCACAGCAGCGTCAAGAATGAGAGGCGCGGTGTGAATGCTCATGGTGCTTGCGTTGAGTCTTTCAAGGGATGCTGCAAACGCCATACTTTGTAAGCCGCCAACGTGGCCATTGCAGCCGTCAAGGTTGAGACCCAGTAAACACTTTGCAAGCCAAAACGGTCGCTCATCACGCCACCTGCCAAGCCCCCCAAGACGCCCGGAAAGCCATAGGCGATAACGGTGTAGAGCGCCTGGCCACGGCCGCGCAAACGTCCGGGGAAATGATGCGACAACAAGGCAATGCAGACCGTATGGTTGGCCGCAAATGTCAAAGCATGGAGTGCTTGTGCCAACAACAACACCCACAGCACATCAGCCAATTGGGCTGTGACGCCCATGCGCAGTGTCATGGCAGCCGAACACACCACCAACCAACCCGTGAGTGGTACTTTGGGCATCCACTTTGCTTGCGTGAAAAACCAAACAATTTCTACAATGACAGAAACAGCCCAAAGCAGGCCAATCCAGACCTTGTTGTAACCCAATGAATCAAGGTACAAAGAGAAAAACACATACACCCCAATGTGCGACAGCACATGGAAAAAAGCTGTGATAAAAAACCACATCACTGCTTTTTGGCGCAAAACTGGCCAAACCAAAACCTTGCCTTCTTGGGTGCTTACCGCCTCTTTCAAATCAGGCAAACACCAAACACTGACTGTGACGGCTGCCAAGCTGAGCACCGTCCAGCCAGGGAAATGCTTCATTCCAAAATGTTCAAACCAGGCGCCGGCCAAAAACACGGTGACCAAAAAACCCAAAGAGCCAAACAATCGCACACGCCCATATCTTTTGGCGTCGAATGCACCACCGCGGCTGACCAAGTGCGCCATGGCCGCCTCACTCATGGGCATCATGGAACTGGTGTTGGTGAACATGACCAAGAAGACCAGCCCTAAGCCAATGGGGCCAAGTTCAAAGAACAAAATGCATGCGCACAGCAAAGCCATGGTGGCACCAAAGCGCAGCAACTTTACACGTTCACCGGTATGGTCACTTAACCAGCCCCACGCATATGGCGCAAACAGGCGTGTGGCCGCCTGCACTGAGGTCAATACGCTGATGGCGAGCAAGCCAAAACCCAACTCCTTCAACCACAAAGGCAAATAGGGATTGAAAAAACCAATGTGTGCAAAATAGCTTGCAGAAACCGCAGCAAAGGGAATCAATTGCCGGCGATTAGCCGCTGAAGAATTGGGCATGAGCGCCCTTTAGAGGTACCCAGGCGCAGCGACATCACCGCACTGAGCGCGGTGTTGCATGGCATGCTCCATGACCACCAAAGCCAACATGGCCTCGGCAATGGGCGTGGCCCGAATGCCAACACAGGGATCGTGGCGGCCTTTGGTCAGAACCTCAACGGCTTGGCCTTGGGTGTCGATAGAGGGCCGAGGAATGAGAATAGAACTGGTTGGCTTCACCGCAATGGCGACTTCGAGGTCTTGACCTGTGCTGATACCGCCCAACACACCGCCTGAGTTGTTGCCGACAAAACCATCAAGGGTGATGGGGTCGCCGTGCTCGCTGCCCTTTTGCGTCACAGAAGCAAAACCAGCACCAATTTCGACCCCTTTAACGGCGTTGATACCCATCATGGCGTAAGCGATGTCAGCATCCAGTTTGTCGAACAAAGGCTGACCTAAGCCCACTGGCATGCCTTGTGCCACTACGCGCAAACGCGCACCGCATGAGTCGCCCGATTTGCGCAGCACATTCATGTATTCTTCAAACGCCGTAACATCGGCCACAGGTGCAAAGAAAGGATTGGTGTGAACATGGTCCCAGCTTTCGAAGCCAATGGGCATTTCGCCAATTTGGGTCATGCAGCCTTTGAAAGTGGTGCCATATTGCTTGGCCAACCATTTTTTAGCCACTGCGCCGGCAGCCACCATGGGGGCTGTTAAACGGGCAGAAGAACGTCCACCACCACGCGGATCACGCAGGCCGTATTTGCGCCAGTAAGTGAAGTCCGCATGACCGGGGCGGAAAGTTTGAACAATGTCACCGTAGTCTTTGCTTCGCTGATCTGTGTTCTGAATCAGCAGCGCAATGGGCGTGCCTGTGGTTAGGCCCTGATAAACACCCGACAAAATTTGAACCGTATCGGGTTCATTGCGCTGGGTCACAAATTTAGATGTGCCTGGCCGCCTGCGGTCGAGGTCGGGTTGGATGTCTGCTTCAGACAGAGGCATGCCGGGTGGGCACCCGTCAATTACGCAGCCGATGGCTGGGCCGTGGGATTCACCAAAGTTGGTGACCGAAAAAAGGGTGCCGAAGGTGTTGCCGCTCATAGGCACCCATTATCTCAGAGGGAGGGCGCTTCTTTTGAATCTTTCTCACTGCCGTCTGGCCAGTCGCGAATATAAGCCTTTAGCATTTTGTTTTCAAAATTCTGGCTGTCGACCACGGCCTTGGCCACATCGTAAAAACTGATCACACCCATGAGCATGCGACTGTCCATGACGGGCATGTAACGCGCATGGTTATTGAGCATCATGCGCCGGACTTCGTCCATATCAGTTTCGCTGGTGCATGTAATGGGCGCATCGTCCATCGATTTGCGGACAGACAGGTTGCCAATGGAACCCGCATTTTTGGCCAAGGATTGCATCACTTCACGGAAAGTCAGCATGCCTACCAAATCGCCATGTTCCATGACCACCAAAGAACCGATGTCTTTTTCAGACATGATTTGGACGGCGCTGGCCAGGCTTTCATCGGGTGTGACGGTGATCAAGCTATGCCCCTTGACGCGCAGGATGTCACTGACTTTCATGGTGTTCTCCTAGTGAGCACTTAATATAGCCCACAATGTTGGCAAAGAATAGTAAAAGCTTACCCTTAGGCACTTGCCTGAAACTTTCAGCCATTTATTTGGAGAGAACCCATGCCTGGCTACTCAGATCCTGGTTTTGACACACTCGCATTGCATGCCGGCGCAGCGCCCGACCCCGCCACAGGCGCACGCGCAGTCCCTATTCACCTGACCACCTCATTTGTCTTCGAATCAAGTGACCAAGCCGCTTCTCTTTTCAATTTAGAACGTGCCGGTCACGTTTACAGTCGAATCAGCAACCCCACCAATGCGGTGTTAGAACAAAGAATAGCCGCCTTGGAAGGTGGCATTGGCGCCATTGCCACGGCCAGTGGACAAGCCGCATTGCACTTGGCCGTGACAACAATTATGGGCGCGGGTTCGCACATCGTGGCTTCATCCGCGCTGTATGGTGGCTCGCACAACTTACTGCACTACACGCTGCGCCGATTTGGCATCGACACCACGTTTGTCAAACCTGGCGATTTGGACGCTTGGCGTGCGGCCATACAACCCAACACCAAACTGTTTTTTGGTGAAACAGTTGGCAACCCTGGCATGGATGTGCTTGATTTGCCTGCCGTCAGCCAAATTGCACATGCAGCTGGTGTACCCCTTTTGGTCGATGCCACCCTCACCTCGCCTTGGCTAATGAAACCCTTGCAACACGGCGCAGATTTGGTGGTGCATTCAGCCACCAAGTTTTTGTCGGGCCACGGCACCGTGATTGGCGGATTGGTTGTGGACGGTGGCAGCTTTGATTGGTCTGGGCCCAACACGCAAGGGAAATTTGCAGAACTTACGCAAGCCTACGACGGCTTTCACAATATGGTGTTTACTGAAGAGAGCACCATCGGCGCATTTTTACTCAGAGCGCGGCGCGAGGGTCTTCGCGACTTTGGGGCTTGCATGAGTCCGCACACAGCGTGGCTCATTTTGCAGGGCATTGAAACTTTGCCACTGCGCATGGCCAGGCATGTGAGCAACACCGAACAGGTGGTCAATTTTTTGGCATCACACCCCATGGTCAGCCGCGTGGGCCACCCTCTGCTCGAAAGCCACCCCAGCCACGCGTTGGCCAAACAGCTGCTACCCCGAGGCGCTGGCTCGGTATTTAGTTTTGACATTCGTGGCACACGCCAACAAGGCAAAGCCTTCATAGAAGCCTTGCAAGTGTTCAGCCACTTGGCCAATGTGGGCGATTGCAGGTCCCTGGTGATTCACCCCGCCAGCACCACGCATTTCAGGGTCGACGACGAAACCCTGATAGCCTCGGGCATTGGCCCCGGCACAGTGCGCTTGTCGATTGGATTAGAAGATCCTGCCGATTTGATCGACGATTTAAAACGTGCCCTCAAAGCAGCCGAAAAAGCAGCGCCCACAACAGGAGGTGCGGCATGATTTACAAGGTCCAAGGTTCGCCCATGTACGTGTACACCGGCGGCAAAGATTTTGACAGCAGCCAACCCACGGCTGTCTTTGTGCATGGTGTGCTCAATGATCACAGCGTCTGGATTTTGCAAACACGTTACTTTGCCAACCACGGTTGGAACGTGATGGCCATTGACTTACCCGGTCATGGACGAAGTGGAGGCAAAGCGCCCACCTCGGTTCAAGAAGCTGCAGAAAGTGTGATCGCTTTGTTAGACGCTGCGGGTGTCGAAAAAGCCATCCTGATCGGTCACAGCTTTGGCTCACTCATTGCACTGCATGCCGCAGCCGAATACCCGAATCGTGTTTCGCAATTGGTCATGGTGGGCACCGCTTATCCCATGCGCGTTTCTACTGCACTGCTCGAAAATTCAATCAGCAATCCTCACAAAGCCATCGACATGGTGAATGTGTTTTCGCATTCCACCTTGGCGCCACCGCCCAGTGCTTTAGGCCCTGGCACATGGCTTTTGGGCGGTAGCAAAGCCCTTATGCGACGGGTCTTGGCCAGCAACTCACACGAGAATATTTTCAACATCGGCTTCAAAGCTTGCGACCAATACGATCAAGGCGAAACAGCCATGGCCAAGGTGGTGTGCCCTAGTTTGTTTTTGCTGGGCAACAAAGACCAAATGACACCGCCTAAAGCAGCCCAAAGTTTGATTCAAAAGGCGCGTGATGGCCGTGTGGTTTTGGTCAAAGCGGGGCATCAGTTGATGGTGGAAGCACCCGAGGAAAGTCTGGCGGCATTGATTGCCTTTTGCAATCCATCAGAAAAAATCACAAAATCCACATTGGAGTCACCATGAACACCCAAGACAACATTCAAGATGCATCTGCGATCGACAGCTTTGCATCTTTTTACCCTTTTTATTTGAATGAACACAGCAACCGTACGTGCCGCCGTTTGCACTTTGTCGGTTCTAGCTTGTCTTTGGTGTGTTTGGCCATGTTGGCCTTCACTGGCAAACCTCAGTATTTTTTATATGGCTTGTTATGTGGTTATGGTTGCGCCTGGATTGGACATTTTGGTTTCGAGAAAAACAAACCTGCCAGTTTTAAACGCCCTCTTTACAGCTTCATGGGCGATTGGGTCATGTACAAAGACATGTGGACTGGCAAGATCAAGTTTTAATCACATCAGACACCTTCAACTGATCGATTTGCATTTGCTGCCAAAGTAAATCGACCCCGTTGGGCCTAGCTAGCCATAATTTTTCGGCCAAGGCAGACAAAGGTGTTGCTGCCACATCAATCAACAAAACCCAATTGCTTTCGACTTTGGCATTGGCTTGCTCGATACGACCAATCCAGCCCAGTTCATTCAAAGCATCGACGACGCGAATGGCATGCCGGTGTTCAATGTGCAATTGGCTGGCCATGTCATTCAGACGCAGCCCCTGAGGCGAATTAACGCGCGCATCGTTGAGCAATTTCAATACCTCTAGCGCCAAACGAAAAGACCAGCCAGGTCCATCAACTTGCCGCTTCGCCTGACGGCCAATTTCTGGCAGGCTGGCTGTCAAAACAGCACCCAACAATACGACCACCCAAGCCACATAAATCCAAACCAACAAAATGGGCACTGCAGAAAATGCGCCATAAATGGCCGAGTAGGTTGGCATCTGGGCCAAATAAATCGCCAGCAGGTTTTTGGCCAACTCCAGGCCCAAGGCCACAGCCACACCACCCACCAGGGCATGCCGCCAATCTACCCGCGTATTGGGCAGGTAGTAATAAAGTCCAGTCACGGTGACGGCCAACAAGCCAAATTCAACCACGTCAAGCAGGCTGCGAACGGTCACTGGCAACCAGTTGGCGTAGTCTGACAAATAGCCCGTAAACAAATAAGACGAAATGGCCAAACTGCCGCCCAAAAATAGCGGTCCTAAAGTCAGTCCAGCCCAATAAATCAAGACGCGCTGGGCCCAAGGCCGCTGGCGATTGACACGCCAAATTTGCCCCAGAGTACGGTCAATCGTGACCAGCAAGGCCAAAGATGTCATCACCACAGCGACCAAGCCCACCAGCCCTAAGCGGTTGGCTTTTTTGGAAAATTGAGTCAATGACCCCAAAACCTGCCGGGAAATGCTTTCTGGCACCAAGCTGTCAATGAGCCAGCGTTGCAGTTGGTCTTGAACCTTGGCAAAGATGGGAAATGCCGTAAAGATGGCCAAGCCCAAGGTAAACAGGGGCACCAGCGCCAAAACCGTCGTGAAGGTTAAGGAACTGGCGGTCATGCCCAAACGGACCTCACGAAATCGCTGCCACAAGGTGCTCGTCATTTGCCGCCACGGAAAATGCAGAAATTCATTCAATGTGGTGCGAAAAGCTTCAATCGGGTTCATGACCGGTATGATGCCATCGCCATGAACGACTCTCATCAAAATTCATCTTTTCTCAGCCCTCAAACCATCGAATTGACCCGGTGGGCGGCTGTTTCCAGCCTTATAGGTCTTATTTTGGTGGGTTTGGCCTGGGAGCTTTGGCTCGCCCCACTCCGGCCGGGTGGCTCTTGGTGGGCCATCAAAGTGCTGCCTTTGTGCTGGCCGTTGGCCGGACTTCTCAAAAACCGCATGTACACCTACCGGTGGGTCAGCCTCTTGGTTTGGCTCTATTTTATTGAAGGCGTGGTTCGCGCTTGGGGCGATAAAGGCTGGTCAGCCGGCTTGGCCAGCGCGCAAACAGTGCTGTGTGTGCTTTTATTTTCCGCTTGCGCCTTGCACGTGCGTTGGCGCTTTCAAATGGCCAAAGCCAATCCATTACCCGACCCTTCATCAGAAAATTCTGACGCCTCGGAACCTAAAGCATGAGCGCCTTATTGGACAATTTACGCCGCATTTGCGGTGACGCCAACGTCTTGACACATGACGATCCTCAAACCGATTTAAGCGCTTGGGAACGCGACTGGCGCAAACGTGCACACGGCCGCGCATTGGCCGTGGTCCGCCCTGCCAATGTGCAAGAAGTGGCAGCCGTGGTCAAAGCCTGCGCCAACACGTTCACAAGCATTGTTCCGCAAGGCGGTAACACAGGCTTGGTGGTTGGCTCTGTGCCCGATGAATCTGGCCAGCAAGTGGTGCTAAGCCTTCAGCGCATGAACCAAATTCGGGCTGTTGATGCGGCTAACCTGACCGTGGTGGCGGAGGCTGGTTGTATTTTGCAAAACGTTCAAGAGCACGTCGACAAAGCGGGCTTCTTGTTCCCCCTTAGCTTGGCGGCTGAAGGCAGCTGCACGTTGGGTGGCAACTTGGGCACCAACGCGGGTGGCACGCAAGTGGTTCGCTTTGGCAACACACGCGAGTTGTGCTTAGGCCTGGAGGTGGTGACGGCTCGCGGTGAAATTTGGCACGGCTTGTCGGGCCTGCGCAAAGACAACACTGGCTATGACCTGCGCAATTTGATGATTGGCAGTGAAGGCACCTTGGGCATCATCACTGCGGCCTGCATGAAGCTTTATCCAAAGCCTGCCGTCCAACTTACCACATGGGCTGCAGTGCCCAGCATGGAGGCGGCCGTGGCTTTATTGGGCTTGGCGCACGAACGTTTGGGCGCGGGTTTGACCGGCTTTGAGGTGATGGGGCAATTTGCTTTGAGCTTGGTCGACAAACACCATCCCCAGTTGCGCGTGCCTTTGTACAAAGACACACCTTGGTGTGTGTTGCTTGAAAACTCAGACCACGAGTCAGAGGAACATGCCCGTACGGCTTTCGAAGGCCTGATGGAGAGCGCCATGGACAAAGGCTGGGTGACCGATGCCGTGGTCGCCGAAAGTTTGGCGCAGGCCCAAGTGCTTTGGCAAATTCGCGAAACCATTCCCCTGGCACAGGCCGATGAAGGCTTGAACATCAAGCACGACATCAGTGTCCCGGTATCTCGCATTCCGCAATTTGTAGCCGAGACCGACGCCTTGCTTCAGACCAAAATTCCAGGCATTCGCTTGGTCAATTTTGGCCATTTGGGTGATGGCAATTTGCACTACAACGTGCAGGCCCCACACGGTGAGGATGGCGCCGCTTTTTTGCGCGACTTTGAAGACACGGTCAACACGTGGGTGTTCGATCAGGTCAAGGCTTTTAACGGCTCCATCAGCGCAGAGCATGGTGTGGGCAGCCTCAAAGCCGAGAAACTCACCCATTACAAAGATCCAACCGCTTTGGCCATGATGAAAGCCATCAAGCAAGCGCTAGATCCCCAAAACATCATGAACCCTGGCAGAGTGATTAAAATTTAGGCTTCAGCCTAGATCGATCTCTCAGCTCTCTTTCACCTCTTTTTGACCTGCCCATGACCTCACGCCCCATCCGCTCGCAATACGAAGATTTCATGCGCCATGTGAACGAGCACGGCGTGTTCAAGGCAGACCGCACCGGCACGGGCACTACCAGTGTGTTTGGTCATCAAATGCGATTTGATTTGAACGAAGGCTTTCCGCTGGTCACCACCAAAAAAGTGCACTTGCGTTCCATCATTCAAGAACTCTTGTGGTTCCTCACAGGTTCAAGCAACAACAATTGGCTGCGCGAACGCGGTGTCACCATTTGGGACGAGTGGGCCCGTGAAGATGGCGACTTGGGACCCGTCTATGGCGTGCAATGGCGCAGCTGGCCCACGCCCGATGGTGGTCACATTGATCAAATTGAAGATGTCATCCGCACCCTCAAAACCAACCCCGATTCACGTCGCATCATTGTGAGTGCATGGAACGTGGCTGAGTTGTCCAAGATGGCGCTCATGCCTTGCCATGCCTTCTTTCAGTTTTACGTGGCACCGCCCCAAGAGGCAGGCGGCAAGGGCAAGCTCAGCTGCCAGTTGTACCAACGCAGCGCCGACATCTTCTTGGGCGTGCCTTTCAACATTGCCAGCTACGCCTTGCTGACACACATGATGGCGCAGCAATGTGATTTGGACGTGGGCGATTTCATTTGGACCGGTGGTGATTGCCACATCTACAGCAATCACAAAGACCAAGTGGCGCTGCAGCTCAGCCGTCAACCCTTTGCTTACCCCACCTTGAACATCAAGCGCAAACCCGCTTCTATTTTTGAATACGAATACGAAGACTTTGAAGTGCTCGACTACCAATGTCACGAGGCCATCAAAGCACCGGTTGCTGTTTGATGAAGTTAAAGCTCATTTACGCGCAAGCAGCCAATGGTGTCATTGGTCTGAACAATCAAATGCCTTGGCATTTGCCTGAAGATTTGGCGCATTTCAAGCGCACCACCCTTGGCTGCCCTGTGTTGATGGGGCGCAAAACTTGGGAATCCATTCCTGCCAAATTCAGGCCGCTGCCCGGCCGCGCCAATTTGGTCATCACCCGACAAGCTGATTGGCAGGCTGAAGGCGCTTTAGTGGTTCATTCCTTAGAAGAAGGTTTGAGTTTGGCCCTGGCCCACTGCCCTGAAGGCAAAGATTTGTGGGTGATGGGCGGTGCAGAAATTTACGCACAGGCTGTTGATATAGCTGAAGAGGCAGTCGTCACAGAAATTGATGCGCAATACGAAGGTGATGCCTTTGCGCCCAAACTCAATTCGGCATGGCAAGAAGTGTCACGCGAATCTCATGTCTCAACGACTGGCTTGAAATATAGCTTCGTCACTTATCAAGCATCACGCTGATTCTTTCAGGAGTACCTCACATGTCTGGACACGGCTTTCACGTTCACGGCCCCCACGATCACGAAATTGAGCATGCCACGCAAGGCCATGCAGAACATGGTGGCAATCACACCAACTCCATTGCCATGTTCACTGCTGTCATTGCAACGGTGGGCGCAATCTTCTCGTACATGGGCGGTGCTACACAAGCCAATGCAGGTTTGTTTAAAAATAACGCGGCCATCAAGAAAACTGAAGCTTCTAATCAGTGGAACTATTATCAAGCCAAGAGCTCTAAACAAAACTTGAGCGAGCTGGCCATTGAATTGGCACCGGCTGGTAAAAAAGAGTTTTACCAAGACGAAATCAAGCGCTACAAATCTGAAAAATCCGAAATCAAACAAGGCGCAGAAAAATTAGAAGCAGAAGCAAAAGCTTGGGATGACAAGTCAGAAAGCGAAATGCATTTGCATCACCGCTGGGCCCAAGCCACCACTGCTTTGCAAGTGGCCATTGCCATGGCCGCTATTGCCCTGATGACGCGCAAAAAGTGGTTAGAAGTGGCCATGTACGGCATGGGTGCCGTAGGCGTCGCCATTGGCGCCTTGGCCATGATGCACATTTAAGACAACCATGAAAATTGCCACCTGGAATGTCAACTCACTCACCGTGCGCTTGCCGCAGGTGATTGACTGGCTCAAATCGCAAGAGGCCTTGGGCGAAGGCCACGCCATCGATGTTTTGGCTTTGCAAGAACTGAAGATGACGGACGACAAGTTTCCGCATCAAGCCTTTGCCGATGCCGGCTATCACGCACAGTGGTTTGGTCAAAAAACATACAACGGTGTGGCACTCATTTCTCGCACCCCTGCTGTGGATGTGGTCAAAAACATTCCTGGCTTTGAAGACGACATGTCGCGTGTCATTGCGGGCACCTATGGTGATGTGCGCGTAATAGGCGGCTATTTCCCCAATGGCCAGGCGCCCGACAGCGACAAGTTTGTTTACAAGATGCGCTGGCTGGAAGCCCTGCACGCTTGGGTGAAACAAGAAATGGTCCAGTACCCAAAGCTGGCCCTTATGGGCGACTACAACATCACCTTCGACGATTTGGATGTGTGGGATCCCGTGGCCTTGGCCGGCACCATTCACTGTACGCCCGAAGAGCGCGCACATTTGAATGGCCTGATTGGCCTTGGTTTGCACGACAGCTTCAGATTGTTTGAACAGCCTGAAAAAAGCTACAGCTGGTGGGACTATCGCGACTTTGGTTTCCGCAGAAACAGAGGCCTGCGAATCGATCACATCTTGGTGACCGAGGCTTTGAAATCACACGCCACAGCGTGTGTGATTGACAAAGCCCCTCGCAAAAATGAACGGCCCAGCGACCACACGCCTGTGGTACTGACCTTTAGCTAAACACCTTAATAACCAGGCGGAATGCCATCCGCCTGATGTGTTGAGGGTTATTAGCCTTTGTGGGCGGCCATGGCCTTGCCCACTTCCAAAGAACCTTGACCCGAGCCCGAGCCAGGCACCAATTCACCCTTACGGTCGGTGACTTGAGACATGGCCGCTAGCAATTGTTCAGGTGTGTCGTCTGCCACACCCAAATGCACGCCCTGGGTCAAGGTGATGTTGGCCACTTCAAAGCTGCCTGCGCCAGCACACATGATGGTGCGATTGGGGGCTTCTTCACAAGCCATGACCAACATGGCGGGCACCACCGCTTGGGGTTCTAGGGCTTTCAACACCGCCTCAGGCATCAAGCCTTCTGTCATGCGCGTGGCGGCCGTAGGCGCCAAGGAATTGACGCGAATGTTGTACTTCTCGCCTTCAATGGACAAGGTTTGCATCATGCCCGCCAAAGCCATCTTGGCAGCGCCGTAATTGGACTGACCAAAGTTGCCGTACAAGCCACTGGAGGATGTAGTCATGATGATGCGGCCATAGTTTTGCGCTTGCATGATGGGCCAGACGGCTTTGGTGCAATGCACAGCGCCCATCACGTGCACTTCCATCACCAAACGGAAATCGGCAATCTCCATTTTGGAAAAGCTTTTGTCGCGCAAGATGCCAGCGTTGTTCACCAAGATGTCCACGCGGCCCCATTTGTCCATGGCCTGCTTTACCATGCCCTGTACGGCTTCGTAATCGGTCACGGAAGCACCATTGGCAATGGCCTCGCCACCGGCCTTGATAATTTCGTCCACCACGGCCTGCGCCGCACTGACCGAGCCACCTTCGCCATGCACGTTGGCGCCCAAATCGTTGACAACCACCTTGGCACCGCGTTTGGCCAGGGCCAACGCATGTTGTTTGCCCAATCCACCCCCAGCACCTGTGACAATGGCGACACGTCCGTGAAAATCAATGCTCATTTGGATTCCTCAATCTGATAGCCTTGTAATGGTGGTCACTTTAAACCATGCCACATGGGGCAGCTGTTACCTGATTGACAGTTGCCTGATTTAATTCAGTTCATTGCCAACCTGGGCCTCTATGGAAATCACTTCGCACATTGTTGACACCCCGCCCCGTGATGCGGCTACCGTGCTCATGCTGCGCGAAGGCGATGCTGGCATGGAAGTTTTGTTGCTCAAGCGCCATACCGATTCCAAAGATTTGGGCGGCGCATTTGTGTTTCCGGGTGGAAAAAGAGATGAAGCCGATGGCTCTCCAGAAGCCCTGGCAGCTTTACAACAAGACGTTGCGAAGCTCCACGCGCAACTGGGCGAGCCCGATCTAGACCCGCATCATGCCGCCAGTTTGTTTGTGGCGGCATTGCGCGAAGCACAAGAAGAATGTGGACTGCAATTGCAAGCCACCGACCTTCAAGCTTGGTCGCGCTGGATCACACCACGCATGCCGTCCATGATGTCCAAGCGCTTTGACACCCGCTTCTTTTTGGCGCGCGCGCCGCATGCGCAAACGGCTGTGCACGACAACCACGAAACCACCGAAATTTTGTGGGCCACACCGCGCAATGCACTCATTCAATATTGGCAAGGCCGCATTGTGTTGGCACCGCCACAAATCATGAGCCTCTCGCATTTGTGTTTGTTCAACTCGGTGGCGCATGCCATGACAGAAGCCGCTCAGCGCACGCCCCCCGTCATCATGCCGGAGCCTTTTGACCAAGAAGGCATGCGCGTCATTTGTTATCCCGGCGATCCCAAACATCCCGTCAGCCAAAGAGCCCTGCCTGGCCCTACCCGCTTGCACTTTAGAAACAAACGCTTTGAACCCGAAGGTGGTTTGGAAGCTTTGCTACACGGACCCCTATGAGCCAAGCTCTTTTCTTGTCGATGGCCAAGGCCATTCAGTACCTGGGGGATGCCGCCAGTGCACAACAGTTGCTGGCCACGCTTCAAGGCACGCTTGAAAAAGACATGCCGCAGATCACTTCAGCCATCGCAACAGAAAATTTTGAAGATCTGCAAAAAATCTTGCACCAGCTCAAAGGCTTTGCACCTGTGTTTTGTCACGACCATTTGATAGCTGACATCAAGCACACAGAATCCTTGTGCAAACTTGCGGGTTCGTCAGAAGACAAAACGGCAGCACTCAAAGCCAGCGCTCAGTTGCTCAACAACTTAAATGTATTGTTGACAGAAGTTAGAGCGCAGCTGCAACAGCCGGCACCACTGAATTAGACGATGCGTTGTGGTGCGCAGTCACAGTCAATCCCAGTGGCGATTGCTGCAACCAAGCTTCCATCACTTTAGGGTCATGCACCAAACGCAAGGTGTCAAAGGCTTGCTGTGCTTCTGGGTAATGCCGGCGCAAATAATTGAGCCATTGCTTTAAGCGCCCCGCGCGGTGACGCGGCGCCACATGCAAACTCATGCGTTTCCAAAAAACGCTGAGCAAGGGCCACAGCTGCTCCCATGAAAACGTCTTGGGCATGTCTGCCACAGACAGACCTTGAGCTTGCGCATCATGGAACTTAATTTCCAAGGCTAGTCCGGGGTTGTTGATCATGCCCCGCCCAATCATCAAGTCTTGGCATCCGGTCACTTCGCGGCAACGCACGGCATCGGCCACGGTCCAAATTTCGCCATTGGCCACCATGGGTAATTTGACGCACTGACGCACATCGGCAATGCGATCCCAATAAGCGGGCGGCCTGTAGCCATGGGCTTTGGTGCGCGCATGCACCACCAACTCATTGGCGCCAGCACCTTCAATGGCCTGCGCGCAATCTTCTGCCCGCGAATCGTCGTTGAAGCCTAGTCGCATCTTGGCCGACACCGGCACATTGGCCGGCACGGCACGTCGCACAGCAGAGACAATTTGACCAATGAGTTCGGGTTCATCTAACAGCACAGCACCGCCGCGATGGCGATTGACTGTTTTAGCAGGACAACCAAAATTCAAATCAATACCGGCAGGATTGAGCTTGGCCAAGCGGGCTGCGTTCTCGGCCAACACCTGAGGATCGGAGCCCAACAGTTGCGCCTTCACCGGCACCCCAGCCACGGTCTTGCCTGCGTTCAACAGCTCTGGCACCACACGATAAAACGCGCGCTTGGGCAGCACGGCATCGGTGACTCGTATGAATTCAGACACGCACAAGTCAATCCCGCCCACCCGCGTAAGCGTGTCACGAAGGCTGTGGTCCAACAGCCCTTCCATGGGAGCCAGCAATATTCTCATGCGCGGCTTAAGGGTTGAATGCCAAAGGCGCTAAGCCTTAGCTCAAAGAACGCTTCATGCGCACTTCTTCTACTTTGACATTGCCAATGGGCACGGTGCGCGCTGTGTTCATTTCGCGCTTGAAGCCGGCCAACTCGTGGAATCGCACGGTGCGCTCGTTGAGCAAGGGCACCCAGATGCTCACATCGGTGCAGTCTTCGTCCAACAGGCCTTCGCGGGCGGCATCCCACAGCGCCAAGCCCACGCCCTCACCCAAACGGTCGGGGTCTGCGTAAATGGCCCAAATTTCACCCATGGTGTTTTTAGACTTGGGATCGCGTGAACGGTCAAAGCCCACGAAGCCCACAATGCTGCCGCCTTCCAGCGCCACCATCACTTGGGGTTCACCATACTCAATGGCTTCTTTCCAATACGACACACGTTTGGCCATGGGCGTGGCATCCCAATGCGCCTCAGGCACTTGGCCGGCGTAGGCTGCGCGGCTGGCGATCAAATGCAATTGCGCCACATCAGCGGCTTCTTTCTTGGTGGCAAATCGAACTTCAAAATCGGACATATCGGCTATTCAGGTCAAAAAGGGTTCACAAAACCCTAGATTGTCGCCTGATCTGAGCCCAATGGGCGTTTCAAAGCCTTTCTCCCCTACAAAGTCTGCTTTTTGGCGTTATCTTTGGGGAATGAACCTAGAAGTGATCTATGCAGATGCGTCTCTGGCGGTGCTCAACAAACCTTCAGGTTTGCTGAGTGTGCCGGGACGGGGTGAAGACAAGCAAGATTGCCTCATCGCGCGGGCTCAGCAAACTTGGCCCGACGCCCTCACCGTGCATCGCTTAGACATGGCCACTTCAGGCCTGGTGGTCGTGGCGCGGGGGCCAGAGATTCAGCGCCAGCTCAGCCAAGCTTTTGCGCGCCGCGAAGTTCACAAACTGTATGAAGCGGTGGTGGATGGCACGGCGCCCCTCATCGCCTCAGCTGAAGAAGCTGATGGCGACTGGCAAGACATTCAATTGCCCTTGCTCATCGATTGGCCCAACCGCCCAAGAAGCAAAATCGATTGGGAACACGGAAAACCGAGCCACACGCGGTGGCGTTGCAAGTCTGGCGTCTCACCAGAAGGCACAACCCGCGTTGAACTTCAACCCATCACGGGCCGAACTCACCAACTGCGCTTGCACATGATGGCCATCGGCCATGCCATGTTGGGCGATGCCCTGTATGCCAGCCCCGAAGTTTGCGCGCGTGCCCCACGCTTGCTTTTGCATGCCCGTCATTTGAAGTTTCAACACCCGCAAACGCAGGAATGGCTATCATTTGAGACTGCAGTTCCGTTTTAACAAGGCAAGTGATTCATGACACAACATCTCTACGTTCTCACTGGCGGCTCGCGCGGCATGGGCTTGGCCATTGCAGAGCAACTTTTGCAGCCTGGCAATACCTTGATTTGTATTTCCCGCAACCAGCAAGCCAGCTTGACCGCTCAAGCTCAACAAGTGGGCGTGCATTTAGAACAATGGACACATGATTTGGCGGATGGTGCATCAGCCAGTTTGGCCTTGAAAGCCTGGCTTGAAAAACAAACAGCACAGACTTTTCAAAGCGCTACCCTCATCAACAATGCTGGCGTCATTCCCAACATTGGCCCCTTGAGTCAAGCCGACCCGCACAACTTGGCCATGGCTTTGCGCGTAGGTTTGGAAGCGCCCATGCAGTTGTGTGCTGCGTTTTTAGGGGCCACCGAAAACTGGCAGATGCCTCGCAAGGTGGTCAACATTTCCTCTGGCCTTGGCCGCCGCGCCATGGCCTCTCAAGCGGGTTACTGCGCTGCCAAAGCAGGCATGGACCATTTCACACGTTGCTTGGCATTGGACGAAGCCCTCAAACCCAATGGCGCCAAAGTCACTTCTTTGGCACCGGGCGTGATCGACACGGATATGCAGATTCAGCTGCGCAGTGCCGCAGCCGAAAAATTCCCTGATCAAGGCGGTTTCCAACAGCTCAAAGCCACAGGCATGCTCACCTCCCCAGCCGATGCCGCCAAGCGAATCCTCGACTACTTGGCACGCCCAGACTTTGGCACCAACCCTGTGAGTGATGTGCGAGACGCGTAAATACATTTCAATCAAAGTCATTGGCCAGTGAAGGCTCAAATGTCAGCCCCCTGTAGCCTTCCAGGATCAGACTTTGACGTTAAATTCCATTCAAATTAAAGGAGACCGTGATGAGTCGTGAAGTAGTTGTAGTCAGCGGTGTGCGCACCGCCATTGGTACCTTTGGTGGCAGCTTGAAAGATGTGCCCACCACCGACTTGGCCTCCCAAGTGGTTCGTGAAGCCCTCAAGCGCGCCAACGCCGATGGCAAAGACGTGGGTCATGTGGTGTTTGGTCATGTGGTCAACACCGAACCCAAAGACATGTACTTGTCACGCGTCGCGGCCCTCAACGGCGGTTGCGCCGAAAGTACCCCTGCCTTCAACGTCAACCGTTTGTGCGGTTCAGGCTTGCAAGCCATCATCTCCGCCAGCCAGTCCATTTTGTTGGGTGACGCCGATGTAGCTATTGGTGGCGGCGCTGAAAACATGAGCCGCGTACCTTATGCCGTCAACACCAATCGCTTTGGTGCGCGCATGGGCGATACCAAAATGATCGACATGATGTTGGGTGCATTGCACGACCCCTTCCACACCATCCACATGGGCGTGACGGCCGAGAACATTGCAGCTAAGTGGGGCATTACCCGCGAAGACCAAGACAAGCTGGCCGTTGAAAGCCACAACCGCGCAGAGCGCGCGACGCAAGCCGGTTACTTCAAAGACCAAATCGTGCCCGTCATGCTCAAAACGCGCAAAGGTGAAGTGGCCTACGAAACAGACGAGCACTTCCGCCCTGGTTGCACCCTAGAAGAATTGGCCAAGCTCAAGCCAGTGTTCGTCAAAGAAAACGGCACGGTGACCGCTGGCAATGCTTCCGGCATTAACGATGCTGCTGCAGCGGTGGTGTTGATGGAAGCTGGCGCTGCCAAGGCCCGTGGTGCCAAACCTTTGGCACGTTTGGTGGCCTATGCCCACGCTGGCGTGGATCCCAAGTACATGGGCATTGGCCCTGTGCCTGCAACTCAGCTGGCCCTGAAAAAAGCAGGCCTCACCGTGAATGACTTGGATGTGATTGAAGCCAACGAAGCATTTGCAGCACAAGCTTGCGCCGTCACTCGCGATTTAGGTTTGGACCCCGCCAAGGTCAACCCCAATGGTTCAGGCATTTCTTTGGGCCACCCCATTGGTGCCACGGGTGCGTTGATTACCGTCAAAGCTTTGCACGAGTTGCAACGCATCAACGGTCGCTACGCCTTGGTCACCATGTGCATTGGTGGCGGTCAAGGCATTGCTGCTATTTTTGAGCGCATGTAAATTCACAGCATAGACTGGTTCTAGTTTGCGCTAGTCACAGCTTCAAGAAAAAAGGCCATCGAAAGATGGCCTTTTTGTTTTTAACCAGCGATTCGTGGCTTAGCGATAACGCTCACGCGCAATGCGTGCACCTTCTGCCAATGCCTGCAGCTTCTTCTCTGCCACTTCACGACTCATCGGTGCCAAACCGCAATTGGTACAAGGAATGATGCGCGCCTTGGGCACAAATTGAAGCGCACGACCAATGGTGTCGGCCACTTCTTCAGGTGTTTCCACCACATCGCTGGCCACATCAATCACACCCACCATCACGTCTTTGCCTTCCAGCAAAGCCATCAAGTCCATGGGCACATGCGAGTGGAAGCATTCCAAGCTCACTTGATTGATGCTGCTCTTGGCCAAGGCGGGGAACACTTTTTCATATTGGCGCCACTCGTGGCCCAAAGAGTTTTTCCAGTCGATGTTGGCTTGAATGCCGTAGCCGTAACAAATGTGAACAGCGGTGGTACAAGTCAGGCCCTGTGCAGCACGCTCCAAAGCTTTCACACCCCAATCGGCCGCCTCTTCCATGTACACATTGAAAGCGGGCTCATCAAATTGGACGATGTCCACACCATCTGCTTGCAGCGCCAAGGCTTCTTGGTTCAACAACTCAGCAAAGGCCATTGCCATCTTAACTTTATCGCCATAAAAACGATCGGCCACGGTGTCCACAATGGTCATGGGGCCAGGCAAAGTGAACTTCAATTTTTTCTTAGTGTGGGCACGCGCGAGTTGTGCTTCAAACGCATGCACACGGCCTTTTAAACGCAGGGGTGCAATGACTTGCGGCACTTGCGCGTCGTATCGGTTGTTGCGAATGCCCATGGTCACTTTGTTTTCGAAGTCGATACCTTCGACTTGCTCCAGGAATCCGTGCACAAAGTGTTGGCGCGATTGTTCGCCATCGCCCACAACGTCTAGACCTGCATCTTCTTGTGCCTTGATCCACAGCAGCGTAGCATCGGCTTTGGCTTGCTTCAGGCTGTCGCCTTCGGCCATCCATTTAGGCCAGAGTTTGTTGGTCTCGGCCAGCCATTCGGGTTTAGGCAAGCTGCCTGCAATTGCGGTTTCAAACATTCTTCAACTCCTAAAGATTTATGATTTCAAATTAAATTCTTGCGCCAACAACTCGTATGAATGCAGTTGCGCTTTGGGATCATGCGTCCACGTGATGATCACCAACTCGTCCAATTGCAACTTATCGGCCAGCGAGCGCAACTTGGCACCGACTGTGCTGACACTGCCGACCAAGGCGTTGGACTTCAAAGCATCCAAGGCCATTTGCTCGGCGACCGAATAGTCTCGATCGGCTTGCTCTGGGGGCAACATGGGCCCAATCCGACCCATGTTGCGGTCCATGCGCCAACGTGCACGGCTCTTGAACAAATGCCAAGCTTCTTCGTCGGTGTCTGCGGCCAATGCCCACAAGCACAAGGTCGCATGAGGCTTGTCCAATTGAGCGCTTGGCCTGAAAGTTTCTCTGTACATTTGCAAGGCCTGCTCGGCACCTTGGCCATCGGTAATGAACCATGCGAAGGCATAGGGCATGCCCAAATGCGCAGCCAGTTGTGCGCCGTAATCGGAGCTGCCCAACATCCAAACATCGGGCGATGTAGCCGACTGAGGGTACGCAAACACACCATGCCCAGGATGGCCAGGCGGCAAAGGCTGCCCTTTGACCCAAGCTTGAAGTTCCATCACTTGCTGTGGAAAATTTTCGCTGGCGTAGCGATCGGGGTTCAGCAGTTGGGCTGTCTTGCCATCGCTTCCCGGTGCTCGGCCCACGCCCAAATCGATGCGGCCAGGTGCCAATGCATCTAGCACTCTAAACTGCTCTGCCACCTTCAAAGACGCATAGTGCGGCAACATCACCCCTGCACTGCCAATGCGAATACGCTGAGTTTGCGTGGCAATGGCCGCCATCAAAATTTCGGGCGCTGTGCCCACGATGCTGGGGTGCGCATGGTGCTCGCTCACCCAAAATCGCGAGTAGCCGAGACGCTCGGCAGACTGCGCCAGCGCCAGGGTTTGACGAATGGATTCATCTTGACCACGCCCCGACATGGCCACTGACTGATCGAGGACCGAAAGCTTCAGGCTCATTTGTCGAAGACTCGCAACAGCATCAAGTTCATCCTTAGGCCTTGGCCATTTCAGCTTCCTGCAAGGCACGCCACATTACTTTGCCACTGCCACTCTTGGGCAATGCATCGATGAATTCCACCACGCGTGGCACTTTGTAAACAGCCATGGTGTCGCGGCACCAATCGATGATGTCTTGCTCAGTTACCTGCCCTTTGTGGGTGCCGCGCAATACCACCACAGCTTTGACCGACTCTCCGCGGTAAGCGTCTTTGGTAGAAATGATGCAGGCCTCTTGAATGGCGGGGTGCTTGAACATCAACGCCTCGACTTCAGCAGGCCAGACCTTGAAGCCACTGGCATTGATCATGCGCTTCAGACGATCGGTCATGAAAAAGTAACCCTCTTCATCGATGCGACCCATGTCGCCCGATCGGAAAAAGGACTTGCCATCGCGTTCAAAAAACGCACTGGCGGTGGCATCGGGTCGTTTCCAATAGCCTTTGAAAACCTGCGGTCCCGACATCACAATTTCGCCTGATTCACCTTGCGCCAATTCTTTCAAAGTTTCAGGATCTACCACGCGCGCATCGACACTCATGAACGGAATGCCCAGGCATTGCTTCTTGGGTGCATCGGGCGGGTTGCTATGCGATGGCGCAGCAGTTTCTGTCAGGCCATAGCCTTCGATGTACTTCAAGCCAAATTGATCTAGCAGGCGTTGGGCAACGGCCTCAGGCATGGCGGCACCGCCGCCGCCGATGTTGACCAAACTGCTCAAATCAAATTGCCCCATGTTAGGACTGCCCAGCAAATCAATCACCATGGTGGGAATGTTGGTCCAGTGTGTGATTTTCCATTTGGAGATTAATCGGCCTGCCAAATCACGGTCCCAGCGCGGCATCAGCACCAAGGTAGCACCTATGAAAATCGACGCATGCATCACACTGACCATACCCGTAATGTGAAACATGGGCACCACACACAGGGTGACATTCTCGGGCGTGCCTGAGGCCCAAATGCCACTGGACATGGCGTTGTGCATGATGGTGCCATGGGTGTGCATGCAACCTTTTGGCAAACCTGTGGTGCCACTGGTGTAAGGCAAAACCGCCAAATCGTCTGGCTGCGCTGTGATGGGCCCTAGATCAATGGCACTTTGAATGGCTTCAGCCCAAGCATGCACTTGCCCATTGTCTAAGGTGGGCAAAGCGTGCCTTGTGCATAGCCAGTCACGCCAAGCTTCTGGCAGTTCTGTAGGACCTGCTTTGTCGGCGTCAAAGACATCTGTAAATTGAGTCACCAGCAAATTCTTGAGTTGCTGATCTTTTGGCAGCGCATTGCTGGCTGCTGCCAACTCAGTTGCCAAGTCTGCTGTGGTGACAGCAACTTTGGTATCGGGGTCCAAAATATAGTGCTTCAACTCTTCCATGCGGTTCATGGGGTTGACGGGCACCACCACAGCATCGAGGCGCAGAATTGCAAAATGGGTGATAACCAATTGTGGACAGTTTTGCATGTCCAGCACCACGCGATCGCCTTTTTGCACGCCCATCTTGCTCAGAGCGGAAGCAATCACTTCAGCCTGATGCTGAAGCTGCGAATACGTCCACTGCTGACCCATGAATACCAACGCAAGCTTGTTGGGGAAGCGCATGGCACTGATCTGCAAATTCATCCATAAAGATGTTTGCGGCGCCGTCAATTTGTGCGGCAATCTTTTAGGCCAAAAAGCATGATGGGCTGACATTTAATGCGTCTCCAAACGGATACAAACAAGACGATGGGTTGTGCTTAAAAGGCTGTTGCCATTTTGCACAACAGATCCTAATCTTGTATGAGCAGATGGAACATCCCCAAAGTCCCTAAGGAGACGACAAAAAAACGTCTTCGAGGAGGTTTCGAGCCATGCTTGTAGACGACCTAAATGAAAGCTAATGTATGGACTTGCAAGCTGAGATGACATCAATTCAAGCTAAATTGAAGTTTTGCAATGATGTCATTCATGGCCACTCCATCCACCCCCGCTTGCTGCGGCACCAGCAAAGCAGCTGATCTACTTCAGCTATCGGTCGGCACAGTCCAAAGCTTGGTCGACAAAAAAATCTTACACGCCTGGATTACCCAAGGCGGCCATCGGCGAATCTCGCTCGAGTCCATCCAAAGTTATCAGCTTCAGCAGCAAAAATTGCCTGCGCTGCAGCGTCTCTTGAATGATCGTCTTCGAGTCATGGTAGTAGACGACGACAATGTCACAAGGCATCTGCTCCAAGATGCTTGCCTCACAGCCCATCCACACATCGATTGCTGCGCCATGGCCTCTGCCATCGAAGCCTTGCTGCACATTCCCCTGTTCAAGCCCCACATCATGCTTTTGGATTTGCTCATGCCCCAGGTCGATGGATGGGCACTGGTCAGGCAACTTCAGCAAAAAGAAAGCTTAGCCCAGATGCAAATCATCACGCTCTCTGCACTCAGCCAAGAAGAGCTCAAAGACCGTGGTGGCCCCCCTCCCAGCACACACTTCATTCAAAAACCAGTCGATTTAGGCTGGTTAAAGGGGTATTTACTGGGCCTGCTTTCGCCACACGCTTGGGCTTAGAAAATGAAAAACGCGCCCGAAGGCGCGTTTTTACTTTTTGGCGGAGTGGACGGGACTCGAACCCGCGACCCCCGGCGTGACAGGCCGGTATTCTAACCAACTGAACTACCACTCCTGGTAGCTTGAAGCTTTTGCTCTGGTGTCTTAGCTTTCGCTAGCAACAGAACCAAGTGCAACAAAACTTGGCGACCCTACGGGGATTCGAACCCCGGTACTCACCGTGAAAGGGTGATGTCCTAGGCCTCTAGACGATAGGGTCATAACCTGGACTATTTTGGATTACTCCAAAATTGTTTCGACACTTTGGTGGAGGTAAGCGGGATCGAACCGCTGACCTCTTGCATGCCATGCAAGCGCTCTCCCAGCTGAGCTATACCCCCTTTGTGATGCTTTTAAACATCCCTCGTTGGTGTCGAGAAATGGATTATAGACAGATTTTTACGCGTTTTTCAAGCGTGCCAAAACTTTTTGCTTTTCGCACAAAGATAAGACCGCATCCAAGGTGGGTGTCTGAGCCGTGCCCATGACCAAAACTCGCACAGGCATGGCCAATTGAGGCATTTTCAGACCCTGCTCAGTGAGCACTTCTTTGATCACTGCGGCAATGCTGGCTTTGTCCCAGTCCGCTTCAGACAGCTTGTTCACCAAGGATGCCAAGGCCGGCTTCACCGCATCGGTCACATGTTGCGCCAACTCCTCCGCTTTAGGGTTCAAATCGCCGTAAAACACAGCCACCCAATCGGCCAACACGCACAGGGTGTCGCAACGGTCTTTGAACAAACCGCAAATGGCGGCTAAGCGCTCGTCTGCTTTGATGCCGCGTTGCGTCAAGATAGCGCTAACCCACTCAGCCAGTTTGGCATCGTCGCTTGCTTTTAAGTGTTGCGCATTCACCCAGCGCAATTTGGCATCGTCAAATTGCGCGGCGCTGCGGCCTAGATGGTCTAAGTCAAACCACTCCAAGAATTGCTGGCGACTGAAAATTTCGTCATCCCCATGGCTCCAACCCAAGCGTGCCAAGTAGTTGACCATGGCATCGGGCAGATAACCTTCATCGCGGTATTGCGTAACAGGCTTGGCGCCATTGCGCTTGCTCATTTTCTCGCCCTGCTCGTTTAGCACGGTGGGCAAGTGCGCATACACCGGAACATCTTTGCCGAGTGCTTTGAAGATGTTGATTTGGCGAGGCGTGTTGTTGACGTGGTCATCGCCACGAATGACGTGCGTAATCTGCATGTCAATGTCGTCCACCACCACACAAAAGTTGTAAGTAGGCGTACCGTCAGGGCGCGCAATGACCAGGTCATCCAACTCCTGATTGCTGATCTCGATGCGGCCCTTGACTTTGTCGTCCCAAGCCACAACGCCGTCGAGGGGGTTCTTGAAGCGCAGTACGGGCTTAACGCCTTCAGGAACAGGCGGCAAGGTCTTGCCTGGCTCTGGCCGCCAAGTGCCGTCATAACGGGGTTTTTCTTTGGCGGCCATTTGTTTTTCACGCAGCGCATCCAAGGCTTCAATGCTCATGTAACAAGGATAGACCTGGCCTGTGGCTTGCAATTCAGCCAAAACTTGTTTGTACCGCGCCATGCGCTGCATTTGATAGAACGGGCCTTCATCGGGATTCATGCCCAGCCAAGCCATGCCTTCCAAAATCACATCCACTGAAGCCTGATTGGAACGCTCCAAATCGGTGTCTTCGATGCGCAAAATAAACGTGCCACCTTGCGACTTTGCAAACGCCCAAGGGTACAAAGCAGACCGAATATTCCCCAGATGGATAAAGCCCGTAGGCGAAGGCGCAAATCGTGTGCGAACTGGTTTGGCTGTAGAAGTCATTGTTCTTTTTTTTCGAAATTAAAGTGCTTGAAAACCGCGAACGAAGTCGGCCTTCAGGTCATCCAAATGCTCAAGGCCCACAGCGACACGTATCAAACCCTGTTGAATACCTGCCACCTGTCGCTGCGCTTCAGACAAGCGGCCATGCGAGGTGCTGGCAGGGTGTGCCACCAAGGTTTTCACATCGCCCAAGTTGGTACTGAGCGAGACCGTGCGCGTGGCATTCATCAGCTTGAATGCATTCTCACGGCCCTGCTCTGGCGAGTTGGCTTTGACTTCAAAAGACAAGACAGCCCCCCCCAAACCAGACTGCTGCTTCATGGCCAATTCGTGTTGTGGGTGGCTCTTCAAACCCGGATAGAAAACGCGTGCCACTTGAGGCTGCGCTTCTAACCATTGGGCCAATGCCAGAGCTTGCTGCGATTGGGCATGCATGCGAATGCCAAGCGTCTCTAAGCCTTTTAAAACCACCCATGCATTGAACGGCGACAAGGTCATGCCAGCACTGCGCATGACTGGCCCAAAGACATCGTCAATCAAAGCCTTAGAACCGCACAAAGCACCGGCCATAACGCGACCCTGGCCGTCCAAATACTTGGTGCCCGAGTGCACCACCAAATCGGCTCCCATCTCTAAGGGGCGTTGCAAAATGGGCGTGGCAAAACAGTTATCGACCACCAATAACGCATTGCCAGCATGCGCGATATCGGCCAAGGCCTGAATGTCGCAAACATCGGTCAGAGGGTTGGTAGGCGTTTCAGCAAATAAAATGCGGGTGTTGGGCTGCATCGCAGCCTTCCATTCGGCCACATTGGTTTGCGACACGTAACTTGTTTGCACGCCAAACTTGGCAAATTCACTGCCAATCAACTTGATGGTGGAGCCAAACAAAGAGTGCGAGCAAATGACGTGATCGCCACTTTTGAGCAAGCCCAAGCACATCAACAAAATAGCGGACATGCCTGTTGAGGTGGCAATACAAGCCTCCGCGCTTTCCATGGCTGCCAAGCGCATTTCAAAACTGCTGACCGTAGGATTGCCCAAGCGAGCGTAGGTGTAACCCGCTTCTTCGCCAGCAAATCGGCGCGCGGCTGTTTCGGCGTCGGGTTGTACATAGCCACTGGTCAAATACATCGCTTCGGAGTTTTCACCATACTGACTGCGATCGACCGCAGCGCGCACAGCCAATGTATCAATGTGCAAATTTTCTGGCAATGGATGTTGACTCATGTCTGTCATTCAGTAAAGTTAATGAGCTTGGCTGGTTCAACTTGCGTTGGGCAAAGCCAAACGTGAGCGATCGGCATCTGCTTCTGATTCATCTTGTTGAGAAGGTCGGTTTTCATTCAAGCGTGCAATGTCTTCTGCAGACACATCACCCGTCACGTAAACACCATCGAAGCATGACGCATCAAAGCCTTGAACTTTTGGATAGCCTGGCAACACAGCATTGGCAACGGCCAGTTTCATGGCATCGACGTCTTGATAAATCAATGCATCGCAATCAATCAGTTGACGAATTTCATCAATTGAGCGGTTGTGGGCTACCAGCTCATCGGCTGTTGGCATGTCAATGCCATAGACATTGGGGTAACGCACGGGAGGCGCGGCACTGGCCATGTAAACTTTGCGCGCCCCCGCTTCTCGGGCCATCTGCACAATTTCTCGACTGGTGGTGCCGCGCACAATAGAGTCGTCTACCAACAGTACATTGCGACCTTTGAACTCTGATGCAATCACATTCAGTTTTTGGCGCACTGATTTTTTGCGAACAGCCTGACCCGGCATGATAAAGGTGCGACCGACATACCGATTTTTCACAAAGCCCTCGCGGTAAGGCAGCCCCAATAACTGGGCCAATTGCGCTGCGCTGGGTCGGCTAGATTCCGGAATAGGAATGACCACATCAATATCGCTGGGGGGCACTGTAGATATGACGCGCTTTGCCAAGGTTTCACCCAAGTTCAAACGTGCCTGGTAAACAGAAATGCCGTCTAAAGTAGAGTCTGGGCGGGCCAAATACACATACTCAAAAATACAGGGGTTCAGGTTGGGTGATGCTGCACATTGTTGGCTATGCAATTGCGTTTGCATGTCAATGAAAACGGCTTCACCCGGCGCAATGTTGCGCTCAAATTGATGCATCGTGCCCTCAAGCGCCACCGACTCACTGGCCAGCATGTAGGTGCCGTCTTTGCCCTTGCCAATGCACAAAGGACGAATGCCAAAAGGATCGCGAAACGCCAACAAACCATGCCCTGCAATGAGTGCAATCACTGCGTAAGAACCCTTGACGCGACGATGCACACCTTCAACAGCTTTGAACACATCGGAGGGCGTAAGTGGCAAACCTCGCGTGGTTTTCTCTAACTCGTGCGCCAACACATTGAGCAAAACTTCTGAGTCGCTTTCGGTGTTGATATGGCGATGATCGGTCGAGAACAACTCGGCCTTCAAGGTTTTGGCATTGGTCAAGTTACCGTTGTGGACCAAGACCAAACCAAAAGGTGCGTTGACATAAAAGGGTTGTGCCTCTTCTTCGCTGAACGCGTTGCCTGCTGTGGGGTAACGCACTTGACCCAAACCACAATTGCCAGGCAGCGATCGCATGTTGCGTGTTCTGAACACATCGCGCACCATGCCTTTGGCTTTGTGCATGTGAAACTTGCGGTCCATTTGCGTCACGATGCCTGCCGCGTCTTGGCCGCGATGCTGCAACAACAGCAGGGCGTCGTAGATCAGTTGGTTCACAGGCGCGTTACTGGCAACGCCAACAATTCCACACATAATTCAGTCCATTCAGTCGGGCAAGAATGCCCCAAATTTTTCAGGCAACATGGGGCGCAAACCCTTGAGTAAGGTCATGAGCATGGGGCCCCCTTTGGACTCAAGCCACCATTCGCTTTCGTGCAGCGCCGTCATGTGGACCACCACACTCAAGGCCAACAACAAAATAAGGCCACGAAATGCGCCAAATATGGCACCCAAGATACGGTCAACGGGTCGAAGTCCCACAGCTGAAATCAGCTTTTTCATCAAAGCAGATATAAGACCCGCAGCAAAAACACTGGCAATGAAAACCAACACAAAGGCAGCAGCAAACCTCAGGGTTTCACCAGATCCTTGCATGGGCAATTTTTCTGACACCGTGGGTGCAAACCACTGGGCCAACAGAAAGGCCGCAATCCAACCCATGACCGATAAGACTTCATAGACCAATCCTCGCAAAGCCCCAAGCAGCATGGAAGCTGCGAGCAAGGCTAGGAGAATCCAATCGGTTGAGGACATGACAGGCCCGTGGTCAAAGCTTCAAAACAGTTGCGGGCAAATTCAATTTGCGGATTTTCTCTGCCGCTTTATCGGCTTCTTCTTTGCTAGCAAAAGGTCCTACCCTGACGCGAATGCGTTTGCCTTCTTTGGTCTCAATTTCTTGGGTGTAGGTTTTGATGCCCGCTTGCTCTAATTTGCTACGGGCTTCTTTGGCCTTGGCAGCGTCGGCAAATGCCCCGACTTGGACCACTGACCGCACTGCATCAGACGGCTTAGTGACATCTTTGCCATCCAACAGTGCTTTGGCCTTGGCAGCATCTTTTGAAGCGTCTTTCACGCCATCTTTGGCATCAGACTTGATCTCTTGTTTTTTATCAGTTTTGGAATCTGCTTTGGAATCTGCTTTGAGGTCCGTTTTGGGCTCTGACTTTGCTTCAGGCTTTTGATCGATCTTAGTTTCGGGTTTGACTTCCGATTTGCCCTCTTTGTTGACAAGCTCTTCGTTGGCGTCCAGCGCAGCCACATTTGCAACATCAGTCTTCACAGACTGAGGCGCGGTTTGATCAGGGCCAATGCTCGGAGGACGCTCTTTTGAGCCGGCTGATTTACCAGCGACAGGCGGGGCCAAGGGCGCTGCTTGATTGCGGTCAGGAATGACGATGGGTGTGTCAATGGCGACAGGCCTGGGTTGGCTGTCGAACAACAAAGGCAGCCCAACCACGGCCCCCAAAACCAAAATGACAGATCCCATCAAGCGATGGCGAGCTCTCTTGCGAATGACTTCCACGCTCTCTGCGGGCGAATTGGACAGGGCATCTGCGCCAGTACTGGCCGATTGGCCGGGAAATCGAAGCTTGAAAAAAGCCATGCGGTGAAGTCTCAATTACTCAGGTGTTTGGCATGCAACTTGGGAATACCTTGTTGCAAAACGCCTCCGACCGTATAGAACGAACCAAAGACCAAGATTCTATCAGTGGGGTTCGCAGCCAAAATGGCCGCGTCAAGAGCTTTTTGAGGTGTTTCGTGCACACTGGCGTGAACATCCTTGCGGGTGTTCATGGCAGTCCATTGATCCGCAAGTTGCTGCGCCGAACTGGCTCTGGGAAGCGGCAAATCTGTGAAATACCATGCATCAACCAAAGGCAAGAGCTTTTTCAGCATGCTCTCCAAATCTTTATCAGCCATGGCACCCAGCACAGCATGCGTGGTGGGATAAAACCCCATAGCATCTAAATTGGCGGCCAAGGCGGCTACAGAATGGGGGTTGTGCGCAACGTCCAACACCAACACAGGCTCCCCCGGGACAATTTGGAATCGCCCTGCCAACTCGACCATGGCCAGGCCATTTCGAATGGCCTGAGCTGTCACGGGCAACTGCGGCCGCATCACTTCTAAAGCGGCCAACACGCCAGAAGCATTCAACAATTGATTGGCGCCTCGCAAGGCAGGATAGGCCAAACCACTGTACCTTCGGCCTCTGCCCGCCCACGACCACTGAAGCTGATCGCCAGAAAAATTGAAATCTTTGCCCAACAACCAAACGTCTGCACCCAAAGCATTGGCATGCTGAACAACGCTGTCGGGTGGCACGGGATCACTGATGACAACAGGCTTGCCCGCCCTCATGATGCCCGCCTTTTCTAAACCAATGCTGTCTCGGTCTGTTCCCAGCAAAGCGGTATGGTCCAAGTCAATGCTGGTAATGATGGCGCAATCGGCATCCATGACATTGACCGCATCCAATCGCCCACCCAAGCCCACCTCCAAAATGACCACATCCAAAGCGGCATCGGCCATCATTTTGAAGATGGCCAAGGTGCTGAACTCAAAGTACGTCAGGCTGGTGTCTTGTCTTGCTTGCTCCACACAGGCAAAGGCCTCAGCAAACGCCTCGGCCTTAGGAGATTCACCCACCAAGCGGCAGCGCTCTTCGAAATCCACCAAATGCGGCGATGTGTAAACCCCAGTTTTGTAGCCAGCTTGCAAATAAATGGCTTCCAACATCGCGCAGGTTGACCCTTTACCATTGGTTCCCGCTACCGTGATGACAGGCGCATTCAGCGCAAGATTCATGCGCTGTGCCACTTGACGAACGCGATCAAGCCCCAGCTCGATTGCTTGGGGATGCAGTTGCTCGCAATGCGCGAGCCATTCACTGAGTGTTTTCATAAGGATAAGATTGTCGCTGAGACTGCATCAACTTATGGATCATCATGAAATACAAAGCCATCACCGTTTACGGCATACCCAACTGTGACACCGTCAAAAAGGCCAGAACTTGGTTAACCGACCATGGCTTCGAGTATGTTTTTCATGACTTCAAAAAGCAAGGCCTGCCCGAAATTCACTTAGACGCGTGGCTTCAATCGGTTGGCTGGGAAGTCGCTGTCAACCGCAAAGGCACCAGCTGGCGCAAACTCAGCCCCAGCGAACAAGCCAGTGTTGTCAGCGGTGCTTCTGCTCGGCCCTACTTACTGGCCAACCCCAGTTTGATCAAGCGACCCGTGATTGAATGGCTATCGGACACAGACACTGAAATTACAGTGGGTTATCAACCAGATCAATGGCTGGCGCGTTAAACGTTAAACAATGAGACCTTTACCCAAGCTTTACGCGACTGCCTGAAGCACGCCCTAAAATTAACCAACGCCTTGATTTACTGAGCACACCCCATGACCACTCAATTATTTATAAAACCTGCCACCGGCACACTGACCGCAGCCACTTTTGCCACCTTCACCATTCTCAGTTTAGGGACTGCCGTTCAAGCCCAAGAAGTGGGCCAAGTCATTAGTCGCACCCCGGTCTACCAACAGGTATCCGTACCTCGGCAAGTCTGCACACAAACGCAAGTGACTGCGCCAGCCCAAACGTCAGGCGCTGGGGCTGCCATGGGGGCAATTGCGGGAGGTGCCATTGGCAACGCCATTGGCAAAGGTGAAGGACGCGCCATTGCCACCATGATTGGCGTGATTGGCGGCGCCATTGCGGGCGACAAGGTAGAAGGCCCGCAAGCAGGTCAGACTCAAACGCAGCAAACCTGCACCACCCAGCAGGTTTATGAAAATCGCCTGATGGGCTACAACGTGGTTTACGAATTTGCTGGCAAGCAATACACCGTGCAGTGGCCCAAAGACCCTGGCCCCACCATCAAATTACAGATCACCCCGGTCAATTAAGCGGGAACTGTCCCGTTTCTGGCCTTCAAGAAGTTCTGCAATCGCCTAAAATCTAGGGTTTATTTCTACGCTTGCTCGTCATTTGCAAGAATGGCTCAAGCAACCTACCCTAGATTTCACCATGACCACAGAAAAAATCGACCACGTTTCCGTCACCACCCAAGCCAACGTTTACTTTGACGGCAAGTGCGTCAGCCACAACATCACGCTGGCAGATGGCACCAAAAAATCAGTGGGTGTGGTCCTGCCCTCATCTTTGACCTTCAATACTGGCGCGCCTGAAATCATGGAGTGTGTGGGCGGTTCTTGCGAATACAAATTGGCTGGAAGTCATGACTGGGTCAGCTCCAAAGCCGGCGAAAAATTCAGCGTACCGGGCCAGTCCAGTTTTGAAATCCGCGTCACCGAGGCGTATCACTACATCTGCCACTTCGGTTGATCCACATCGCATTTGAAAGTACAACCATGGCAACCATACTTCAACACATCCCTGCTGGCCAAAAAGTCGGCATCGCTTTCTCGGGTGGCTTAGACACCAGTGCAGCATTGCTGTGGATGCGCCAAAAAGGCGCAGTGCCTTATGCCTATACCGCCAACCTAGGTCAGCCAGACGAGCCAGACTACGAAGAGATTCCTCGCAAGGCCAAGGAGTACGGTGCAGAACAAGCGCGTTTGATCGATTGCCGCAAACAACTGGCGCATGAAGGCATTGCTGCTTTGCAGTGTGGTGCTTTCCATATCTCTACAGCAGGCGTCACTTACTTCAACACCACCCCGATTGGCCGCGCAGTGACTGGCACCATGTTGGTGGCCGCCATGAAAGAAGACGACGTCAACATCTGGGGCGACGGCAGCACTTTCAAGGGCAATGACATCGAGCGCTTCTACCGCTACGGTTTGCTCACCAATCCATCCCTCAAAATTTACAAGCCTTGGCTGGACCAGTTGTTCATTGACGAGTTGGGTGGCCGCGCTGAAATGTCTGCGTTCATGACGCAACATGGTTTTGGCTACAAGATGTCGGCCGAAAAAGCTTACTCCACCGACTCCAATATGTTGGGCGCGACACACGAGGCCAAAGACCTTGAGCACCTGAGCAGCGGTATGAAAATTGTGCAGCCCATCATGGGTGTGCCTTTCTGGCGCGAAGACTGCGTTGTCAAGCACGAAGAAGTGACAGTGCGCTTTGAAGAAGGTCAGCCTGTAGCCTTGAATGGCGTGAGCTACTCAGACCCCGTTGAACTGATTTTGGAAGCCAACCGCATTGGTGGTCGCCATGGTTTGGGCATGAGCGATCAAATTGAAAACCGCATCATTGAAGCCAAGAGCCGCGGCATTTACGAAGCCCCTGGTTTGGCCTTGTTGTTCATTGCGTATGAGCGTTTGGTCACAGGCATTCACAACGAAGACACCATTGAGCAATACCGCGACAACGGCCGCAAATTGGGCCGCTTGTTGTACCAAGGTCGTTGGTTTGATTCACAGGCGTTGATGTTGCGCGAAACAGCCCAGCGTTGGGTGGCACGTGCTGTCACAGGCGAAGTGACCATCGAACTGCGCCGCGGCAATGACTACTCCATTCTGAACACCACATCGCCTAACCTCACCTACCACCCTGAGCGTTTGACGATGGAAAAAGGCGAGTCGACATTCACACCGCTAGACCGCATTGGTCAACTCACCATGCGCAACTTGGACATCGTGGACACACGCGCCAAGCTGGGCATTTATGCACAAACAGGTTTGTTGTCTTTGGGCGAAGGCGCTGAGATGCTCAAACTCGAAGGTGGCAAATAAGCGCTCACGAAGCTCATTGCTTCAATACAAAAGAGCCACTTCGTGTGGCTCTTTTTTCGTCAGTACTAGGCGTTAAATCACAACGGGCTCGGGCTCGAGTCTTATGCCAAATCGTTCATACACGCTGGTCTGAATGGCTTTGGCCAAGGTCACCACTTCACCGCCTGTGGCGCCGCCCCGGTTGACCAACACCAAGGCTTGCTTTTCATAAACAGCCGCATTGCCCACGCTCTTGCCCTTCCAGCCGCAAGCATCGATTAGCCAGCCTGCAGCCAGTTTGATGGTTCCATCAGGCATGGGGTAGTGAACCACTTTGGGGTCGCGCGCAATGATATCGGCACATTGCTCTGGCGTCACGGTAGGGTTCTTGAAGAAGCTGCCCGCATTGCCCAAGACTTTGGGATCGGGAAGCTTGTGACGCCGAATGTCACAGACCCACTGGTAAATTTGTTGCGCGGACGGATTTGAAACACCGGTTTCGGCCATTTTTCTTTCCAAGTCCAAATAACCTAGGACTGGTTTCCAAACTTTGGGTAAGTTAAAGCGCACACGCAAAATCAGTGCGCGATCCGCCAAACCGATGCCGTTCGGGCCACTGCTGGCATGCTTAAAAACTGAATCTCGGTAACCAAAGGCGCATTGCGCAGCATTCAAGGTGAAGACTTGGCCTGTCACCAAATCCAGGGCATCCAGAGAATCAAAACGGTCTTGCAGTTCAACACCGTATGCCCCAATGTTTTGAACCGGCGAAGCACCCACAGAGCCAGGAATCAGGGCCATGTTTTCCAACCCCGGCCAGCCTTGCGCTAGAGACCAAGTGACCAACTCATGCCAATTTTCACCGGCACCGGCCTCCACAATCCAGGCTTTGTCTGTCTCAGACACCAAGCGCTTGCCCATGATTTCCATTTTCAGGACGAGTGGTTTGACGTCCCCCGTCAACACGATGTTGCTTCCCCCACCCAAGACACAATGGCCTTCTGGGTGGTTTTTCAAGTCTTGCTGTGCCGCCAAAGCGTCTTCCTCAGAGCGAATCCGCACCAAGGAATAGGCCTTGGCCACAATGCCAAAGCTGTTGTGCGACTGAAGGGGTACGTTTTGGGTCACGTTCATGGGAGAATTGTCGCATTCTCTTACTTGATTATTGAATCCCATGCCATCTTTTGACACTGTTTGCGAACCTAACCTGGTTGAAGTAAAAAATGCGGTCGATACCACCGCCAAAGAAATCGCCACCCGCTTCGATTTCAAGGGTACCTCTGCGGCCATTGAATTGAAGGACAAAGAAATCACCTTGTTTGGCGATGCCGATTTTCAACTCGTCCAAATTGACGAAGTGCTGCTCAACAAAATGGCCAAGCGCGGCGTGGATGTGCGTTTTCTTGACAAAGGCGATGTCCAAAAAATGGGCGGCGACAAAGTGAAGCAAGTCTTGAAAGTGCGCAACGGCATTGCCACCGAAGACGGCAAGAAAATTCAAAAGGTCTTGAAGGAAAGCAAGCTCAAAGTGCAAGCATCCATTCAAGGCGATGCCGTGCGTGTCACAGGCGCAAAACGCGATGACTTGCAAGCTGCCATGGCCTTGCTGAAAAAAGACATCACGGAAGTGCCTATCAGCTTCAACAACTTCCGCGACTGATGCTCAGGGAGATTCACTGAGACTCACTCAGAATTATTCGCCCAACAAAAAAGCGCCAAGGTGATAAGCCTAGGCGCTTTTTTCTTTGCGACTCGAAGCCAAACTCAAGTCATTTTTTCTTGGCCCCCAATTTGGATTCGGTGCCTGCCAACAATCGATTGACATTATCGCGGTGACGCCACACCAACAAGATGCCCATCACGCACAACAAACCGAAGATGGCGCCATTGAAATTCCACCACAGCACATCGGCGGCCAATGCGTAATATACCGGCGCCAGCACGGACGCTAGCAATGCAGCCAGTGAAGAATAGCGAGTGAACCAGGCCACCCCCACCCAAGTCAAGGCCACGCCTAAGCCTAAGAGAGGCGACACCCCCATCAGCACGCCCAAGGCCGTGGCAACACCTTTACCGCCTTGAAACCGAAAGAAGATGGGGTACAGGTGCCCAAGAAAAGCCGCCAGCCCAGCAGCTGCAGCCGTACCTTCAGCCAAGCCCAAGGGGGCACCATGGTTCAGCACCCAAACCACGGGCACCCAGCCTTTGATGGCATCAAACAACAAGGTTAAGACCGCCGCTTTTTTGTTGCCCGATCGCAGCACGTTGGTAGCGCCTGGATTTTTACTGCCATAAGAGCGTGGATCGGAAAGGCCCATGAAACGGCTCACGATGACCGCAAAACTCAAGGAGCCCAGCAAGTAGGACAGGATCACAACGCTAACAGGATGCGCCAAGATATTTAGAATATTTTCAGGCATAGACAGCTCTTCAAGACTGTTAATTGAAACAGTGAATATTAGTAAGCGGGATCGCGATACACCAAACGAATCGCATCTATTTCAGCCAACACTTCTGCTGACAATTGCGTGCCCCACACGCTCACGTCTTCTTCAAGCTGCGCCACAGAAGTCACACCAATGATGGTGCTGGCAACTGACCAACGTGTGTAGCAAAAAGCCAAGGCCATTTGCGTCGGTGTCATGCCATGCTTGCGTGCCAATTGGTTGTAAAGCCGCGCAGCATCGAGCGTGGTTTGACGAGCCCAACGCTGTTTGCGCATGGACTCATACTTGGCCAAACGGCCCATGGGTGCGCCCTCCCCCTGCAAGCCAGTCTCGTCATATTTACCGGTCAATGAACCAAAGCCCAGTGGTGAGTAGGCCAACAAAGAAACCCCAAAACGATGACAGGTTTCGTCCATGGCGTTGTCGAATGTTCGATTGACCAAGCAATAGGGGTTTTGAACCGTTTGCACACGTGGCAAGCCATGCTGTTCGGCCAAACGGATGAACTCATGCGTGCCGTAGGGTGTTTCATTCGAGAGACCCACATGACGAACCTTGCCCGCCTTGACCAAGGTGGCCAATGCTTCCAATTGCGCGTGCAGAGAGGTTTCAATGGCCGCTTTGGCAGGGTCAAAATACATCACACCAAATGCAGGCACGTGACGCTCGGGCCAATGAATTTGATAGAGATCGATCACATCGGTTTTCAAGCGCTTCAAGCTGGCATCGCAAGAATTCAAGATGTCTTGCGCCGTCATGCCCGCTCCCTCACGGATCCAAGGCATGCCTCTGGACGGTCCCGCCACTTTGGTGGCCAAAACCACTTTCTGACGAACACCTGGGTGGCTGGCAAACCAGTTGCCCAAAATGGTCTCAGTGGAGCCACAGGTTTCAGCCTTAGAAGGCACTGAATACATTTCGGCCGTGTCCAAGAAGTTGATGCCCAATTCCAGCGATCGGTTCAAAATTTGGTGCGCTTCTTTTTCTGCAACCTGTTCACCAAATGTCATGGTGCCTAAACAGATGGGTGTGACCTGCAAGTCTGAAGTTCCGAGCGTGATTTTTTTCATCTTGATGTGAGACCTGGGGTCGTCATGTTTGAAGTCTGAGTGTAAAACTTATTTGGACATTGCCTCTAAGCAGCAGTGCGCCAGCATAAATCATGGCTTGGGCAATGCGCCACGCGCACGCTCTTCTTCTTGTATGCGTAAAAAACGACGCTGCACTTTCCCTGTGGTGGTCATCGGCAGTTGGTCGATGAACTCAATTTCTTTGGGATATTCGTAAGGCGCTAACAAACCGCGCACATGCCTTTGAAGGTCTTCAATCACCTGTTTCTCAAATTGAGAAGCGTGCTGAGCAGACGCTCTTTTGGTGACATATTCGGGCGACAGCACCACATAAGCCTTCACCAGTGCGCCCCGATCTGCATCGGGCTTGGGAACCACTGCCGCATTGACCACCGCCGGATGTTTGACCAAACAGTTTTCAATTTCACCCGGACCAATGCGATAGCCCGCGGCTTTGAACATGTCGTCTGTTCGGCCTTGGTACCAAAGGTAGCCGTCTTCGTCTTGGATGGCCACATCGCCTGTTCGGCACCAATCGCCTGTGTATTTCTGTTCAGTGGCTTTCGGATTTTTCCAATAATTCAAAAAGAAAACGGGATCTGCATGGCCATGTCGATCGAATCGGTTCACGGCGACTTCACCTGCCTCGCCAGGCTTGCAAATACGGCCTTGCTCATCAATGACCGCCACTTGGTGCCCAGGATAGCCTCGCCCCATGCTGCCGGCCTTAGAGGGCCAAAAGAGTTGGCAGTTGCCCACCACATAATTGATTTCCGTTTGGCCAAACATTTCGTTGACCACCACGCCCAACTCGTCTCTGCAGTAGGCAAAGACGGCATCTCCCACAGCCTCGCCTGCACTCATCAAACCTTGCAGCTTGAGTTGGTAATGTTGGCGAGGGTGCGCTTGTGACTTCATCATGGCTTTGAGCGCGGTGGGAAATAAAAAGCTGTGCGTGACACCATGTGTGTGCAAAATTTCAAATGCAAGCTCAGGACTGAAGCGGCCTTTGTAAGCCACGATGGGCCGACCGAAATACAGCGATGGCAACAACGCATCCATCAAACCGCCCGTCCAAGCCCAATCGGCGGGTGACCAAAACACCGCTTGCGAACCTGTTGGCAAAGAATTCTGGTCTTTCGACAAAGCAGACTGGGATGGCTCAAAACCAAACCAATTTTGACTGCAGATAAAGCCCGTCAAATTGCCGATCAAAGCGCGTTGCGGAATCAATGCACCCTTGGGGTTGCCCGTGGTACCGCTGGTATAGATCAAGATGGCAGGGTCATCCGAATGGGTGATCGCTGGCTTGAACTCGTCTTGTGGCAAAGGCTTCATACGGCCTTTCACATCGCGCTTTGCGCCACGATTTGAGAGTACTTTCGGCACATTGACAATACTTTTCAAGCCACGGCATTCCTTCTTCAAAGATTGCAAGATCGGCGCAGAAGTTTCATCACACAAAGCCACGGTCGCCCTACTATCGTCCACCCGAAACGCCAAGGCATCTGGGCCAAACAACATGGACAGCGGCATGGCCACAGCACCCATTTGCAAAACCGCCATGTAAGACACCGCAGTTTCAAAACGCTGTGGCATGACAATGGCCACGCGGTCACCCTTTTTGACGCCTGCTTTCAGCAACTGCAAACTCAGCTGATCGGCCGCAGTTTGAAGTTGCCAATAAGTCCAAGTCCGAGGCGCCTGACCATCAACTTGGTGCTCAACAATGGCCACGGCATGCTGATGCTGAGGTGAACGAGCCCACCGGCCGCAACACACTTCTGCCATGTTGAATTTGGCCGGCACTGTCCAAGCAAATTGGCGATGCACACTTTCGTATGCGTCGTTCGGGTGACTGACACGCATTCCTAGTCTCCTTATGATCTGCCAGTATGTACCAAGTCAAACGCCACTCTACTAGCCATTTTGTCCCATTGCGAGGGCACCAATACCATGTTCGTGAATGGGGCAACCCACAGCCGACCTTGCCGCCTGTGGTCCTAGCCCATGGCTGGATGGATGTCGCCGCCTCGTGGCAATTCATGGTGGAATCGTTCACTGACGAATTTTTCGAAAATCGTCGCATTTTGGCGGCTGATTGGCGCGGCTACGGCTTAACCAAAGGTCCTGCCACCGACAGCTACTGGTTGCCAGATTACCTTGGCGACTTAGACGCTTTGCTCGGACAACTGTGCACCGATCAAAGCATTGATTTGGTGGGCCACAGCATGGGGGGGAATGTGGTCATGATGTACGCAGGTGCGCGTCCAGAGCGCATTCGACGCTTGGTCAACTTGGAAGGCTTTGGCATGGCAGCCACTCGTCCATCTCAGGCCCCAGGCCGCATGGGGCAATGGCTTGACGAACTCAAAGCCTTAGAAAAAGGCGAGTTAGACCTCAAGCCCTACCCAGACGCTGCCGCTGTAGCCCAAAGGTTGATGAAAACCAACGCTCGGCTTTCACAAGACAAAGCCGATTGGCTGGCACAACATTGGGCCAAAGCTGATGCGCAAGGCCAATGGCGAATTTTGGGTGATGCGGCCCACAAAGTGGTCAATCCTTACCTCTACAGGGTCGATGAGGTCCTTGAGACCTACAAGCGAATCACCGCCCCAACCTTGGTGGTGGAGGCCTCTGACGATTCACTTTCACAATGGTGGAAAGGCAAATTCACCCTAGAAGAGTTTCACGAGCGCCTGAAATCGGTGTCAAATTTAAAAATGGCCACCCTGCAAGACGCCGGTCACATGCTCCACCACGACCAGGCCGAGGCCTTGGCTCAACTTCTAGAGGACTTTTTGGCCTGATTTAGCTCGCAAGGTGCCTCTAGGCATGAGAAAATCCCATCTTTAATAGATTCGGACGTACCCTCTCATGGAAGCAGAACACATCAATCAAATTGGCGCGAAATTGGCTGACTTGGCCGCCCGCACCGAAGATTTACGGAGGTATCTTTGACTACGATGCCAAATCAGAACGCCTAAGAACCGTTAACGCATCGCTCGAAGATCCGACGGTCTGGAACGACCCCAAAAAAGCCCAAGAACTGGGCAAAGAGAAAAAAGCCCTAGACGGTGTGGTGGTCACACTGAACACCCTCACCTCTGAACTCTCAGACAACAGCGAGTTGTTTGACATGAGCAAAGAGGAAGGCGATGAAGCCGGCTTGCTCACCATTGAAGTTGAAGCCAACAAGTTGTCCGCCATTGTGGAACAGCTTGAGTTCCGTCGCATGTTCAACAACGAAGCCGACTCTTGCAATGCCTTTGTGGACATTCAAGCTGGCGCAGGTGGCACCGAAGCTTGCGACTGGGCCAGCATGTTGATGCGCCAATACTTGAAATATGCAGAGCGAAAAGGCTTCAAAATCACGGTGGAAGACGAATCCCCAGGTGACGTGGCGGGCATCAAAGGTGCCACGCTCAAGTTTGAAGGTGATTACGCTTTTGGCTTGCTCCGTACCGAAACGGGTGTCCACCGCTTGGTGCGCAAGTCTCCCTTTGACTCGTCAGGCGGCCGGCACACCAGTTTTGCCAGTATTTTTGTGTACCCTGAAGTGGACGACTCGATCGAGATTGACATCAATCCCGCTGACGTTCGCACCGACACCTTCCGTGCCAGCGGCGCGGGCGGTCAGCACATCAACAAAACCGACTCAGCCGTTCGTTTGACGCACATTCCCACTGGCATCGTGGTGCAGTGCCAAGATGGCCGTAGCCAACACAGCAACCGCGATGTGGCATGGAAACGCCTCCGCTCACGTCTGTACGACTTTGAAATGCGCAAGCGCATGGAAGCACAGCAAAAGCTCGAAGACACCAAGACCGATGTGGGTTGGGGTCACCAAATTCGCAGCTATGTGCTTGATCAAAGTCGCATCAAAGATTTACGCACCAACGTCGAAATGTCCAACACGCAAAAAGTATTGGATGGCGACTTGGATGCGTTCATTGAAGCCTCGCTCAAACAAGGTGTGTGACACAACTGGCCTTGCCAGTTTGTCCACCCTACCCCTGGAGATTTTTTTGTGATGCTTGAAGAACAAACAAAAGCCATTCGCCGTGTTGATTACACAGCACCGGCGTTTTGGATCGACACCGTCGATCTGACCTTTGACTTAGATCCTGCCAAAACACGCGTACTGAACAAAATGCGTGTGCGTCGTAACCCCGACGTTGCCGCCCAAGCTTTGCGCTTGGATGGCGAAGAGTTGAACTTGGCGCGCGTCATGGTCAATGGCGGCGGCACCTCGTTCAAAATGGACGGCAACCAACTGGTGCTTGAAAATTTACCCGAAGGCAACGAAGCTTTTGACTTGGAAATTTTCACCACTTGCAATCCTTCCAAGAACACACAACTGTCTGGCCTGTACGTCAGCAACGAGTCCTTCTTCACACAATGTGAAGCCGAAGGATTCCGCCGCATTACTTACTTTTTAGACCGTCCCGATGTGATGGCCAGCTACACCGTCACCTTGCGTGCGGATGCACAGCAATACTCCGTACTTTTGTCCAACGGCAATTTACTTGAACAAGGCAAGTTGGAAGACGGTCGTCATTTTGCCAAGTGGGCCGATCCTCACAAAAAACCCTGCTACTTGTTTGCTTTGGTGGCAGGCAAGTTGGTGGCGCGCGAACAGCGCATCAAGTCTCGCTCTGGCAAAGAACATTTGTTGCAAGTGTTTGTGCGCCCTGGCGACTTGGACAAAACAGAACACGCAATGAACTCCCTGATGGCCAGCGTGGCCTGGGACGAAGCCCGTTTTGGTTTGCCCCTCGATCTTGAGCGCTTCATGATTGTGGCCACCAGCGACTTCAACATGGGTGCGATGGAGAACAAGGGCCTGAACATTTTCAACACGAAATATGTTCTGGCCAACCCGGCCACTGCAACGGATGCCGACTATGCCGGCATTGAAAGTGTGGTGGGTCACGAGTATTTCCATAACTGGACCGGTAATCGCATCACCTGCCAAGACTGGTTCCAGTTGTCACTCAAAGAAGGCCTCACCGTTTTCCGCGATCAAGAATTCAGCCAGGACATGGCCGGCATCGCAAGTGCCCGCGCAGTCAAGCGCATTGAAGATGTACGAGTGCTGCGCACCGTTCAATTCCCTGAGGACGCAGGTCCCATGGCACACCCGGTACGACCCGATGCCTACGTCGAAATCAACAACTTCTACACCGTCACCATTTATGAAAAAGGTGCTGAGGTGGTGCGCATGATGCAAACCCTCCTGAGTGCACCAGGTGATGAAGAAGGCAAACAAGGTTTTGCCAAAGGCATGAAGTTGTATTTTGAGCGTCACGATGGCCAAGCTGTGACGTGCGACGATTTTGCGCAAGCCATTGCAGACGCCAATCCGAACTCGCCTTTGGCGCAACAGCTAACTCAATTCAAACGCTGGTACAGCCAGGCCGGAACACCACGTGTTCAAGCCACCAGCGTCTACAACAGTGAAGCCAAAACCTTCACCTTGACGCTGTCACAAAGCTGCGCCGCAACGCCAGATCAAGCAGTCAAAGAACCCTTTGTGATTCCGGTCACCGTGGGCCTTCTCAGCGAGACGGGCCAAGCTTTCAAGATTCAATTGCAAGGTGAGCCGGCTGCTGGTAATCCAAGCAAAACTTTGGTGCTGAATGCAGCATCTCAAACCTTTGTGTTTGAAAACATCGACAGTGCACCGACACCTTCCCTGCTGCGTAATTTCAGTGCGCCCGTGAATTTGGACTGCGCGCTGTCCGACACCCAATGGCTGACCTTGTTGGCCCATGATCCAGATGCTTTCAATCGCTGGGAAGCGGGTCAACGCTTAGCAGTTCAGGCGGCTTTGCGATTTATCAGAGGCGGCGGCAATCTACAAACCGAAAATGTATTGGGCAACGACTACATCGATGCCATGCGTGCAGTTCTCAATCACAGCGATTTAGATTCGGCTTTCAAAGAATTGGTTTTGACCTTGCCCTCAGAAACTTATATTTCTGAACAACTCGAATCGGTCGATCCGCAGCGTGTCCATGCAGTGCGCGAAGCCATGAAATTGCAACTGGCCACCAGTTTGCAGTCCGATTGGGAGACCTGCTACGAAAAAAACCGAGTCCTAGGCGCATACTCGCCCGACGCCCTTTCAAGCGGCAAACGCTCGCTCAATGGCATGGCCCTCAGCATGTTGTGCTTAGCAGCCCAGCACCAAGAAACAACAGCATGGCCAAACAAAGCCTTGCAGGCTTTCAACGACGCACACAACATGACAGATCGCTTTAACGCTTTGTCTGCACTGGTGGCCAGCGGTCACCCACTGGCAGCCACGGCTTTGGCGCAATTCCATGCCTTGTTTAAAAATGAAGATTTGGTCATCGACAAATGGTTCGCATTGCAGGCCAGTTCGCCAGATCGGGGCGGGCACATTTTGCCCATCGTTCGCCAACTCATGCAGCATCCCGATTTCAATTTGCGCAACCCCAACCGGGCCCGCAGCTTGATTTTCAGTTATTGCAGCGCCAATCCAGGTGGCTTTCATCGAGCCGATGCCGCGGGCTATGTTTTCTGGAGCGAGCGCGTCATCGAATTAGATGCCACGAATCCTCAAGTAGCCGCTAGGTTGGCACGTGCCATGGACCGTTGGCGAAAACTGGCAGAGCCCTACCGCCAAGCAGCCAAAACGGCCATTGAGCGTGTTGCTGCCAAATCAGACTTGAGCAACGATGTACGCGAAGTCGTGACGCGCGCATTGGCTGAATAAACGCAAATCACTTGGAACCATTTTCATGTCTCACAAAATTTCACTCTCTCGCTATTTGGTGGAACAACAGCGCAGCAAGGGCAACATTCCCTCCCAATTGCGCTTGTTGTTAGAAGTGGTGGCGCGCGCTTGTAAAAGCATCAGTCACGCGGTTAACAAAGGCGCATTGGGCGGCGTCTTGGGCAGCGCTGACGTAGAAAATGTGCAAGGTGAAATTCAAAAGAAATTGGACATCATTGCCAACGAAGTGCTCATTGAAGCCAACGAATGGGGCGGCCATTTGGCAGCCATGGCGTCTGAGGAAATGGAAACCATTCACTTGGTACCCAACCGCTACCCTCAAGGTGAATACTTGCTGATGTTTGACCCATTGGATGGTTCAAGCAACATCGATGTCAACGTCAGCATCGGCACCATTTTCAGCGTTCTCAAAAAACCTGAAGACCAGCACGCCATCAGTGAGCAAGACTTCCTGCAACCAGGTCATCAGCAAGTTGCAGCAGGTTACTGCGTTTATGGACCTCAAACCACATTGGTTCTCACTGTTGGTGATGGTGTGGCCATGTTCACATTAGACCGCGAACAAGGCTCCTTCGTTTTGACGCAAGAGAATGTTCGCGTTCCAGAAGACACCAAAGAATTTGCCATCAACATGAGCAACATGCGTCATTGGGACGCTCCCGTCAAACGATATGTAGACGAATGCTTGCAGGGCAAAGAAGGTGTTCGCGGCAAAGATTTCAACATGCGTTGGATTGCTAGCATGGTGGCTGACGTGCATCGCATTCTCACCCGCGGTGGCATATTCATGTACCCGTGGGACAAACGCGAGCCCCACAAGGCAGGTAAGTTGCGCCTTATGTATGAGGCCAACCCCATGAGCTGGCTGATTGAACAAGCCGGTGGCGCTTCGACCAATGGTCGCGAAAGAATTTTAGACCTCAAACCTCAGCAACTGCATGAGCGGGTCAGCGTCATCCTAGGCTCTAAGAATGAGGTTGAACGTGTGACGCGCTATCACCTTGAACCCTGAAGATTGAACTCACAATGCAACAAGTGCAGGTCAACTATTTCAAGCAACTCTGGCGCTCACTGTTGTTGATGACCTTGATGACATGCGCGTCCAAAGTCATCCATGCACAAGAGCTTCAAGCCGTCAAATCGATCAATCAAATCGAAATGACAAGGTACATGGGAACTTGGTATGAAATCGCCAAGCTTCCCAATTGGTTTCAACGCAAATGTGTTCGAAACACCAAAGCCACCTATCGATTGATCAGTCCTCAACAGATCGAAGTTCTCAACCAATGCGTCACGGCTGAAGATGAACGTATCCAAGCGATTGGCATGGCCAGACCTCGCGCCAATGGTTTGCCAGCACAGCTTGAAGTGAGATTTGCACCGAGTTGGTTGGGCTGGCTGCCCTTTACCTGGGGCGATTATTGGGTGCTGGATCTTGACAGTGATTATCAAGTGGCCGCGGTAGGAGATCCTTCACGCAGCTATCTTTGGATCTTGTCGCGATCCTCTCAAATGTCACCTAGCGCCTACACAGCCTTAACGCAACGCTTGGCATCGATGGGTTTTGACATCAAACGACTCGAAAAAACGACTCAAAACTGAGCTTTCAAGTCGAGATGCGATAGCATTCCAAAAGTCATGTGAACTTGCAATGGTTTGCAAAGACGTGACATTTAACAGCTGGCAATTTAGGAGGCCCCATGAAAAATCGTTTCTCTTTTACCGTGATTGCATCTTGCATGACGCTACTGAGCGCCGGCACTGTGTTGGCCCAGGCCGCTGACCCGGCCGTTAAAAAGTCTGACTCTGGTATTTGCCACGACAAATCTAGCACCAGCTACGGCGCCACTAAAAAGTTTGAAGCATTTGCCAACATGGACGCATGCTTGAAAAGTGGTGGCCGTGCGCCAGCCAACGCGGCGGCTGAGGTTGTCGTGAAAAAATCTGACAGCGGCATCTGCCACGACAAGAGCAGTGCCAGCTTCGAAAAAACCCAAAAGTTCACACCCTTCAAGACGCTGGACGAATGCGTCAAGAGTGGTGGTACCTTGCCTAAGAAATAAATCGAGTTTGCAAAAATCTGCTGCATTGAAGCCTGCAGCAGATTTTTTTGACTTCTTTGATCCTCAAATAGGTTCTTCAATCAAAGGCGTTGCTGCGAGTGTTTCAGTACCTTGTAAGGCTTGAGCTGTTTGATTGCCAAACGCCACAGCTCTGAATATTTCGCGCAACATCTTCTTCTCTTGCAGCGTGAGCGCTCGGGTTAAGCGGTGTCGCATGCGAAGCAGCAGCTGACGATCGACTTCTTGCGGAATTCCGCGGTTAATGTGAAGTTCATCTCGCAATTCCTCGCGCTTGTCTTCCGGCTCATCGTCCCACCAAGAAACAATCACCTCTGTCATGGACTGCCGAACGACCTCAGGGTCTTCAGCGACTGCGTTGGCTTCTTTGGCTGGCACACCTTGCAAAATTTCAGCCAAGGTTTTGGCCTGAACCACAATGCGGCGGTCGGCTTGAGACAACAAACGCCCCCATCCAGGGTCGGTCTGATGAAGCTTGCTCATGTTGCGGACGGCATCGTCAGCCAAGATGTGCACAGACAAGCCCGTCAATTGGACGCTGTCGATGGCTGTCAACAAACGCTCATCGTCAGAGGCCAGCAACACATGGTCACATGCTTTGCTGTCTGCCAATCGACTCAGATCTTGCCCCATGCTCTTGAGCAAAGAAATGCCACCATCAAGGTCGTGCGAGAGCACTTTGCGAACAATCTGCCCATCCACATCCATCGACTCTGATTCTTCGGTGTACCAATAAATTCGTCGGATGTCTAAATCTAGCCCCGCATTCGAGAGCGCTTCCGCCAAAAACTGAGCCATGCCCTGCCGATTGACGGTGTCTTGTTTTGAATTGGTTTGTGTGTGTTGCGCAAGCCAAACCAAGTAGCGTGCATCCACTAAGGCGATGCACCTTTCATGGCCCGCATTGTTTTGGTTTCGGTGAGCTTCTTTAGAAGCACCAGAAAAATATTCGCGTTTCATCGCAGCCTTTGATTCATAAGATAAAAATAAGCAAGCCAATACCACCAGGATTGACTTCACGTAGCGGGTCTGCGAACCCAGTGGCTATTTTACCGATGAGATCGCCATTCAAAAGCATTAAACTTGTCGTTTCATTGACATCGATCCAAGCTAATTCACATGACTCACTATGATCTTTATGCCATTGGCAACGCCTTGGTCGACTCCGAATACGAAGTTTCAGATGCCCTGCTTCAAACCATGGGCGTCAGCAAACGTCACATGACATTGGTCGACACACCCAGACGTGCAGAATTGTTAGGACATGTCCACCATGTTCAGCCTCGACAAACGGGTGGTGGTTCAGCAGGCAATACCGTCGTGGCTTTGGCGCAATTGGGGGGCAAGGCTTTTTACTCTTGCAAAGTAGCGCATGACAATTTGGGAGACTTTTACGTCAAAGATTTGCAAGCCCAGGGCGTCGACACCAACCTGACTCACACCCGCGCCTCAGAGGGCCAAACAGGTAGCTGCATGGTCCTGGTCACCCCAGACGCTGAAAGAAGCATGTGCACCTTTTTAGGCGTATCGGCTGAATTGGATGAGGCGGCGCTTCACCCTCACGACATTGCCAAATCTAAAATTTATTACATGGAAGGCTACTTGGCCGCCTCCCCCACAGGTTTGGCCGCCGCCTTGAAGGGTCGCCAAGTAGCTCAAGAAGCAGGCGTGGCTTTGGCCCTCACCCTCAGCGATGTCAGCATGATCCAATTTTGCAAAGGCGGCTTAGATGCCATGTTGGGCGATGGCGTTGATTACTTGTTTTGCAATCTAGAAGAAGCGCAGGTATGGTGCGGCACAGAAGACCTAGACGCAATCAGAGCATCCCTCAAGAAAATGGCCAAAATGGTGTGTCTAACACGCGGCCCAGACGGCTCTGAAATTCTCACTGCCGATGCCGCTTGTCATGTACCCGCCGAGAAGGTCAAAACCATTGACACCAACGGCGCAGGTGACATGTTTGCGGGTGCCTTTTTGTACGCCATTACGCATGGCCACTCTCCTGAGCAGGCAGCAAGCTTGGGCAATCATGCAGCAGCGGCAGTGGTCAGCCAGCATGGCAACAGATTGACTTTGGGTCAGCTCAGTGCCATCAAGGCTTACGCACTGCCTCCCCTCAAATAAGGGACAAGGCTGTCAATAGGTTTGGGCTTGTGCCAAAGGTGATGCGACTGCATCTTTGGCCGCCAAAACGGGCGCATCAATGCCATCCGGTAAGGGCCAATCAATGGCCAGCGCTGGATCATTCCAAAGCAAACTGCGCTCGTGCTTTGGGTACCAATAATCGGTGGTCTTGTACAAAAACTCAGCCGACTCACTGAGCACCAAGAAGCCGTGCGCGAAACCTGGCGGCACCCACATTTGTTTGGCATTGTCTGCACTCAGATGACAACCGGCCCATTGGCCAAACGTTGGGGAGTTTTTCCGCATGTCTACCGCAACATCAAAGACTTCACCTTGCGTCACACGCACCAGTTTGCCTTGAGCGTGTTCAATTTGGTAATGCAAGCCGCGCAAAACACCACGCGCTGATTTGCTGTGGTTGTCTTGAACAAAATGAATTTGTAAACCCGTCGCAATTTCAAAGTCGCGCGCGTTGAAACTTTCAAAAAAGAAACCTCTTGAATCACCAAAAACTTGCGGTTGCAAAACCAGTACTTCGGGCAAACGGGTGGGCGTGACGGTAAAGGGCATCACTTCGCCTTTAAGAGGTTTAACAAGTACTGGCCGTAACTGTTTTTGGCCAAAGGCGATGCCAATTTTTGGAGTTGATTTGCATCAATCCAGTTCTGCGCAAATGCAATTTCTTCTGGGCACGCCACCATCAAACCTTGGCGCTTTTGAAGTGTGGCAATGAAGCCGGCGGCTTCAAGCAAGCTGTCGTGCGTGCCCGTGTCGAGCCACGCATAGCCTCGGCCCATGATTTCAACATTGAGTTGTTGCTGTTCCAAATACCAACGGTTCACATCGGTAATCTCTAACTCACCCCTTGCAGAAGGCTTGATGTTGGCAGCGATGTCACACACCTGTGAGTCGTAAAAATACAGGCCTGTCACGGCAAAGTTACTTTTGGGCTGCGCTGGCTTTTCTTCAATGCTGAGAGCACGTCTTTGATCGTCGAATGCCACCACACCATAACGCTCCGGATCGTGGACGTGGTAAGCAAAAACGCTGGCACCACTGGACTGCGCATGCGCACGTTGCATGAGCTTGACCAAATCGTGTCCATAAAAAATATTGTCGCCCAAGACCAAAGCACTGGGGTTGGCGCCAACAAATTCACGACCAATGATGAAAGCTTGCGCCAAGCCATCAGGACTTGGCTGAACTGCATACTGAATGTTCATGCCCCATTGACTGCCGTCGCCCAAAAGCTCTGTAAAACGAGGCGTGTCTTGGGGGGTACTGATCAACAGCACATCCTTAATGCCAGCGAGCATCAAGGTGGTCAAAGGGTAGTAGACCATGGGCTTGTCGTACACAGGCATCAACTGCTTTGAGACCGCCTGAGTGACTGGATACAAGCGTGTGCCAGACCCGCCCGCCAAAATAATGCCTTTGCGTGTATTCATAGTGAAGGATTTTGCCACGGTCTGCTGGTATATCAAGCCATATGCACTTATGCTTGAGCCCTATGTCTTTTAATGATCTGGGCCTGTCGCCCGAGCTGCTCCGAGCGCTTAAACCCAAAACATACGCTGCACCAACACCTGTACAAAGCGAATTCATACCCGTTTCATTGGCTGGGCATGACGTTTGGGTCACGGCACCCACAGGTTCCGGCAAAACTGTTGCCTACGCATTGCCGCTCATTGAAAAGCTCACGCGGTCCAACCCCCAGCCGCCTTCAGGCTATCACCGTAGGATGCTTCAGACTTTGGTGCTGGTGCCTACCCGAGAGCTTGCCATTCAAGTTGGTCACACCATGATGAGCTTGTCGGCTCACCTGGGTAAAGTCTGCAAAGTCACTGTGGTGTTTGGCGGTGTTTCCATCAATCCACAAATGCTGGGGCTGCGGGGCGGCACCGACATTTTGATCGCCACACCCGGGCGGTTGCTCGATTTGTTCGACCACAATGCCGTCAAGCTTTCTGACATTCAAACGCTGGTTTTAGACGAGGCTGACAAACTGTTAGAACTGGGTTTTCAGGAAGAGTTGAACCGAATTTTGTCAGCCCTTCCCAGCACGCGTCAAAACCTGTTTTTGTCGGCAACAAGACCTAAAAGCATCGAGTCACTTGCACAGAGTCTGCTCCACAACCCTCACCAAATTCGCATTGAAAGCGCCACACCACAACCTGCCGTGATCGAACAGCGTGCCGTTTACACAGACACCAGCAAACGCACGCAATTGCTCAAACATCTGATCAAAACCCATCAACTGAAGCAAGTCTTGGTCTTTGTAGCGACGCAACACACCTGTGAAATTGTGGCGGCCAAATTGAGGGTTGCAGGTATTGCTGCAGAGCCATTTCACGGACAACTCAGCCAAGGCAAACGCGAGCAGGTGTTGGCCGATTTCAAACTGCAACGCGTCAAGGTGGTGCTGGCCACCGATTTGGCTTCACGCGGGCTGGACATCGAGAAACTGCCCACCGTGGTAAATTTTGACCTGCCCAGATCGGCTGTCGATTACACACATCGCATAGGTCGGACGGGCCGCGCAGGCGAACCCGGACTGGCCATCAGTTTTGTCTGCCCTGAAACACTTCAGCATTGGAATTTGATTGAAAAAAGACAGCAGGTCAAATTGGTCTGCGAGTCTTTGCCTGGCTTTGAAGCGACTGACGCAGTGCCAGAGTCAAGCCAAGGCAATGGCGGCATCAAAGGCAAACGCCCTAGCAAGAAAGACAAACTGAGGCAATTGGCAGCCAGCGCCAATCAAGTTTAAAAGGGTGCAGCCGAACCAAATCGCCTGTCGCGTTTGGAGAACCACTCAAGCGCTTCACCGAATTGCTTCGTTGTGAAATCTGGCCACAGGGTCTCAATGAAAAACATCTCAGCATAGGCAGCTTGCCAAAGCATGAAGTTGCTAATGCGAGACTCGCCGCCCGTGCGAATCAGCAAGTCCATTTCGGGCGCATCTGCCGTACTCAAGTAAGCCGCCAGTCCTTCTTCTGTCAAAGAAGAGATGGGTTCTTGTGGGTGGGCAGATTGCCATGCCTTTGCAGCCTGCACCATGTCCCAACGCCCCCCGTAATTGGCAGCGACACGTAAGGTGATTTTTTGATTGTGCTGGGTTTGCAATTCAGCTTTGCGAATCAACTCTTGAAGTTCTGGACTGAATTTACTTTTGTCACCGACAACTTGCAAACGCACACCGTTGGCCTCCATCTCGTTCACTTCTTTTTGCAAATAATTGGCAAAAAGACCCATCAAAACAGACACTTCCTCTTCGGGACGGCGCCAGTTTTCAGTACTGAAAGCAAACAAACTGAGATGAGAAACATTGGATCGGATGCACGTTTCAACAATGGCACGGACACGCTTTGCACCCGATGCATGCCCCAATGCAGCAGGCAGCAGGCGTTTTTTGGCCCATCGACGATTTCCGTCCATGATGATGCCAACGTGCTTTGGAAGCGTATTCAATGTCAATGTAAAACTCTTATCAATAGAGATCGAGATTCTACGACCTGAATGGCCGTGAAAAAGGCCGCATTTAGCGGCCTTTAATTAGACATTACCTAAGGGGTAGATTAACTAATTAGAAACTTTGTGCGATCTTGTCCATCAATCCATTTTGGCGCTTTGCCACGACCCGTCCAAGTTTGACCTGTTGCTGGATCACGGTATTTTGCTGCAACTTTGTTGCCAGAAGATGTTTTTCCAGCCGATTTGCTTGCACCACGGCCTGCTGGGAAAACATCTTGAACAGTTAAACCAAATTCAGCAACCAATTCTCGGACTTTTTGTATTGCCTCTGAAAGTTCTTGATTGCGCGCAGTTGCAATGGCTTGCTCTAAGGCTTCACGTTGTTTCAATAATTCTTTATATGAGTTAGTCATGGTATTTCTCTAAAAAAATAATAAGCTTGTGAATAATACACGATTCCGAAAAATATCCAAATTGCATTAAACAAATTGATTATCTGATAATTATTGAATTTATAAAAAATTATTTACTTACAAAATCTTGCAATTACTTTATCTATTCTTTTTCCTTCTAAAGAAATAACCTCAAAATGCCAATCGTCACTGATCAAAATATCACCAGCATTTGGAAGATAACCTAATTCAGCAAAAATAAATCCACCCAAAGTATTGAACAATCCCCTGTCTTCACCCTCCAATTGTTTGAGGTCGAGCCGAGCTTTTAATTCATTGATGGGCATTAAGCCGTCCAACAGCCAAGAACCGTCCGCTTGGTGAGTTGCCCAAGCATCTGTGACTTGTTGAGGGTGTAGCTCGCCCGTGATGGCTTCCAACAGGTCACGTGGTGTTACCAAGCCTTGCACCACCCCGTACTCATCCACCACAAACACCATACGGCCTGATTTACCTCGAAACTGCTCTAGCAATGACATGCCACTGAGGGTTTCAGGTACAAAAGTAGCTGCGATGGCATAGGTATCGACTGTGTCGTTTTGCGATTCAAGGGACACCAATCGGGCCACACTGACAACCCCCATCACATCTTCCAGACTACCCCGGCAAACGGGATACCAAGAATGCCCTTGGGCGCCCTGATTCAGACCTACTTGCGCCAAACACTGCGCCACGCTTAAGCCACTGTCAAACCATTGAATGTCCAACCTCGGCACCATCAGAGAAGTCAGGGGTCGATCGTCGAGGTGAAACACATTGCGCACCATCTGGTGTTCGTGTGCTTCGATCAACCCTGCATCGACGCCTTCTTCCAAGCTAGCGGTAATTTCCTCTTCTGTAACCGCGCGGTTGCCACTGGTGTCAATTCGCAACAGTTTCAAAACCGCATGCGTTGTGAATGACAGCAGACTCACGAAGGGCTTTGCAATGCCTGCCAGCCAGGCCATGGGCCTTGCCACAAGTCGTGCAACCGGCTCTGGGTACAACTGACCAATTCTTTTGGGTACCAATTCACCAAAAATAATGGTGGTAAAGGTAATGACCGCGACGACCAATGCCGTAGCCGTTATGGCAGCTGCAGCCTCTTTCATTCCCCATGTCATCAACCAAATGGCCACCCCGCCACTGAAAGCCGCTTCACCCACAATGCCATTGAGAACACCAATAGAGGTGATGCCCACCTGTACTGTGGACAAGAACTGGGTGGGGTTTTCCAACAATTTAAGTGCGCTTGCCGCGCCCTTGTCGCCCGCCTCTTCCATGGCGGCTAATCGAGCCTTGCGACTAGAAGCAAGGGCCAATTCAGACATGGCAAACAAACCATTGATGAGCGTTAACAGTGCGATGAGTAAAAAATCCATCCCCTGATTGTGCCAATCACAGGCCCATATTGAAATAGTCTTGCCCTGTCAGAGGTCAAATCGTCTGCAAATGCCTCCACAATGTCGTATTGAGAATGATTTTTTGGAAGCAAATGTCAGTTTATTGGGTTGGTGATATTCAAGGTTGTGATGTGCCTCTAGGCCAACTGCTTGACCAAGTTGGTTTTTCAGCAAGCCGAGACAAACTGTATGTCTTGGGGGACCTGGTAAATCGCGGCCCCGACTCTTTGGCAGTTCTTCGGCGGCTTCACAAGCTGGGAACCAGCGTTCGATGCGTTTTAGGCAATCACGACATGCATCTGTTGGCCATTGATGCAGGTGCAAGGTCACCTCACAAAAAGGATACGTTAGACGAGGTGCTCCAAGCACCAGACAAAGACAATTTACTGAACTGGCTCAGGCATCAATCGTTTGCCATTTACGAAGAAGATGTTCTGATGGTGCACGCAGGCGTTCTACCGCAATGGTCACTGGCCACCACATTGGCGCTGTCGCGCGAGCTTGAAACTATTTTGCAAAGCGATGCCGCCTCCTATTTCTTAATGAACATGTATGGCAATGAGCCAGCGCAATGGGAACCGCATTTGCAAGGACTTGCGCGTTGGCGAAGTACGCTGAATGCGTTCACACGCCTGCGTTTCTGCAGCCCAACGGGTCAGTTGGAATTCGAAACCAAGGAAAACGCAGCAAAGGCTCCAGCTGGTTTTGTGCCTTGGTTTGATGTGCCTGGCCGACAAACGGCCAACACGGTCATTGCCTTTGGTCACTGGTCAACTTTGGGCGCTGTCAATAGAAAAGATGTCTGGGCATTGGACACAGGTTGTGTCTGGGGCGGCTGTTTAACCGCACTTCAACGCGATAAAGTGGATGACTTACCGCAACACATTCAAGTCAAGTGCGCCAGTTATCAAACCCCCTTTTGATTTTGACCTTAGTCACGCCTACCCCCTTCTATGAAAAGTTCTCTGGGATTTGACCCGCGCGAAATTCCATGGACACCGCCTGCAGGTGAGTGGCCCGCCTTGCCTGCAGATTGGCTAACAGCAGATCGCATTAAGCAAGCCTTTGACAATCCGCCCGCATGGACACCAGAAGTCAAACGCGAGCCTGCCTTCGGACAGCGCCCCCCAAAAGATGCTGCCGTTCTGTTTCCGATTGTTCTAAGAGGCGAACAAGGCACACAAGCCCATGTGCTGTTGACGCAGCGAACGATGCATCTTTCTTCACATGCAGGTCAAATTGCCTTTCCAGGAGGCAAGGTCGATGCAGAAGACAAGTCCATAGAAGATGCTGCACTTCGTGAAGCACAGGAAGAGGTAGGTTTGGCTGCCCATTTTGTTGACGTTGTGGGCTGCATGCCCAGCTACATCACGGGAACGGCCTTTCACATTACCCCCGTCATTGGCCTTGTCTCTCCCCATCATGTTGTGACACCCAATGCTTTTGAAGTCGAAGCGGTGTTCGAGGTGCCTTTGCACTTTCTGATGGACCCCGCCAATCACAGACTGCACCAAATGGAACGCGACGGCGTGCTGCGGCATTGGTATTCAATGCCTTATTTGGAACCTCATACATCTAAAGACGGCACCTGTACAGAACGCTTCATTTGGGGCGCAACAGCCGGCATGATTCGCAACTTTTACCGTTTCTTATTGGCTGCTAATTCTTTATGATGTTGACATGAGCTTCTTCTCTATCTTTTTAGCCCTCGTGATTGAACAAGCCAGGCCCATGAGTGCTTCGCATTTTTTGCACCGTTGGTTGCGAGCATGGGCCGATTGGGTGACCACACACATCGACGGCGGCACAAGGTCGCAAGCTTGGCTGGCATGGGGCCTGATCATTGGCGTTCCGGCAGGTCTTGCCATTCTGGTTCATTGGTTGCTGGCTTTTTTCTTGGGATGGTTTTTTGCCATCCTCTGGAATGTGGCATTGCTTTATGTCACTTTGGGTTTTAGACAGTTCAGTCATCATTTCACAGGCATTCGAGATGCGCTGAACGATGGCGACGAAGCCTTGGCTCGCAAATTATTGGCTGACTGGCAACAAGTCGAAGTGAATGAGCTACCGCGAAATGAAATCGTGCGTCATGTCATCGAACACTCCATTCTTTCAGCACATCGACATGTGTTTGGTGTTTTCTTCGGTTATGCGTTGTTATCGGTCATTGGCCTCGGACCTGTAGGTGCCGTGGTCTACAGAATTTCCGAATTCGCAAAGCGCTACAGTAGCAGTGCCGCCAGCGTGGCAAGCACGTCCTTACCGACCGATGCACAGACATTGCATTGGGTCAGCGATTCATTGAAATCGGTTTCAAATGACGCATGGCACGCCATTGATTGGATACCTGCCAGAGCCACGGCCATGGGCTTTGCCATCATGGGAAGTTTTGAAGATGCCATGGATGGATGGCGCCACCATGCAGAGAAATTTCCTGACGACAATGATGGCGTGATCTTGGCAGCGACTGCTGGTGCTATCAACGTTCAATTGGGTGGTGCTGCATTGCAACCTGATTCACAAGACAGCATCAGCACACCCGGCCGTTCACCAGAACTTTCTCATTTTGCACAAGTGGTTGGTTTGGTATGGCGCACCGTCATCATGTGGTTGGTCTTGGTGGCCTTGTTGTCTCTGGCCAATTTACTTGGTTAGGCCTTCTTCGAGTTACCAACGCTGCTGCCCCAGTTCATCAAACAACTGGGCATAGACTCGGTGACGTCTTGGACTGACCTCAGACGTCTGAAGTTTGTCCTCTTCATTTTTTTGCAGGGCCGCAAGCACGCCACAACCCGGCTCATGTAAGTGCGTGCAGTTGTAAAACTTGCAAGACGACACGTGTTGCTTCAAGTCCGGCATGCAAGAAGCCAATTGGTTTTGAGGGATGTGTTGCAAACCGAATTCTTGAAAGCCAGGCGAATCAATGATGGCCGTTCCGGCACCGCCCAACGCGACAGAACCAGGACGCTCCCCCACCCAGTAAAGCGATGTGCTGGTTGTGGTGTGCTTGCCCGAATTCAAGGCTTGCGAAATTTCACCCGTCAAGGCACGGGCATGAGGCACCAAGGCATTGACCAGCGTACTTTTTCCTGCTCCCGATGGGCCCAAAATCAAGGTCGTCTTACCGCTCATTTCGGCTTGAAGGTGTTGCAACGAAAGGTTCAGATCTGCCTCTTGCTTTAATTGCAAAGGCAAGACGGTGTACCCCATGTGCCGATATGCAGACAAGCGTTGCCATGCAAGCATAAACGGCTCGGACAAGTCACTTTTGTTTAAAACAATCAGCGGCTTGATGTGCTCTGCTTCTGCAGCGATGAGCGCCCTTGACAACTGGGTCTCCGAAAATTCTGGCTCAGCGGCCAACAAAATCAAGACCTGATCCAGATTTGCAGCAAAAGACTTGGTGCGAACCTCATCTCGCCGATAGAAAAGATTTCGTCGTTCTTGCACGTTTTCAATCGTGCCTTCATCAGCTGCCGCCTGCCATTTCACACGGTCACCCACCACAGACTGGCTTTTTTTGCCACGCGGATGACAAATGATGCGCGTGCCATCGTCCAACTCCACCACACAATGCCGGCCATGTGTAGCGACCACCAAACCCGTGTTCAAACTTTCTTGTGTTGAATCGACCAGGGCCTGCGCAGCCTTGGTTTTGGTATGCGAGCGTTGGCTGGTCTTACGCATTTTGCATGCGTGCCAGTCTCAAACTGGCGGGTGGGTGCGAATAGTAAAACATCACATAAAGGGGATCAGGGGTAAGGGTTGACGCATTGTCTTGGTAAAGCTTCAACAAAGCTGAACTCAAATCTTTTGCTGGCGTTTGCGATACCGCATACGCATCAGCTTCATACTCCTGAATTCTTGAGCGCCAAGACGACAGAGGCGCAAGTAAAAAAGTAAATACGGGCACCACCAACATGAACAGCAACAAGGCGACAGCTTCGTTGCCACCCAACAAGTTGGGCATCACGCCCAAGCCGGTGTAAAACCAAATTTGTTGAGATGCAAAGCCCAACAATGCCAGCCCCAACAAGCTCAAAATAAAACTGGTCAACATCATCTTAAAAATATGACGGTGCTTGAAATGGCCCAACTCATGGGCCAGCACGGCCTCCATCTCAGCGGACGACAGTTGCTTGAGAAGCGTGTCGAAGAACACCACCCGCTTACTGGCACCAAAACCTGTGAAAAAAGCGTTGGAATGGGCGGATCTTTTGCTGCCGTCCATGACAAAAAAACCTTTGGCCGTAAACCCTGCTCGCTGCATCAGGCCATTCACACGGGTCTTTAGTGCCTCGTCTTCGAGTGGCGTGAATTTATTGAACAAAGGCATGATCACATTGGGTGCAATGGCCATTAGAAACAATTGCCAAAAGACCAGCGCACACCAAGTCCAGAACCACCAATAAGCCCCGCCAGCCTGCATCAACCACAAGACCATCGCGATCAAAGGAACACCGAGAACAAGCCCCAACAACAATCCTTTGACTGAATCACTGAACCACAAGGACCACGTCATTTTGTTGAAGCCAAACCTTTGCTCCAATACAAAGGTTTGATAAAGCGACAGAGGCAAATCAAGCAAGGCGCCGACCAGCGTGAAGCAGAGCACCAAGACGACTTGCTGCCAAAGTCCTGGCGCCATGAACTCCAAAACCAGCGCGTTCAGGGCACTCAAACCACCGAGCAAGGTCCATCCCACCAAAATGGCTGCTTCGAGCATGATGTCAATTTGGGACACCTTGGCTTTGGCCAAGGTGTAGTCAGCTGCTTTTTGATGGTCTGACAATGAAATTTGAGTTGCAAAAGTCTCAGGCACTTCTGCTCTATGCAATGCCACATGGCGCACTTGCCTGGCATTGAGCCAAAGCTTCAATAAAACATTGGTCAGCAGCGCGCCCACCAACAAATAAGTCAGAGTCAAAGTTGGGTTCATAGACTGAAGTGTAGATCAGCCAACATCAGCGACAATGAGCGTCTTTGTAAAAAGCCATATTTCGAAATGACTGAGAATTCAAACGTGCCCAGCGATTTAACAGACAGCACTGCCGTCACACTGAGTAAAGCAGACGACAACTTGGTTTGGATTGACTGCGAAATGACAGGCCTCGACCCCGAAAAAGAGCGCTTGTTGGAAATTGCGGTGGTCGTCACTGGCCCTAACCTTAGCCCCCGCATTGAAGGTCCTGTGTGCGTCATCCATCAAAGCGACGAGCTGCTCAACAAAATGGACGCTTGGAACAAGGGCACGCATGGCCGCAGTGGTTTGATTGACAAAGTCAAAGCTTCGACCACGTCTGAGCAAGATGCAGAAGAGCAGATTTTGGCCTTCATTAAAAAGTACGTGTCCAAAAATAACTCCCCCCTGTGTGGCAATACCATTAGCCAAGACCGCCGATTTTTGGTCAAGTTCATGCCCAAGCTGGAAGCCTATTTGCACTATCGCAATTTAGATGTCAGCACCCTCAAAGAACTTTCCAAGCGCTGGAAGCCGGAGGTGTTCAACAGCTTCAAGAAACAACAAAAGCACACAGCGCTGGCCGATGTGCACGAGTCCATTGAAGAATTGGCGCATTACAGAGAGCATTTCATCAAGCTCTGAAAAGCTATCAAAGCATTTCAGGGAAAACCCGCACAAACTCGAAAAAGTGTGCCATAATCGCTGGCTGTGCTGCAAACAGGCCTAGTGCCGCAGCCCTTGTGCATCACCCTTCATGCCTTTGACTCACTGATAAGAGTCACTCGACTGGAAAAGATGGCGCCATGACTTTATGTCATGCCCACTCTCTTCAAACAGCACCGAGCACCGTTTGATGGTTGATGTTTTTTAACCATGAACGGCGCCACCGCAAATCTTGCGGACGTCCGTGCGAGAAAAAAATATGACTGACGCTTTTGAAGTGCAGGACGACTTGTCGTCTGCGCAATCCACTACCAACGAAACTTTCGTGACCGAAACTTTGGCGCTTGATGCAGCCGAAGTCAACGAGACCCCCGAAACTGAAACCGCTCCAGAGCAACCCAATGGCTTTGTGCTCTTGGGCCTAGCCCCTGAATTGGTTCAAGCGGTTGCCGACTTGGGCTACACACAACCCACGTCTGTGCAGCTCAAAGCCATTCCTTTGGCTCTGCCCAAAGAGACCTTGGGCCAAGCCCACAAATACATCGACCTGATGGTGTCCAGCCAAACAGGCTCAGGCAAAACTGCCGCTTTCTTGTTGCCCGTGTTGCACACACTGTTGCAAGAGTTGGCCGCTGAAGAAGAAGCCGAGCGCGCCGCATTTGCCAAAGCCTGTGCCGATGCTGCAGCCAATGGCGAGCCAGCCCCCAAGCGCCCCAAGCGCAAAGACCCCACCAACGCACGCAATTTCAAAGCTCCCTCACCCGGCGCCTTGATTGTTTGCCCCACACGCGAATTGGCGCAGCAAGTTGCGCACGATGCCATCGATTTGGTGAAGCATTGCCGCGGCCTGCGTGTGGCCAACATTGTGGGCGGCATGCCTTACCAGTTGCAAATTGCCAAGTTGCAAAATGCCAATTTGGTGGTGGCCACACCGGGTCGTTTGCTTGACTTGCAACGCTCCATGCAAATCAAACTGGACAAAGTTAAATTCTTGGTGGTTGACGAAGCCGACCGTATGTTGGACCTGGGCTTCTCTGACGACCTGGCCGACATCAACCAAATGACCAGCCAGCGCCAGCAGACCATGATGTTCAGCGCCACCTTTGCGCCACGCATTCAACAACTGGCCATGCGCGTGATGCACGATGGTGGTTCATCGGTTCAAAAAATTCAAATCGATTCACCCCAAGAGAAGCACAGCAACATCAAGCAAGTTTTGTTCTGGGCCGACAACGCACAACACAAACGCAAATTGCTCGACCATTGGTTGCGTGACGCGTCCATCAATCAAGCCATTGTGTTTGCCAGCACGCAAATTGAGTGCGATGGTTTGGCAGCAGACTTGCAGCAAGATGGCTTTGATGCTGTTGCCTTGCACGGCGCTTTGAGTCAAGGTTTGCGCAATCGCCGCCTGATGGCTTTGCGCAATGGCCAAGTTCAAATCTTGGTGGCCACCGATGTGGCAGCACGCGGCATTGACGTGCCCACCATCACGCACGTGTTCAACTTTGGTTTGCCCATGAAGGCCGAAGACTACACCCACCGCATTGGCCGTACGGGCCGTGCTGGTCGCGATGGCTTGGCCATCACCTTCGCCGAAATTCGCGACCGTCGCAAAATCATGGACATCGAGGCCTACAGCCGCCAGCCCTTCAAAGCTGAAGTGATTCCTGGCATGGAGCCCAAACTCAACTTCCCCGAAACCCGCTCAGGCCGTGGTGGCAATGACCGTGGTGGTCGTGGCCGTCCATTCGGTGGCGGTGGTGGCTTTGGTGGCAACCGCGGTGGTGACCGTTTTGAATCACGCGGTGCGCCTCGCTTTGAAGGCAACCGTGGTGGCGACCGTTTCGAAGGTCGTGGTGATCGCTTTGAAAACCGCGGTGCACCTGCACCCCGTTTTGAAGGTCGTGGCGATACTCGCCCTGAGGGCCGTTTCGAACCCCGTGGCGATTTCCGCGGCGAACAACGCAGCTTTGCGCCTCGCGGTGGCGAAGGCCGTTTCGAGCCCCGTGGCGATCAGCGCCCTGACAACCGTGGTGGCGACCGCTTCGATGCACGTGACAGTCGCGACAACCGCGCCCCTCGCGCTTCAGGCGCGCCAGGAGGCCGTGACACTCGTGGCGGCGCAGGTGATCGCTTTGCACCTCGCGGCCCCAAGGTCATTGGTGCAGGCAATTTCAAGCCACACAATGCCGGCGGCCATGCAGCACCCAAGCGCACTGGCGCCAAAGTGCTCAAAGTCACACGCGGTTAATTCACCTACCCCACGCCCCTGATCTGCAGGGGCGTAAAAAAAACCGCCTTGGCGAAAGCCTTGGCGGTTTTTTCATGAAGGCCTGTAAAGGCCTTCGAATTGCTTTAAGCGGCTGCAGTTGTTTTGGCAGCGCGCTGTGGCAACTTTTCTTTGATACGTGCAGACTTGCCGCTACGATCGCGCAAATAGTACAACTTGGCGCGGCGAACATCACCACGGCGTTTGACTTCAATGCTGGCAATCAAGGGGCTGTATGTTTGGAACGTACGCTCCACGCCTTCACCACTTGAAATTTTGCGAACGGTGAAACCACTGTTCAAGCCGCGATTGCGCTTGGCAATCACAACACCTTCATAAGCCTGCAGACGCTTTCGTGTACCTTCAACCACGTTGACGCTAACGATCACGGTGTCGCCAGGCATGAAGTCAGGAATTGTTTTACCCAAACGGGCAATTTCTTCCTGCTCGAGAGTTTGAATCAAATTCATTTTGAGCTCTTTCATCTATCGATCTTGCACAACGCTACGCTAAAGGCGGCTTCTATGCTGACCTTACTTGGTTTATTCAACCAAGTTGGGCCGCAACAACCGCGGCGGGCAGAGGATCGAAAAGCCTTTGATTATATATTTCTTTTTGGGCCCCATGAAGGCAAAACAAGTACCGAATCTGCTCAGAAAACCAAACTATTTTTGACAAGTGTCAGAATTTGGCAATTGAGCCAAAAAGTGTTCATCTTTGGCACTCAGTTTTCCCATGGCCCTGGCCGTTTCGAGCAAATCGGGCCGATGCTTTTGGGTCAGCGCCAAACTTTGGTGCCGTCGCCACTTGGCAATATCGGCATGATGGCCCGACATCAGCATGAACGGAACAGTCTGCTCGTGCCAAGTTTCTGGCCTTGTGTAATGACCACAATCCAACAAACCATCGATGGCTGGATTGAAGCTGTCCATTTGATGACTGCCTTCGTCATTTAAGACGCCAGGTTGCAAGCGGGCAACGGCATCCAGCAGGGCTATGGCAGCGATCTCGCCACCCGACAATACAAAGTCGCCTAGGCTGATCTGCACATCCACATAGGTATCAATAAAACGTTGATCCAAGCCTTCATAGCGGCCACAAATCAAAATAGCGCCAGCACTTTGCGACCAAGTTTCAACGCCAGCGTGATTCAGGGTTTGACCGATGGGTGAAAAGAGCACCACAGGCACAGGCGCTTCAGTTGGATTTTTGTGCAAGCGATCTTGTCGAATGGCTTGCAAACATTTTTCCAAGGGATCGGCTGACATCACCATGCCAGGACCACCGCCAAAAGGACGATCGTCAACTCGGCGATAGGTGCCTTCTGCGTAATCACGCAATTGCCAAAGGTTTAATTCAACCGCACCCGACTCAAAGGCTCGGCGATTGATGCCCGAGCTTGTGAAGGGGGCAAAGAGTTCGGGAAACAGTGTGATGACGTCAAAGCGCACGGCTCACCTCACTGGCTTAGTAGTCAAGCTGCCAATCAACGGTGATCTTGCGACCAGGCAGGTCCACGTTGTCGACAAATGCTGCCACAAAAGGAATCATGCGCTCTAAGGCAGGTTTGCCGGCCTCTTCTGAGGCTTGCGACAGCACCAAAACAGTTTGGGGTCCGGTGGACATCAAGTCTTTGACTTGACCCAGGGCCACACCTTCGCGGTTGACCACGTCTAGGCCCAACAAATCGACCCAGTAATACTCGTCTGTTCCTGCAGTCGGAAAGCTAGAGCGGGGTACAAAAATTCGAGCACCTTTGAGGGCTTCCGCTTGATTTCTGTCAACCACGTCCAATGAACAGGCCACCACAGAATCAGAATGATCTTTGGCTTCTTTGATTTTGAGAAGCACAGGCTTGAAAGTCACACCAGAAGCGGATGCCGATGCTTTGGCGGCAGGCGACTGACTGCCACCGGCCACTCTGTCCGAAGGCAAGAGATACCAGCGCTTAGAAGAAAAAAGCGCCTCGGGCGAGGCGCTGTGGGGCAAGACTTTGAACCAGCCTTTAATGCCCCAAGCGTCTGCAATGCGCCCCACTTCAATGGCGTCTGCCGGCATATCGGCAGACTCTAATTGGGGTAGCACGGCAGAGCCTTTGGCGAAGCCTAGAAAGACTAAAGCAGATTAAGCTGCTTTGGCAGCAGCTTGCTTGACCAAACGCTGAACGGTGGGCGACACTTGAGCGCCAACGCCTGTCCAGTAAGTCAAACGGTCTTGCACAACGCGCAGACCTTCTTCAGTGTCTTTAGCGATTGGGTTGTAAAAACCAATGCGCTCAATGAAGCGACCATCGCGGCGAACGCGTTTGTCGGCCACAACAATGTTGAAAAAAGGACGGGCTTTAGAGCCGCCGCGAGAAAGACGAATGACAACCATGATTTATCCTAGGGTGGTGTCGAGACAGCAAAAATTGCCATCTCACAATTTCTTCCAGCGTTTGAGACACGCAACTGGCCACCCGGCCAGTGACACACTGAAAAGCCGCTAATTATAACCCGGAGTTTAGGAATGCCCATCATTCGCCCCAGCCAAGCCGAAGATTTAAGTGCGATCACCGCCATTTATCAACACCACGTCCTGAATGGAACAGGTACTTTTGAGATTGAGCCGCCTACCCAAGAGGACATGGCTGCCAGGCGAGCAGACGTCTTAAGCAAAGGGCTGCCCTATCTGGTCATTGAGGCCGATGGCCAGGTTCAAGGGTTTGCTTATTGCAACTGGTTCAAACCCCGCCCCGCATATCGCTTTTCAGCCGAAGATTCCATTTACTTGGCCCCCCATGCTGCTGGCAAAGGTTGGGGAAAGTTGCTCCTGGCTGAATTGTGCCGCGCTGCC